>JAEEGG010000684.1_pt1 | contig 101637 bp, 68 predicted proteins | sample 9134161 | NCBI WGS metagenome assembly JAEEGG01 (sample SAMN16246543, study PRJNA631951) | gut metagenome | biome: gut microbiome; feature: rumen; material: CR-attached | host: Bos | place: Iran: Karaj | collected 2018-10
AGGAACTCCTCATGAGCGCCGAGTACATCATGGCGTCCGGCAACAAGAACGTGATCCTCTGCGAACGCGGCATCCGCACGTTCGAGACCTACACGCGCAACACGCTCGACATCTCCGCCATCCCGGCTCTGAAGACGCTCTCCCATCTGCCCGTGATCGTCGACCCGAGCCACGCGGCGGGCATCGCGCGGTTCGTCGCGCCGCTCTCCCTCGCGGCCGCGGCCGCCGGAGCGGACGGCATCATCGTGGAGGTCCACAACAACCCGTCCTGCGCCCTGTGCGACGGCGCCCAGTCCATCACGCCGCCGGTCTTCGACGACCTCATGGAGAAGATCCGCCACATCCTGCCGTTCCGCTGCCAGATTAAGGCCTGAGGCGTTTTCATGCCTGACGATCCGCACAATCCGGCACAGCTCGACACGCTCCGGGGCGAAATCGACGCAATCGACGCGGAACTGCTTCCGGCGTTCATCCGCCGCATGCGGACCGCGGAGCAGATCGCCGATTTCAAGCTCGCCGCGAATGTACCCGTGAGCCGTCCCGGACGCGAACACATCATCCTCGACAAGATCCGCGCCTCGGTGCCGACTGAATTCGCCGACGACGCCGTGCGTTTCTTCCGCACGATCATCGCGATCAGCTGTTCGCGGCAGCGCATCCGCATCCTGAGTACGAAGCTTGACCGACGCGTCGCGCTCTGCGGCATCAAGCACTGCGGCAAGTCGTGTCTCGGCATCGCGCTCGCGAAGGCGCTCAACGTTCCATTCTTCGACACCGACGAACTGCTCGAAGCCGACGCGGGTAAACCTGTCCGCGCGCTCTATAAGGAAGTCGGCGAAACGCGTTTCCGCGAACTTGAGGCGGAAACCGTCCGCGGGTTCGTCGCGTCGGCGTCTCAACGCGCGGTCGTCGCGCTCGGCGGCGGCGTAGTCTCCAATCCGTTTCTCACACCTGACGACCTGCACGCGCTCGGCCTCATCGTCTGGATGGACGTCCCCGTTCCCACGGCGTTCGAGCGCATGGCGCGCGAAGGCTTCCCGCCGTTCCTGGCGGACAAAGCCGATCCGTTCGGCGAGTTCAACCGCATCTGCGACGCCCGCCGTCCGGTTTTCCGCGCGGCCGCCGACGCCGTGCTCGAACTGCCGCAAGTACTCCCCGTGGAGGAGGCGGTCGACCGCATGCTTACCGTCCTCGAAACAAAAGTGAATTCAAAATGAGCTCCAACACCTTCGGCACACTGTTCCGCGTCACAACCTTCGGCGAATCCCACGGCCCCGCGCTCGGATGCGTCGTCGACGGCGTCCCCGCCGGGCTTCCGCTCAATTTCGATACGCTTAAATCCGAACTCGCGCGCCGCAGACCAGGCCAGTCCGGCATGACCACGCCGCGCCGGGAGGCCGACGAGCCAGAGATCCTTTCCGGCGTACTGAACGGCGTCGCGACCGGCGCACCCATCGCCATCCTCTTCCGCAATACGAACCAGCACAGCGCCGACTACGATTCCATCGCAAATCTTTTCCGTCCCGGCCACGCCGATTATGCGTGGGAAAAGAAGTTCGGTTTCCGCGATGCGCGCGGAGGCGGACGCACCTCGGGACGCGAGACCGTCGCGCGGGTGGCCGCCGGAGCCATCGCAAAACAGTTCCTCGCCAGTCACGGCGCAACCGTCCGAGCCTGTGCGCTTGAGATCGCCGGGATCAAAGCACAAGTCCTCGACTGGGACCAGGTCGAACGCAATCCCGTCCGCGCCCCGGACGCCGAAGCCGCGGTCCGCATGGCCGACGCGGTCAACGCCGCGCGTTCGGACAACGACAGCGTCGGCGGCATCATTCTCTGCGAAGCGCTCGGACTGCCCGCCGGACTCGGCGAACCCGTGTTCGACAAGCTGGACGCGCTCACGGCACATGCGATTCTCTCCATCGGCGGCGTGAAGGGCATCGAGTTCGGCGCGGGATTCGGCGCGGCCGCCATGCGCGGCAGTGCGCACAACGACCCGATCCTGCCGGACGGCAAGTTCGCATCCAACAATGCAGGCGGCGTGCTCGGCGGCATCTCCAACGGCGATGTCTTCAGCTTCCGCTGCGCGGTCAAGCCGACAGCCTCCATCAATCGTCCGCAGAAGACGGTCGACCGCGACGGAGCGCCCGCCGAAATCTCCACGCCCGGACGTCACGACCCGTGCCTGGTGCCGCGCATGGTCCCGGTCGTCGAGGCCATGACCGCCATCGTCCTTGCCGACCTTTTGCTCCTCGCGAAGAACAGCCGCCTCGGCTGACGGCATTTCCGCGTCTTTTCCGTCCTGCCTTTTTTCGGAAGAAAGTTCCGGCGAACCGGCCGTTTCGTTTTTCGTAAAAGAAGAAAACAGACAAATCGTCCGGAAAAGGCCGATTCATGCTTGAAAAAACGGGTCGATGTGCTATAGTATGTTGTATTAGTTTATACTAGTGTTTTTTTTTGCGCGGAAAAAAAGTCCAAATCTGACATCGACCGCGTGAAAAAAAGAAACCTCGGACCGAAACGAAACAAAAACACGTCGTATCTGATGCGTCTTATTCAGGCGGCGCGTGTTTGTTTTTGGAGCAGACGATACAGTGGAAGAGATATTCCGGGACATTCCTGTTTGGAAAACGCTGAATCCGTGGATGCCGGTGAACCTGGCGATCCGCCAGTACAGCCTGTTTTTCATGATGGTGCGGAACAATATTCTGGCGAAATTCCGGCACAGCATCCTCGGTTTTTTCTGGCTGTTCATCCCGCCGATGTGCGTCCTGTTGATCTATGTGTACATGTTCAGCGTGATCTTCAAGCTGAAATGGCCGGACGCCGACATCACGTCCCGCTGGAGCTTCGGATTGGTGATCTATACGGGCATCATCCTGTACTCCGGATTCAGCGAGACCCTGATGGGCAGTCTGAACCTTCTGCTCTCGCGGGCAAGCATCATCAAACGTGTACCGTTCCCGCTGGACCTGCTTTCACCGAGCCTGGCACTGGCGAATTTCCTGATCATCTACGCGGTTGTTGTGCTGATCTATCTGATCTCGCAGTTCACGAACGGAGGCGGATCGTGGACGGCTCCGCTGTATCTGCCGCTGACGACCCTGCCTTTGCTTCTGCTGACGACGGGCTGCGGCTGGATCATCTCGGCCGCGGGCCTCTTCTTCCGCGACCTCGGAAATCTGCTCGGCATCATCATCCTGTTCCTGTTCTTTTCCACGCCGGTTTTCTACGACATGACCCAAATCCCGGAGCAATACCGCTGGGCAATCTATCTGAATCCCCTGACACCGATTATCATCAACACCCGGACCATTATTTTCAAGCCAAGTCCGCCGAACTGGAACCTGGTCGGGCTGTCCTGGCTGACGGCCCTTGTCGTTTTTCAGTTCGGGTTCTGCGTTTTCATGCGGCTGAGGAGGCGCTTTGCCGATGTCGTCTGAAGAAGTCGTGATCCGTCTGGAAGGAGTCGGCAAGGAATATCCGCGTTTCTCGACGCGGAAGGAATTGCTTTGGAATCTGCTGTTCCCGTTCCGGTTCAAGAGCAAACGGTTCACCGCGCTGGAGCCTCTCTCCCTGGAAATCCGCAAGGGGGAGTGCGTCGGCATCATGGGCGTGAACGGCAGCGGAAAAAGCACTCTGTTGCAGATGATCGCCGGGACGCTGTATCCGACGAGCGGGAAAGTCTTCATCGAAGGGCGCGTGGCCTCCCTGCTGGAACTCGGCAGCTGGATCGACGCGTCCGACACGGGCAGGCAGAACATCTACACGGCGGGGTATTCCCGCGGCCTCAAAAAAGCCGAGATCGAAGCCCAGATCGACGGCATCATCGAATTCGCCGAGATCGGCGACTTCATCGACCAGCCGGTCTCCACGTATTCCACCGGCATGGTGATGCGCCTGGCGTTCGCCACCTGCATTTATCTTCAGGCGGACATCCTGCTGCTGGACGAGATCTTCGCGGTAGGCGATTTTCATTTCTCGCAGAAATGCATCGCGTTCCTCCGCGAATACATCAGGGACAAGACCGTGCTGCTGGTCAGCCACGACTGCAATATTATCTCCATGCTCTGTTCCCGTGCGATCCTGCTGAATCATTCCCGGCTGATTGCCGACGGCGCGCCGCGAGAGATCACCGAGCGGTACCTGGAGCTCTGCTACGGAGAAAAACAGGACGTCAAGGTCTCGGGGAAACAGGAATGGAATCCCGCGGAACCGGACTTCCGCAAGGGCGACCCGGTCGAGGCGACCGGATTTCTCCCCGACGAACGTTCCTTCGGCGAAGGCGGCGCGGACATTCTGGAAACCCTTCTCTCTTCCGACAACGGCGAAACGATGGGGCGGGCACGCGGCGGCGAAGCGGTCAAGTTCATGGTCCGGCTTCTGGCGCGGAAACGCCTCGAAATGCCCGCGGTCGGATTCCGGGTGCGTTCTCCGGAGGGGATCAACCTGTGGGGCGACACCAGCATCCCGGGCGCGATTCCCGTTCTGGAGAAAGGAGATGAAATGGAGGTCGTATTCCGCTTCGTCCTGCCGCGCCTGGCAAACGGCACATACTCCGTCGGCGTGGCGGTCTCGACCGGAAAACTGGAAGATCATCATATTCAGGTCTGGAACCACAACGCCATGACGTTCCAAATCAACTCAAGCTATCCGCTCCTGGGGGCCATGGTCGGCCTGCCAATGTCAGCGATCGAATGCCGCGAGGTTAAACAATCATGAGCCATAAAAAAGACGAGATTCTGCGTATTTACAACCCGGCCATCCTGCCGGATTCGGTGGATCAGACAAACACACCGAAACAGTTCCCGCTGTTCCCGCACACGTCCGCGCACGAGGTGGAACACTACTGCGCCGGCCTGGAACACAATTTGATCCTTCTTCAGAGGGAAATCAACCGCCTGCGGCTTCAGACCGCCGAACTCCGCAGACAGGTCAATGCGCTCAGTTCGGACTCTGCGAAATACACGGTCGAACGCACGAATCTGGCAAACGAGATCGAAGCGCTCCGCTGGCAGGTCGAATACGACAAACAGCTGATGCACGACATCCGCACGTCGCGCGCCTGGGGCGTCGCACGCCTTTTCCATTTCCTCTACGGATACCTGACCTTCAACAAAGAGATCATCAAGGAATCCAAGGCATACGTCGACGACGTTACGGTCGCACAGGGGAATTCCGCCTCGAAACTCTCCATGTTCATTTACTACATGCTGAACGGCGCGGCGAAAACGTCGAAGCGTTTCAGCAAAGCCGCGGAAGCCGTCATTTCGTCCGGCCCGGACTCCACGCCGGACCAGATCACCTACCAGTCCTGCTATCAGGACGACGAACCGTTCCAGGAGATTCCGCGCGACGTCAAGGCCATCACGTTCTATCTCCCGCAGTTCCACACGTTCCCCGAAAATGACGAATGGTGGGGCAAGGGGTTCACGGAATGGACCAACACGAAGAAGGCCAAACCGCGCTTCCCCGTCCACTATCAGCCCCGCACGCCGCACAAGGATATCGGCTATTACGACCTGTCCGACGTCGAGACCATCAAAAAACAGGTCGCGCTCGCCAAAGCGCACGGCATTTCGGCGTTCTGCCTCTACTACTACTGGTTCGACGGCAAGAAACTCATGGAAAAGCCGCTCGAGCTCATCATGGCGCACCCGGAGATCAAATTCAATTTCTGCCTCTGCTGGGCAAACGAAAACTGGACCCGGACATGGGACGGCCAGCAGAATTCGGTCCTGATCCAGCAGAACTACTCCGAAGAAAACGACGTCAACTTCATTAAGGACCTCAAGCGCTATATCACAGATCCGCGCTATCTGCGCTGTCAGGGCAAACCCGTAATCCTGATTTATCATGCGAAGATCCTGCCGGATCCCAACAAGACGTTTGCCACCTGGCGAACCTGGTGCCGGAAGAACGGCGTCGGAGAAATCCAGATATGGTCCTGCCGCACGTTCATCAAGAGCAAGGAATTCAAGATCCTCGACGAGGTCGACCGTGAAGTCGAATTCCCGCCGCACATGGTTTCCGACCTCGAGATGTTCCCGCCGTCCAGATTCCATGCGTTCAAGGACGATGGCTTCTATTACAATTATCAAAAAATCATCTCCGATCTTTACCACAGGAAGACGTTCGCCGACGAGTCCCCGTATCCCTTCTACCGCTGCGCCATGCTCGGCTGGGACAACTCCTGCCGCCGCGAGACCGGATATTCCGTCTGGCAGTATTTCTCCCTCAGTTCCTACCACTACTGGCTCAGAAACATCCTGGAATACACCCGCAAGAACTTCATCGAGAAGGAACGCTTCATCTTCATCAACGCCTGGAACGAATGGGCGGAAGGCACCTATCTGGAGCCGGACGAATGCTTCGGCTACTCCAGCATAAATACGACGACCCGCGCCCTCTGCGATCTCCCGCCGCTCCCGGAATACGAAGTCCTCGCGCCCGCGGAATCCACCGCCGTCCAGCCGGGGAAAGTCCTCCTCCACATTCATGTCTTCTACCCCGATCTCATGGGCGAGATCATCCACTACCTGAACCAGATACCGTTCAAATTCGACTGCGTCATCACGACGGACAGCCGCCGCAAACGCACCGTGATCATGGGGCGCCTGGATGAAAACCCGGTCTCGAACTGCGAGAAACACACGGTCACCGTAACGCGCAACATCGGCCGCGACGTCGCGCCGTTCTTCGCGTCCTGCTCCGATCTGATCGACAAGTACGATTTCATCGGTCATTTCCACACCAAGAAATCCATGACCGTCAACTGGGGCCACGAATGGCGCCACTACCTCCTGGACCAGATGCTCGGCTCCCCGGAGACCGTCGCCGCCATCTTCCGGCGTTTCGACCGCGATCCGCACATCGGACTCTACTTCCCCTCCGCCATCCCGACCATGCGCGACTACATGAACTGGGAAAAAAACCTCGACCGCTGCGTGGAACTCCTCAAAGCCATGGGGCTGCCCGCCTCGCTTCCGCAGAAACCGGAGTTCCCGGTCGGCCAGATGTTCTGGGCACGTACCAAAGCGATTGCGCCGCTTTTCCGCGAAGGCATCATTGATACGAACAAATTCGAAGAAGAAAACTATCAGATTTCCGACACGCTGGCACATGCCGTCGAACGCATTTGGAAATACGTCGCGCAGGGGGCCGGATACACCACGCTTTCCGCCGTCGTGCCGCCGCCCGTCCCGGCGAAGAAAAAGGCCGAACCCGGCGAAGAGAGGGAATATGTGAAACGCCTTGCGGTTTTCATCCATTACGATGCGGAACAGAAGGTCTCCAACGCCGACATGTATCTGCTTACCGAACTGAAGAAATGCGCCGACATCGTGTTCGTGAGCAACAGCGGCCTGGTCCGGGACAGCATGAAAAAGGTCTCCCGCATCGCGACAAAGGTCATCACGCGCGAAAATGTCGGCTACGATTTCGGCGCATGGCGCGACGCGCTGGAGGAAACCCGTCTCACCGGATACGACGAGCTTGTCCTCCTGAACAACAGCGTCTACGGACCGATGTACTCCTTCCAGGAGATTTTCGCCCGCATGCGCTCGAACCCCGCCGACTTCTGGGGCATGACCGAATTTCCAGAGACCGACAATCCGAGGCGCGAAGAGGCGAAGTGGCTCCCGAACGGGATTATCCCGCGTCATATCCAGAGCTACTTTCTTGTTTTCCGCCAGCAGGTCTTCACCTCCGAAGCGTTCAAGGAGTTCTGGAAGAACGTCAAAAATGAAACCACGCTTCCGGCCGTCGTCGCGAACTGTGAAACGCGCCTCAGCAACTATCTGGAAAAAGCCGGATTCAAATCCGATATCTACCTCCGCGCGTCCGGCCGGCTTCAGGACGTCGACAAGATCACGCCGGAATACAACGCCATCTACTGCAGGCCGCAGGACTTCCTCATCCTCGGATTCCCGTTCCTGAAGAAGAACATCTGCTACTACCTGCGGCAGCCTGAAATCAACGAGACCGTCCATCTGATCTCGCGTTTGTACAAGTATCCAACCAATTATATCAAAATAACCGCAAGAACGAGGTGAATCATGAGCGAAATCGCAAAAGACAAAAAGCGTGACATCGTACGCAGAAGGGTATTCATGAAGAATGTTCCCGATTACGCAAAACTTTCAGGTCTTGAAATCGGCGCGCTTTGCTCCCCTCTGCTCACGAAGGAAGAATCCAATGTCAAGTACTACGACATCTTCCCGAAGGAAACCCTGATCGAACATTTCCAGGAGTTCTACCCCGGCAGAACGTTCGTGGACGTCGACTTTGTCGCCAGAACGCGTTCGCTTTCCGAAGTGCTCGGCGACGTCAAGTTCGATTATTTCATCGCGAACCATGTCATCGAGCACATTCCGGACTTCATCGGCTTCTTCAAGGCCGTCTATGAAAGCCTCAACGAAAACGGAAAGTTCTTCCTCGCCATTCCCGACCGCCGTTTCACGTTCGACATCGACCGGTCCGAAACCTCAGCCGGACATCTCGTCGTCGATTATGAAAACAACGGCAGCGTGGACGCCGCGGAGCACATCCTCGATGCTCTGATCTACCATCAGGAAAGAGATAATCTTAACATCTATTGGAGCGACATCGAAAGCCAGCGCTACAATTTTGTCCATCATCACCACGTTTTCAACTATGAAACCTTCCTGAGCCGGATCATACGTCCGCTGATCCGCATGCGCTATTTCCCGTTCTCGGTTCTCGACTGCCACTACGAGCCCGATCTCGACAATGAATTCGACATCGTCCTTGAGAAATGCACCGACTGGGACAAGATCCATATCCTCGGCACTAAAGTTCCCGTTCAGCCGCCGCAGGACGAATCCAGCGTGAACATCTACGATTTCAGGCTCCAGATGTCCCAGATCACGAAATCCGGCTGGTTCGATCCTCTTTGGTATCTCACCACATATCCCACGGTGCGCATCAGCGGCCTGAACCCTCTCAAGCACTATTACTTCTGGGGCGCTTACCACGGATTCAACCCCTCCGAACGTTTCGACTCCAAGTATTATCTGGAATCCAACCCGGACGTCTGTCAGGCCGGACTGAATCCGCTCTGGCATTATCTCCACAACGGGGCACAGGAAGGCCGTCGGCCCCTGCCGCCGGAGTCGGAGTCCCCGGTACAGACATCCGCCGCAGGCACGGACGAGGGAAAAGGACAGGACGGCCAGCCCTCCGGCGCGAACCTTTCCGCCGAAACAGAAAAAACTCCTGCCGGGACCGCCTCCGCGGAAGCACCTGCTGAAGCCGGGGAAACTTCTGCCGGGACTGCCGCGGCGGATTCGGCCTCCCGCCGTAACCGCGGGAAAAGGAAATGAAACCCGGCCCCCGGAAAACAAATCCGGCTCCAAGGAATAAAACCTCCCTCTCATGAGCAAGACGCAGGTCAGCGTTCTCCTCTCCGTTCACGGAGACTCCATATTCCTGAAGGACTTTCTGGATTCGCTCGCGAATCAGTCCTTCAGGGATTTTGTACTGCTGTGCCGTTTCGACGGAGTCCCCTCGCCCGCGATCCTGTCGCTCGTTTCCGGTTTCCCGTCCGCCGTCGTCCTCCCGGATCAGACGCACTACAACGTCATCTCCTCGTACCAGCGTCTCCTGGATGCCGCAAAAGAAACGGACACGCCGTATTTCATGTTCGCGGACCAGGACGACGTCTGGCATCCGGACAAGATAGCCCGGAGCGTTCAGAAGATCAGGGATGCCGAATCCCGCCGCCCGGCGAAAACTCCTGTTTTGGTTCACACCGACCTTCGTGTCGTGGACGAACACCTGAAGCAGATCGCGCCGTCCATGATTCGCTACCAGTGTCTGAATCCGGCCCGGGTCTCGCTCGCGGACATCATGATCCAGAACAACGTCACAGGCTGTACGACGATCTTCAACCGTGCGCTGGCCTCGCTTGCCCGGATTCCGGAGGAGGCCATCTGCCATGACTGGTATCTTGCGCTCACCGCGGCGGCGTTCGGCACGATCGTTTTTCTCCCGGAAAGCACGGTCGACTACCGCCAGCATGAGGACAACGTTTATGGCACAGTCCCGCGAAAAGGCCTTCTCAGGCATTTCTTCCAAAGGCGGCATCTCCATGAGAGAGTCCGATTGACCCAACGGCAGGCCGGGGCGTTTCTGGACCATTTCCGCGCGAATCTTTCCGCGGACAAGACCCGCATTCTGGAAGACTGGAGCCGCTGTCTGACCGAGGCTTCCTACTTCAAACGTCTCGGTACGGTCTGGCGGCACGGCTTCAGGAAGAATGACTGGCTTCGCACCCTCGGTCTCTGGTGGGCGGCATGAAAACAGCGGTCGTCGTCCCCACGCTCAACGCCGTAAAACGCGGCTGCTGGTACGAACTGCTTCGCGCCATCGCGGAACAGCAGCTTCAGATTGATCTGAAACTGATCGTCGACAGCGATTCCTCCGATCAGACGGTAGAACTCGCCGCCGCGCTCGGCTGGAAATGTCTCCGGCACGACCGACGGAACTTCAACCACGGCACAACCCGCGCCCGCATCGTCCGCTACCTCGCATCAAAGGGGTTCGACACGGTCATTTTCCTCTCGCAGGACGTTGTGCTGTCGGAACCGGGCACGCTCAAAAAGCTCACGGATTTCCTCTGGATGCATCCGGAAATCTCCGGCTGCTGCGGCAAGCAGATCAGTCTCCATGAAAAAACGCTCAACGCATGGCAGAGGGAACGCTGTTATCCGAACGCTTCAAGGATAAGGACAGCCGCGGACATCCCGCGCGACGGTCTGATGGCGGCGTTTTTCTCCAATGCTTTCGCCGCCTGGAAGATCCGGGATCTGATCCGGTTCGGGAATTTCCCGAAAACGGATTTCGGGGAAGACACGCTCCTCGCCGCGCACATTATTGAAAACGGCGGTGCTGTCGGCTATTGCGCCGAGGCGATTGCCATCCACGAACACTCCAACGCACCGTTCGAACTGTTCCGGCGAGGCTGGCAGATCGGCAGTTTTCATCGCCGCAATCCCGACCTTCTGCGGAAATTCAGGGATTCTTCCTTGATCGCGCGGAAAAGCATCCCCGCGGGCGTAATTCTCCCTCTCGCAATCAAAGCCATGGGTTATTGTTCCGCGCGGTTCCGCGACCTCGTTCTGCCCGCGCTGCTTTTTATCCTGCTCTGGTTTCTGCTCGCACCATGCATCATCCTTGATGATTATCCGCTCCCGGACATCGCGACCCGTTACGCCCCCATGGCGGAAGCATTCGCACGGCATGACTGGCGTTTCGCGTTTCATCCGCGCATCACACCGCTCCTCCCCGTTTCCGCAGGAATGATCGCGTCCATTCTCCGATGCGACGGTTTCCTCGCCTGCAAACTCGCCTCCACGCTCTTCCTTTCGCTTTCCATTTTCCCCCTCTACGCCGCGACGCGCCGTCTCTTCGGACGTCCGATGGCGGTCCTCACGTCGCTCCTCTTCATCGCCTGCCCGTACATCAGCCGCTTCGGATACTACGGAAGCCGCGAATCCGGCACGATCTTCGGGCTTCTTCTCTGCGTTTATGCCGCCGTACTGCTTTCGAAGAATCCGCGCAAATTCGCCCCGTGGGGCTGGTTCGCCCTGGGAGAAACAGTCATTCTCCTGAGCCGCGGAGACATGCTCCTCTTCGCCGCGCTTCTGTTCACGGCGCTCTTTATTTGGGACTGCATCCGGTTCCGCATCCCGTTCCGCGGCATCCTCACCGGCTTTGCCGTCTTTATCCTTATACTCCCGACACTCTGTTGCAACAGACGCATGATCGGCTATCCGGTCCTGGATACACGCCATACGACGATTTTCAAATTCGTTTCGCAGAGGATTCCGACTCTGAAACAACTTGTGTATCCCGATCCCGTCATGCCGGTCGACATTGCCGCACCGGCTGCGGAAACGCTCCTCACAAAGCCCTTCCACGGGGAATCCGGCTCCGTGGATTACGCAAACGTGCCGGATACGAACGTGCCGGACACGGGCATATCGGATACGAACGCGACGGACACGGGCATATCGGATACGAACGTGCCGGACACGGGCATATCGGATACGAACGCGCCGGACACGGGCGTATCGGATACGAACGCGCCGGACACGGGCCCGGACACGGCCACAGCGGATACGAACGCGACGGACGCGGGCATATCGGATACGAACGCGCCGGACGCGGGCCCGGACACGGCCACAGCGGATACCGGCGTGCCGGACACATCCCCGTCCGTCGTTCGGATACCACAACGCTCGTTACGGCATGGGCTGAGTAAATTTCTGAAAACAATCTGGGGCGGCATTTTCCCGTTCTTCCTCTTTTTCGCCGCAATCGGAATCGTCGGACGCATTCGCCGTCGCCAATGGACCGGATTCGATACGCTCCTGATTATGACATTCCTTGTATTTGAGCTTCTCGCGGCGTTTCAGGTGTGTCTCTTCTATGGCGTGCTCGCGACTTCCAGACGGTATCTGTTCATCGGCATCCCGCTTTATCTGCCGTATGCGGCGCTCGGATTCCGCGATTTCCGGCGTGTCCTCACGGATCTCACATTCGGAAAAACTGTTGCCGCGTTTCTCGCCGTCCTTCTCTGCGCAGCTTTCTTTTATAAGCTCTATTCTCCGATCTTCACGGAGTTTTTCCACGATTCCGCCAAAGGCATGGAACGCGACATCCAGCTTGCCGCGGCGGATTGGATCCGCTCGGACTGGGACAGGCTCCCCGCATCACGGGAAACAGCCCGCCTGAACTTTTTGAAATGCGACCAGTATCAATCGGGGAAACGTCCCCTCATCCGCACGACCGGCCAATGGTCCCGCCTCGGCTTCATGGCAGGCGGACAGGACTATCCCGGATTCTTCCCCGTACGGGGCATCCGCCCCGACTATATCGTCCTTCCCGCGGAAACTTTCGAAGAAAACGGTTCTGACGGCGGCATCCCGGAATTCATCGGTTTTGAAAAAGACGTTCTCCGGGATCCCGGAGCCGGAACTCCGCGGTACCGGAAAGTCCACGTCAACAGACTTGACGGCATCACGTTCGCCGTTTTCAGGAATATCGCGTTGCAACCCGGCGACTGATCCGAGCAACAACAAGCGCTGAACATATTTGATCTTATTCCGCTTTTTTTATGCGCATACAAACTCGCATTTATGGATGCGAGGTAATTCCGATTTTAAATGTTCCTGCGCCGCAACCAGATCATAGGCTGTTTGGAGATTCAGCCAGAAATCCGGCGTCGTTCCGAAAAACTGACTCAGCCGGAGCGCGGAATCAGCCGTAATCCCGCGCCGTCCGCGAACGATCTCGTTCACGCGATGACAAGGCACTCGCAATTCCATGGCAAGCTTGTTCTGACTTATCTTCATCGGTTTCAGGAATTCCTCCAGCAGGATTTCCCCTGGATGAGGATTGATGATCTTGTTTTTGCTCATACCACGTCTCCTTAATGATAATCAACGATTTCTATATTATGCGGACCTTCTTCCGTCCAAGTGAAACAGATGCGGAATCTGTCATTAATCCTGATTGAATATTGTCCTTCACGATCTCCATGAAGAGCCTCCAACCGGTTTCCCGGCGGAATGCGTAGATCATACAACTCTTTTGCGGCATCCATCATACGAAGTTTTCGCATCAGGACAGAGGCAAAAGCGGCATAAGGACGGCACATCCGTCCATTGCTTTCCCAGAAAGCAAACGCATCCGCATCTTTGAAATGAAGCATATTTTACCTTTTTTGAATATGGTCTTGCCTATAACATATAACCAAAATGGTTAAAGTCAAATCAAAAACATGGAAAATGTTTTCATTTTCGGACAAACAATGGTGAAACGTGCCGGAACTAATGCGAAAAAAAGACGCTCAGACCTTCACGACGCCGCAGAAGAACAGGACCAGCAGGATGGCGCCGAGCACGATCCGGTACCAGCCGAAAAGCTTGAAATCGTGTTTCTTCACATAGTCCATGAACCACGCGATCACGCCCCACGCCACGAAGAACGCGGTCACGAAGCCGATCGTGAGCGCGATCCACTGCGGACCGGTCAGGTGCGCCCCGCCCTTCACGAGCTTCAGCAGCGAGGCGCCGAACATCGTCGGGATCGCCAGGAAGAACGAAAATTCGGCGGCGCATGCGCGGGAACACCCGAGGCACATCGCACCGAGAATCGTCACGGCCGAACGCGAGGTCCCGGGGACCATCGCGAGACACTGGAAGAAGCCGACCGCGAGCGCATTGCCGTAGCTCATCTTCACGATCTCCGCCGTGCTTGATTCGCGTTGTTCCAGCTTCCCGCTGAATACGAGCGCCACGCCCCACACGACCAGCGCCACGGACACCACGACGATATTGAAGAGGTGCGCCTCGATGAAATCGTCGAGCAGGAACCCGATTACGGCGGCGGGGATCACGCCGACCACAACGCGCGACCACAACGGGATCATCGCCTTAAAGCCGTCGATGTTCCACTTCCGCGGGAAGATGGTTCTGTAGAAATACACCAGCACGGACAGGATCGCGCCGAGCTGGATCACGACCTCGAAGAGCTTGGCGAACGCCTCGTCCTTCATCGGGAAGAAGCTGTCCACGATGATCATGTGGCCCGTGCTGCTGATCGGGAGGAATTCGGTCACGCCCTCCACGATGCCCTGTACGAACGCCTGAAGAGAAAGAGTCAAGTCCAAAGTGGCGCCTTTGGCCGCCAGAATACAGCATAAGATAATCGCGGCGACAATGCTGACCGTTTTTGCTTTCACGGCAAATGTTTTCATTATTATGGCAAATCCGTCCGGGCCAGCAGAGGCCCGGATGCATTGAGGTTATTTCGAACTGTTCAGGAAGATGCCCTTCAGGTTCATCTTCAGCGCGGTGGGCGAACTGGACGCGGCGAGGCCGACTTCCTCGGTGATCTCGCCGTTGTTGATGCGGTCGAGGATCGCCATGTTGAACGTCTGCATGCCGGCCTCGCGGGCGCTTTCCATCGCCTCAGGCAGCTTCTCGAATTCCTTCTTGGAGATATAGCGCTGGACAACCGGGTCGCAGATCATGACCTCGACGACCGGGACCACGCCCTTGCCGAGCGCCTTCGGGAGCAGACGCTGCGCGACGGTCGCCTTCAAGTTGGCGGAAAGCGCCTCGAGGATGGTGTCCTGTTCCTGGATCGGATAAAGGTCGAGGATACGCCCGACGACCTGGGATGCGTCGGCGGCGTGCACCGTGCTGATGACCATGTGGCCTGTATCGGCTGCCTGAAGCGCGGCCTCGAAACTCTCCTTGTCGCGCATTTCGCCGACCATGATGACGTCCGGGGCCTGGCGCATGGCATGTGTGAGGGCGCTGTAGAACGACGGGCAGTCCAGCCCGACTTCGCGCTGTTCCACGAACGACTTGCCGTCGCGGAACTCGTATTCGATCGGGTCCTCGATCGTGATGATGTGCTTCGTGAAATGCTCGTTGATGTGCTGGATCATGGCCGCCAGCGTGGTCGATTTGCCGCTGCCGGTGGTGCCGCAGACCAGGATGATGCCGCGCGGGGTCTCCGCGATGCTGCGGAGCACGGGCGGGAGGGAAAGCTCTTCCATGGAGCTGATCTTGCTCTTCACATAGCGGAGCGTAATGCCGTGCATGCCGCGCTGTTTGTGCGCGTTGATACGGAAACGCCCCAGTTCCTCCACGCAGTAGGAGAAGTCCGCGTCGCCGTTCTGCTCGTATTCCTTCAGCATGCGTTCGTCCATGATGCTGTGCAGGAGAGTGTCGAGGAATTCATGCGTCGTGACGAAATCGACGGGATAAAGAGCGCCCGCGATGCGGAGGTTGGCCGGGGCGTCCTCCTTGAGCAGGACGTCCGACGCGCCGTGTTCCACGCACTGTGCGAGGATCTGATGGAAGGTTTCGATGATCTCCGAGGCCATTTTTGAAATCCTTTCTGCTGGGGTGCAATCTGAACGGGCTTATTCGCCCTTGTAATCGTTCATGAGTTCAAGCATATCCTCGACAGCCGCACCGACGCCCTTCATGATGGCGCGCGCGATGATGCTGTGTCCGATGTTGAGTTCGTGCAGATGCGGAACGGCGGCGAGCAGAGGCTTGATGTTTTCGTAGTCGATGCCGTGCCCGGCGTTCACGCCGATGCCGAGCGAATGCGCATACTCCGCACCCTTCGCCAGACGGTCGAGTTCGGCGGTCTGATCGGACGAGGAAACGGCGTTGGCGAACGAACCGGTGTGGAGTTCGACGAACTCCGCGCCGCACTGCCTGGCGCAGTCGATCTGCGCGAAATCGGGCGCGATGAAGAGGCTGACGGCGATCCCGGCGTTCTTCAGCACGGGCACCCAGCGCATGAGCTTGTCGAGGCTCGCTACGGCGTCGAGGCCGCCCTCTGTCGTAAGCTCCTGGCGCTTCTCCGGCACCAGGCAGCAGCTCTGCGGACGCACCAGCGTACTCGCGATGCGGACCATCTCTTCGGTCAGGGCCATTTCCATATTGAGGCGGAGTCCCGCCTGCGAAAGCGAGATCACGTCCGCGTCCTGAATGTGGCGGCGGTCTTCGCGAAGATGGGCGGTGATGCCGTCCGCTCCGGCGGCCATGCAGAGTTGCGCGGCTTCGAGCGGGGACGGCTGGGAAGCGAGACGGGCCTGGCGGACCGTCGCGACGTGGTCGATATTGACACCAAGTTTCAAAGTTCTGGTCATATTCAAAATCTCCAAAAAAAAAAGTAATCTAGTAATATAGCAGAGGTTTATTCATTTCGCAAGTCCGAAACCATTTTTGCGAACAAATCCGTCTCCGGAATCGCCATGCGGTTGCGCGCCGAACGCGGACACAGCAGGTACGGCCCGCGGAACAAACGGCGTTCCAGCAGCTCCGCCCACGGTCTGAACTGCGCCGGAGCAATGTGGAGGCCGCTGTCGGCATCGTAGACCAGCACCGCCTGATGCGCCTCGCATCCGAGCAGGCCGAGCAGTTCGGATTTATCCTCATCCGGCTTCACTTCGAACGGATGGATCTCCAGGCTCAGTTTCACCAGCGGACTGAGCGTGCCACGCAGGAAACGTCCCATCAGCTGCGTCGACTGAATGTCGCGTTCGCTTTTGAACGGGATGCGGTACGGAATCAGCAGTTCGAAGTTCTCGCGGTACAGGACGGGGACCAGACGGCGGACGATCTCCAGCGCGGCGGCTTCCGCCGCGTCGTCGCCCAGGATTTGCCGCATATCGAGGCCGAGGAACGCCCCGGACGCGCCCGCCGCCTTGAGCGTGCGGACCATGATCGAAGCCTGTTCCACGTAGTCGCGGCGGTAGTTGTCCGCCAGAAAAGGCATCTCCCGCGTGAGGTCGGGAGCCATCAGATGTCCGGCGCGCACGCTCCTGTACTTGCAGGACGTCAGACGCCGCTGAAACTCCGCGTCGCGATGCAGAAAACACTCCGTCGGGAGCTCGACGACGTCGAACGTGCCCGGCGTGAGGAAGTCCGGCACGGACGCCGGATCCATGGCGGCATGGCCGAGCGCCAGCCCGAACCGGAGCGTCTTGTAGTCGATCTTATCCGTTTCCATCAGAATCCGGCCTCCGTCAGATCGCGCATGGAAATCGGCTTCGCGTTCTGCGCGCCGCCGTCCATGTGACGGAGCTGTTCGCAGACGTACTTGCCGATCAGATCGGTCTCGATATTTACGAGGTCGCCCGGCTTCAGGTCGTCGAGATTGGTCTCGCGCCGGGTCGTCGGGATCAGACGCACCGCGAACGTCTCGTCCGTCACGTCCGTGAGCGTGAGGGAAACACCGTTCACGCACACGCTGCCCTTCGTCACGAAGAAGATCCGAAGCCCGGACGGCATTTCCATCCGGAGCTCATAGTCGTCGCCGACTTTCCCGAACGAAACGACCTTCACGGCGGCGTCGACGTGTCCGCTGACCAGATGCCCGCCGAGGCGGCTGCCGAGGCTCAGCGCACGTTCCAGATTGACCCGCGCGCCGTTCTTCAGCTGCCCCAGGTTCGTCCGGTCCAGCGTCTCCTTCATCACGAAAAAAGTCAAAGCCCCGCCCGATTCCTTCTCGAACGTGAGGCACGCGCCGTTCACGGCGATGCTCTCGCCCTCCTCAAGGTCGGTCCACGGGGTATCGGGCTTCACGGTCAGACGTCCGGCCTTCGCGCCGGTTTCGCGTCCGGTCAGCACTCCGGTCTTTTCAATCAATCCAGTAAACATCAAATAATCTCCTCAAGATTCCGGGTACAGCGGATACGCTTCGATCCGCAGGTCGCAGCCCAGCTCCGACACACGCAGGCGGTCCAGCCGGACCGCCTCGGACAACGCGGACGGATCGGGGCCGCCCAGCACGGGACGGCCGCCGCGACCGCCGAGCAGTTTCGGCGCGATATGAAATTCAATCTTGTCGACGGCGCGGGCGCGGACCGCCGAAGCAGCCAGTTCGCCGCCGCCTTCGATCAGCAGCATGGTCACATTCTCGCGCCCGAGCCGGGCAAGAAACGCCCGCCAGTCCTCCGGCGTGTCAAGCACAACGGATTCCCAGCCATCGCCCGCGCCGGACAGGATTTCCGGGTGGTGCGTGGCGATAATCCTGCGCGGCGTCTTCAAGACGGTTCCGTCGGATGTGCGTGCCGTGAAACGGGGCGAATCGGTGCGGAACGTCTCCGCGCCCGCGAGCACCGCGTCCGAAAGGCGTCTCAGATACGCCACGCGTTCCCGCGCGGTTTCCGAGGTGACCCACTTGGAATCCCCGTTCGCGGCGGCGATCTTTCCGTCGAGCGTCTCGGCCATTTTCAGCAGCACGAACGGACGGCCCGTCGTGATCCACTTGAAAAACGCCTCGTGATGGACGCGGCATTCCTCTTCCAGCACGCCGATCTCGACCGCAATTCCGGCAGAGCGCAGGATATCGACGCCGCGCCCGGCGTGTTTCGGGTTCGGGTCGAGGCACCCCACGACCACGCGCCGGATCTTATTGCGGATGATCGCATCGCAGCACGGCGGCGTGCGCCCCGTGGTGCTGCACGGTTCGAGCGTGACATAAAGATCCGCGCCCGAGGCGTCGGATTCGTGCGGCAGGTTCAGAAATGCCTCGATCTCGGCATGCGGACCGCCGCAGCGTTTGTGATGGCCGCGTCCGATAATCCGTCCGTCGCGCACGATGACCGCGCCGACCGCCGGATTCGGGCTGGTATAGCCCGCGCCGAGTTCAGCTTCGCGCAATGCCTCGCGCATAAAAACCTGGTCGTTTCCGCCGTCCACGAAAGTCCGCTCCATACTGGTTCAATCAGGCGGATGTTCCGCCTGAGTCCGTCATTAATAAAAAGTACCCCGAAAATATAGCTTGTTTTTTCCCGATTGCAAGACTTTTTCTCTCTTTTTTCCGCTTTGCAATTGGTCTTTTCGTTTTTTCGTGCTACATTAAGAGACCGCAACCCTTTTTTCACTTATCCCGAAAGGACTCCGCCATGCACTACACCTACAAAAACAGCCCGCTCGTCTGCTCCTCCCAGATCGACATCGACATCGACAACGGCGTCATCACCAACGTGGCGTTCACGGGCGGCTGCCCCGGCAACCTCACCGCGATCGGCATCCTCGTGAAGGGCAAGACTCCGCAGGAAGTCATCGACAAGCTCGAAGGCGTCGACTGCGGCGGCAAAGGCACCTCCTGCACCGACCAGCTCGCCAAGGCGCTGAAGGAAATCCTCGCGGGAAGACTCGGCTGACGACCATGCCCGCTGACAGACACGGCATCCAGCGCGACATCGAGGCGTTCCAGAACGAACTGGACAAGCTCTTCAAGCGCCCGAACGAAGCGCCCGTCTACGACACGGAACAGAAGCTCGAAGACGCTATCTCCGACAATCCGCGCTACTACCCGCCCGACCGCAGGCTCGAACTCGCGGAGATATTCTTCGGCATCCTCGATTTCGTCTACGAACGCGCCGGGAGCGACGACGATCCGGAAGTCTTCTGCAATCCGGTCCTGCCCGGCGCGGACCTCACACGCCTGCCCGAACCCGAAATGCTGTTCCGCTGCATGATGCCGCTGGCATGGTCGATCCGAGGCCGCTGGGTCTACCCGGAGATGAAACGCGTCACGGACGACTTCATTTCGTCCTTCACGCACGATCAGGTCAAGCTCGTCTGGCAAATTCTGGATTTCCTGCTCGACCTCTTCCCGGACAAATCCGGTTCCTCGGCCTCCGCCGAGGTCCGCGCATACTGGCGCGAGCTCGCCGAAGCGCCCGAACGATTCCATGTGGAAACCCCGTCCGAGAAGTCGATCCTGCTCAAAGTCCTGCTGGAAGCGGCGCAGGACCACAAAATCATCCCGAAGGACTAGTGCATCCTGCTTCCGTGGCTCCGTACAGCGACGATTCGTTAAGAGATATACACAAATAATCCCGAAAAACTTTGTTTCCGGGTTTGAAATCCCGCGTCTAAGCTATATATTAAAAGACAACTATCGACCCAAGTCAACAATTTCGCTTCCGCGCACCACACAGCGGATGCGATTCAATTCAAATCAGGAGTTTATCTGGAAATGCCCGCTATTCCGAAATTCGTCGTGCTCAGCGAACAGCTTCGCGGTCAGATGTTTGAACTGAAACAGGATGAGATCTCCGTCGGACGTTCCGACGAGCGCACCATCTGCCTGAAGGACCCCACCGTCAGTACGCTTCACTGCAAGATCACGCGCAACGGCGACAAGTTCGTCATCGCCGATGCCGGCTCCACCAACGGCACAAAGGTCAACGGCAACCCGCTCACCGAGGAATACGAACTGCAGAACGGCGACATCGTCCGCATCGGCGCGTTCGAGCTGCTCTTCGACACCGAGGACAAGACCATGACCATGTCGATCCAGAAGACGCAGACCGGCATCGACATCAACGCCGCCAGCACGACCCAGACCATCAAGTCCGTCACCAGCACCGGCTTCACCGAACGCAAACAGGGCAGCGGTCTCTCCAACAAGCTCATGATTATCATCGTCGTCCTCCTCGCGCTCATCTTCCTCGCCATCCTCGGACTCTTCGTGAAGAGCTTCATGGACGGCCAGAACGCGAACGCTTTCATCCCCGCGCAGGACATCGTGACCCGGACCGTCTAATTCATGAACGACAAGAAAGACCCACCGAAAAAAGCGCTTCCGGGTTCGAAGCGCAAGCCGCCCGCATCCCTTTTTCTCTGGCTGCTGGCGTTCCTCGTCCTCGCCTCGCTCATCGTCTTCCAGTCCTCGCCCTATTTCGCCGCCACGGAGGAATGGAGCGCGAACGTATTCCTGTCGCACCTTGAAAAAGGCGAGATCGTCACCGCCGAGATCATGCCGGAATCCGACAAGATCCTCGCGATTTCCGGCGAGTTCAAGCCCGCCCAGAAAGCCGATGCGAAAAAAGCTGACGCCGACGCGAAAGCAAACGAAGCTGAGAAGAACAAGTCTGAGAAGAAGTCCGACGCCAAGGCTTCCGCGCCCGAAATCGTCGAAAAGGACCTGACGAAGCCCGCCGCATCCGCCGATGCCACAGCCAAGAAGACCGCACCGAAGCTCAAACTGAAATACAACACACGCATCTACGCCACCGACGCCGTCATCTCCAAGCTTGATGAGAAAGGCGTGCAGACCGTTTATCTCGAACGCGACGTGTGGTGGAAATCCCTGCTCCTGAACCTCGCGATCGCGGTCCCGATCCTGCTCGTCTTCTACTTCATCTTCACGCGCCAGATACACGGCGCGGGCTCCGGCGCAATTCAGTTCGGCAAGAGCCGCGCACGCATGATCGACCCCAACGAAAACCACACCAAGTTCGATGACGTGGCGGGCTGCGACGAGGCAAAGGAAGAAATGAAGGAGATCGTGGAATATCTCCGCGATCCGCTCAAGTTCAAGCTCCTCGGCGGCAAGATCCCGCGCGGCGCGCTCCTCACCGGACCGCCGGGCACAGGTAAGACCCTCATGGCGAAGGCCGTTTCCGGCGAAGCCTCCGTGCCGTTCTTCTCCATCAGCGGTTCCGACTTCGTCGAGATGTTCGTCGGCGTCGGCGCGAGCCGCGTCCGCGACATGTTCCAGCAGGCGCGCAAGAACGCCCCCTGCCTCATCTTCATCGACGAAATCGACGCCGTGGGACGCTCCCGCTTCTCCGGCATCGGCGGCGGACACGACGAACGCGAACAGACGCTGAACGCGCTCCTCGTGGAAATGGACGGCCTCGAAACGCAGGAAGGCGTAATCGTGATCGCCGCGACCAACCGCGTCGACGTACTCGACCCCGCCCTGCTCCGCCCCGGCCGCTTCGACCGCCAGATCGTGATCGACCTGCCCGACATCGTGGGCCGCAGGAAGATCCTCGCCGTCCATGCAAAGAACATCAAGCTCGCGAAGGACGTCGACCTCGACGCCGTCGCGAAGAGCACGCCCGGATTCAGCGGGGCCGACCTCGCGAACCTCATCAACGAGGCCGCGCTCCTCGCCGCACGCAACAACAAGGAAGCCGCGACCCAGTCCGATCTGGAGGAAGCGCGCGACAAGGTCTGCTTCGGGCGCGAACGCCGCAGCCGCAAGATACCGGAACGCGACCGCAAGCTCACCGCCTGGCACGAGTCCGGACACGCCATTGTCAACCTCTTCCTCGAAAACAGCATCCCGCTGCACAAGGTCACGATCATCCCGCGCGGCCAGGCGCTCGGCCTGACCATGATGATGGAGCACGAGGACCGCTATTCGCGCAGCCGCATGGAAATGCTCGATATTATCACCACCGACCTCGGCGGCCGCGTGGCTGAGGAGATCGCGCTCGGCGACATCACCAGCGGCGCATCGCAGGACATCGCGCACGCCACGAACCTCGCCCGCGCCATGGTCTGTTCCTACGGCATGAGCGACAAGCTCGGAACCGTTCAGTACGGCGAACGCGCCGACCACATCTACCTCGGACGCGACATCACGCGCAACGAGGCATGCAGCGAGCAGACCCAGCGCGAGATCGACGACGAGGTCAAGCGCATCATCGGCGAGTGCAAGATGCGCGCCACGAAGATCGTCACCGAACAGCGCGAACGCCTCGACAAGCTCGCGAACGCCCTGCTCGAACGCGAGACCATCTCCGGCGCGGACATCCGCAAACTGCTGGATCTCCCGCCCGAAGAGGAAAAAGCGCCCGTCCTGTCCGGCGACGATTCCGGCAAGCCCGCCGACAACGACGCTTCCGCGCCAGCCGACAAGAAGGACGACGGCGGCGAACCGCCCAAGTCCGACGACACCGTTATTTCCGTAAAGACGTTCTGACCCCGGAGCGTCCGCATGACGGCCGAAACTCTCGCACCCCTGATTCGCGTCAACGAGTCAGGGGTGTTTTTGTCGTGCCATGTCCAGCCCGGCGCGAAACGCACCGCGGTCGCGGGGATCTACGGCACGGCATTGAAAATCTCGCTCGCCGCGCCGCCCGTCGACGGCAAGGCGAACAAGGAACTGTGCGTGTTTCTGGCGAAGAAACTGAACCTGCCGAAAAGCGCCGTGTCGCTGGTCTCCGGCCAGACATCGCGCGACAAGGTCGTTTTTCTGCCGGGCGTCACGGCCGCCGCTCTCGCCGCCGCATTGGAGTAAACCATGCCGCAAAAAGCCTCCCACGCGCCTTTCCGAAGCCTCCCCGAAGGTTCCCGTATCCTGCTGGCGTTCAGCGGCGGAGTCGATTCCGCCGTCGCGGCAGTCCTCGCGCTCCGCGCGGGCTATCAGATTACGGGCATCCATATGACGCTTCTCCCCGGCGGCGAAGAATCCCGGCGGAAAGCAGAGGAAACCGCCGCGAAACTCGGGATCGAACTCGTCCATGCGGACTGCACGAAAGCGTTTGAACAGTCCGTTCTGCGTCCGAGCTGGGACATGTACAAATCCGGGTTCACGCCGAACCCGTGCGCCATCTGCAATCCGAAAGTCAAATTCGGCGCGCTCATGCCGCTGATGGAAAAGCACGGCTGTGCGGCGTTCGCCACGGGGCATTATGCGAAAGCGATCGACGCCGGAGACGGCAAAACCGCCCTCGTCCGGGGTTCTTACCGCGAGAAAGACCAGTCGTATTTCCTCTTCGGACTCTCGCAGGAACAGCTCGCGCGCATCGTCTTCCCGCTCGGCGGCATGACGAAGCCCGAGGTGCGCGAGATCGCCCGCGAGCTTGGGCTTCCGAACGCCGAATCGAAGGAAAGCCAGGACGCGTGCTTCATGCCGCCGGACAAGACCGCCGCCGAGTTCCTGCATGAGCATTTCGGCGAGACCGTGCCCGGCGGGACGTTCGCCGCCGCCCCCGACGGGCGCATCCTCGGTCGGCACGACGGCATTTACGCGTACACGATCGGGCAGCGCAAGGGCACAGGCGTGGCGATGGGCGTCCCGGCGTGGGTCAGCCGCATCGACGCGACCGAAAACAAGGTCTGGCTCACGACGAATCCCGACGACCTTCTGCGCGATTCGCTCGTGTTGCCGTGCGCCCACTGGATCACCAAGCCCGCCGAAGCCGCCGAATTCCGCGCACAGGTGCAAATTCGCTACCGGTCGCGCCCCGCGGACGCCTCGGTCCTGCTCTCGCCGAACGGCGTGGTCTTTATTAAATTCGATGCGCCGCAGCGGGCGGTCACGCCCGGACAGGCGGCCGTCATCTACGACGGGGAAACTCTCCTCGGCGGAGGCTGGATCCCTTAAGGAGGACAAGTCCTCCACTTGGGCAGTGCGTGGCTCCGCTCGCGCACGGGGGAGGACAAGTCCTCCACTGCGGAAGTGTCCGGCTTCGCTCGGACACGTGAAACAGTTTTATGCCTGCGGCTTTTGTTGAGGAGAATCGCTGCTGACCGCGATTACGGCGGCACGACCGAAGACATCCGACGGCGTACTGGACAGCACCACGACGCGGCGTTCACCGTCGATCTCGTATTCGCGGACGATCGTTCTGCCCGTGTCGAACGCCTCGCGCACGGCCTTGCCCGCGTCGATGTCCTGGAGCCACGGCACGGAAGTGATATTCCTCCACGGGACCTCGACCGTCTGCTCCATCTCGCCGTACTGCATGTGATAGTCGATGATGCGGCCTTCGCGGTCCGTCACCAGCACGCGCACCGGCAGGGATTCATAGACTTTTTCCGCCAGGTTGCGTCTTCTGCGGCGCGCACGGATGGAAAGCAGTGTAATGAGCGCCAGTCCGCCCAGCACGGCGGCGTTCGCCGCGAGCAGAGCGAAGATGCGCTTTTTCGTCCAGGTGGGGTACACCCTCATCCGCGGCGCTTTTTTTGTGGTCGTGTTCGCCACGATCACGTTCTCCTGGAAATCATCCAGACGATCCAGACGGTAACGCTTCTGCGCCGCCTCGTTGAGCCAGAGATCGTCGCTCTCCGGGATGGTCATCGGGATGTTCTGCCGCGATGCCTCAATCGGGGCTTTTTCAAGCTCTTCCAGCAGGTCGCCGACCTGAACCGCGAGTTTCTTCATGGAACGGCAGAAGCCTCCGACCGCGTTTTTCCGCGTCGGCGGCGTATCGGCGAAGATCGGGCACGCGTCGAAGTCGGCGGGCAGCCATTCCACGGGGTCAAGCCCCCACTCGAACGAGGACAGCGATACGATGACCGTGTCCGGCTGGGCCTCCGCCTGAACCGCCGCGCGGAACGCCTCGATCTCCTTACCGGGGACCTCGGCAAGCGACGGATACTGCTGACGCATCGTCCGGGAATAGTCCCCGGGCACGAAATCGGACGGCGTGACGGAATCCGGAAGCAGGACGGTCTTCAGTGTCTTCCCGGGGCCGAGCATATCGCGGAGCGCCGCCTCTTTCTTTTCGTCCCAGTTCATGCGGGACGCCAGCAGCACGATCTTCTTCGTATTGGGGAACGCCCGAAGCGCCAGATCCACGTTCGGCCACGGGTCCGCAGGGTGCACGATCGCGAAGTTATTGAGTTCCTTTCGTTCCGAATCCCTTGTATCGGTGTACGTGCGGAGTTTTTCATCGAACGAGCTCACGCCCGCGAACACCACGGCGAGCTCGCCGTTCAGGTTTTTCGTTTTGAAATCGATGCCGTAATCCCCGTCGAGCAAATTCGCGATCGACGAGGCGATCACGTCGGACGCGACGACGATCACGGCACTGTACTGACCTTTCGCCTCGTATAACTTTCTGAATTCATCGTCGGGGAGAACCACGCTGCTATGGAATGAGTTTTCGATCCGAACGGGGATCACTTCCGTTTCGTTCAGGAAAGACGGATGCACATACATCATCTCCCGTTCCTCGGGGAGCATGGAGAAAACGTCGGGATCCTCAATGTCCTCCCACCAGTTTTCGCCGAATTGTTCGGCGATCCTGTCCAGCTTCGCCTGTTTCCTCACCTTGCGTTCCGGCTCCGTCTCGCGCCATTTCCGCATGAGCTCGCGGTATTCCGCCTCATGCTGATCACGCACTTCCGCCAGCCCCTCCATGAATTCCTCCTGGGCACGAGGTCCGGCTTCGGCGGGGAACAGAATCAGGACGCGCCTGAATTCCGGCGGTTCAGGCAGCAGATCCGCTCTCGCGGGCATGCCGCAATCGAATAAGGACCGGCCGGTCATCAGCACGGCACAAAACAAAAACAGTTTGAAAAGCAGACGTTTCAAATCCATTCTCCTGAACAGAATCCGGAAATCCGGTTTTCCGATTTATACAGAGAATATTATACTATCAACTCAGTGTAAAATCAAGCAAAACGGACTATTTTTCGAGGAAAAAGAGACGGAATTACGGTTTCTCCTCAGTCTCCGGCTTTGTCTCTCCGGCTTTGCCTCCAGCCTCATCCTTCTTCACGATATAGATGTCCTTTTCGTTCAGCGCGGCGTCCATCGGGGACACGTCCGACTCCTTGAAAAGCTCCGCGATCGGGAGCTTGTTCTGCTTCGCGAGCAGAGCGAACGCCTTCGCATAGAACAGCGCTCCGCGGAAACTGATGTGGCAGCGGTCGGACCTGCCCTGCGGATAGTTTGGATATTCGCCGGGTTTCAGCTCCAGATACAGCAGCGTGCCCTTCTTCTCCCCGGCGGCGTTCAGCTCTTTGTCGGCATACGCGTACAGGTCGACCAGATCGCATTTCGTCTCGGCGGCGACCTCGCGCGCGGACTGCAGATAGGGATTCAGGAATCCGGCGGGCTTCAGCGAGCCGTTTTCCAGGTAGATGCCGAACGGGATGGACGTGGCAATCACGGGGATGCCGCCCGCCTTGCGCACATCCTCCACGAACCCCTTCATGTTCTCCTTGTACTCGGTCTTCGGGTCGGTGTAGCGCTCCGGCTTGTCCTTCGTGCCGTCGTTGTGCCCGAACTGAATGATCACGAAGTCGCCCTTCTTGACCTCCTTGAGCAGATTCTCCCAGCGTTTTTCCGCCTTGAAGCTCTTTGTGGAGCGCCCGCCGATGGAACGGTTCTTCACGGTCACGCCGTCCTTCACGAGTTCCTGCATGCGCTGTCCCCAGCCCTGCTGCGGCGCGTCCTTGCCGCGGTAGGTCATCATGGTGGAATCGCCCGCCATGTGGATATCGGCGGCGGCGAGCGTGAACACGGCGGAAGCGAAGACGGCGGCAAGCAGTTTTTTCATTGGTGAACTCCTGAAACAGTATTTGACGATTTGTCCGATACCATACACCAGAAACATCTGAAATACAACCTCGAAACAGGAAAAAAGGCGCGAAAAAACCGGGAAAGCACTGGGCCTTCCCGGTTCGGGATCAATGCTGAGGAACCGGAAACCGGTTCGTTCAAGCCGTCTTCAGCCGATCAATACTTGCGGCTGTCGACGATCTCCTGCGTGATCTTCTTGGTGACCACGGGCTCTCTGTCGGTACCGACGTTGACGCCGCCGACGTTGTCATACACGCCTTCCACGGAGGGGATGCGGGAAGGAACGCTCTTGCCGGCATGGATCTGTTCGACCACGTCGAAGAGCTGGGCGCCGATGAGCGGGTTGCACTCGACGGTGCAGTTGGCCTTGCCGGCGAGGATCTGCTCGAACATGGTCTTGACGCCGTCGATGGAGATGATGATGATGTCCTTGCCGGGCTTCTTGCCGGCTTCTTCGATGGCCTGGATCGCGCCGAGGGCCATGTCGTCGTTGTGGGCGAAGAGGACCTGGATCTGGTCGGCTTCAGGAGACTTCAGGAACGATTCCATGACTTCCTTGCCTTTGGCGCGGGTGAAATCGCCGCTCTGGGACTTGATGATCTTGATGCCGGGATAATTCGCGATGATCTCTTCGAAGCCTTTCTTGCGGTCGATGGCCGGGGCGGAGCCGACGGTGCCGACGAGTTCGGCGACGTTGGCGTTCTCGCCGACGTTCTTCACGACCCAGCGGCCGGCGCGGCGGCCTTCTTCCACGAAGTCGGAGCCGATGAAGCTGACATAGAGGCCGTCTTCGGAGACGTCGACGGCGCGGTCGAAGAGGACGACCGGGATCTCGGCTTCCTTGGCTTCCTTCAGGACGTCTTCAAAACCGGTGGCGACGACGGGGGAGAAGGAGATCACGTCCACGCCCTTGCTGATGAAGTTGCGGATGGCCTTGATCTGGTTTTCCTGCTTCTGCTGGGCGTCGGAGAACGTCAGCTCGATGCTGGCGCGCTTTTCAGCCTCGCCCTTGATGGACTCGGTGCTGGCCTTGCGCCAGTCGGATTCGGCGCCGACCTGGGAGAAGCCGACTTTGATCTTGGAGCTGTCGCTCTTGGAGCATCCGGTGACGAGGAGCGTCGCGGCCGCGGCGGCCATGATGACGGTTGCAAACTTGTTCATTCTTGCTTGCCTTTCTTTGGTTGTTGTTAGGAAAAAGTTATTGGGATTTCGATTTGGATTTGGAGATCTTCGTGATCAGGTTCTGCATGAAGATGAACGCGAGCACGAGGAGGCCGACGATGATGCGCGTCCACCAGGAGTTGATGCGTCCGTCGAACACGATCAGCGTCTGGATCAGGCCGAGCACGAGCACGCCGAAGAGCGAACCGAAGACGTAGCCGACGCCGCCCGTGAGCAGCGTGCCGCCGATCACGACCGCGGCGATGGCGTCCATTTCCAGGCCGACGCAGTTCAGCGGGTTGCCCGCCTTCAGGTATACGGCGTAGACCACGCCCGCGAGCGCGGAGCAGAATCCGGCGATCGTGTAGGTCATGATCTTGGTACGGCCGACCGGGATGCCCATCAGCGTCGCGGCGAGTTCGTTGTCGCCGATGGCGTAGATGCTGCGTCCGGAACGCGTGCGCTGGGAGAAGAAGATGGCCGCGAGCAGCACAACGATGTACACGATCACGATGAAACGGAGGTTCATGCCCTTGCCGAGCTTGATCGTGAGGTCGTTCTGGATGAAGTTGAACACCGGGTCGTTCTTGATGCCGATGGATTCCTCGCTCACGATGAAGCCGCAGCCGCGGATGAAGAACATGCCGGCGAGCGTCACGAGGAACGGCGGCAGGCTGAAGCAGTGGATGAGCCATCCCTGGAGCATGCCGAACAGGATGCCGATCACGAGCGCAAGGGCGATCGCGACGAGGGCGTTGCTGCCCGTGGCGATCATCTTCGCGATCAAAATGCTGGTGAAGGCGATGATGGAGCCGACCGAGAGGTCGATGCCGCCCGTGAGGATCACCAGCGCGGTGCCGATGGCGGCGATTCCGAGGTAGGCGTTGTCGACGAAGAGGTCGAGGAAGACCTTCGGGGAGCCGAAGTTCTCAAAGGAGATGATGCCGATCAGATAGACGATGAAGAAAACAAGAATCGTCGCCGAGATCGGCACATAGCGCATCGGGAATTTGAACTTTTTCATTGGACGCCTCCTTTCGCGGCCTTCGAAGCGAAGACGGAAAGCACTTTCGCGCGGAAGACCGGCGACTGGAGCAGGCACACGATGATGACCACCATGGCTTTCGGCACCTGAACGATTGCCGGGCTCACGTTCTTCATGTACATCGTGGTCGTCAGCGTCTGGATCAGGATCGCGCCGACCAGCGAGCCGGAGAGGAAGAACCGGCCGCCCGCCATCGAGGTGCCGCCTATCACGGTGGCGAGGATGGCGTCGAGTTCGAGGTAAAGGCCGGCGTTGTTGGAGTCGGCGCACTTGATGTTGGAAGCGGCGAGCAGGCCCGCGACGCCCGCGCAGAATCCGCAGATCACGTAGGTGAGCCATTTGATGCGGCGCGCCTCGATGCCGGCATAGCGGCTGGCGCGTTCGTTGTTGCCGACGGACTCGATGAAGAGCCCGAACGCGGTCTTGCGCGTGAGCAGACCGGCGATTACGTACATCGCGACCACGATCCACACCGAGAACGGCAGGAAGAGCGCGTGGCCGTTGCAGAGGAACACCAGTCCGGGGTTGTCGAACGTGATGATCTGGCCGTCTGTGATCAGCTGGGCGACGCCGCGTCCGGCGACCATCAGCACCAGCGTGGCGACCATCGGCTGGATGCCGAAGCCCGCGACCAGCATGCCGTTCCAGAACCCGGCGAGCGTGGAGAGCACGAGCGCGGCGGCGACCGGGATGATCCAGTACCAGGCGGGTCCCATGCCCGCGCCGATGCAGTTGCCCGCGTCAAGCATGGAAATGAGGAGCGCGGCGATCGCGCCCGCGATAGCCATGACCGCGCCGACCGAGATGTCGATGCCGCCCGTGGCGATCACGAGCGTCATGCCGATGGCGAGGACCATGACCTTGGAGCCCTGGTTCAGGATGTCGATCGGGGTGCCGTAGAGGTAGTAGCCGAAAATGGAGACGCCTTTGTCGTCTTTCTTCTCAGGGACAGCCTGCTGTCCGGCGGATTCTTTCACGGTCTGCTTGGCGGCTTCGACTTCCTCTGCAGCTGCCTGCGCGGCGGCCGTGCCGGCTGCGCCGGGAAGATCGTCCGGGACGGCCGTCGACTGGACAGCCTGGGCGGAGTCCTGTTTCTTGACTTCGATCTTGAAGAAGTTGTCCGTGAAGATCGCATTGAACAGCAGAAGCAAAGCGAGCGAGACAAGGGGCCATACGAGATGGCGGAATTTATTCGATGATTTATTCATGTCGGGGGTCCCTTAACCTGCGATGAGTTTCATAACGTTCTTGAGGGAAATGTCGGACCCGGCGACCTCGCCGACTTTCTTGCGGTCGCGGAGCACGATCACGCGATCGCAGTCGCGGACGACTTCCTCGAGTTCGGAGCTGATGAAGATGACGGCCATGCCCTCGCCGCAGAGCTGCTGGGTCAGTGCCTCGATCTCGGCCTTCGCGCCGACGTCGATGCCGCGCGTGGGCTCGTCGAGGATCAGGAGCTTCGGATTGGTCGCGAGCCAGCGGGCGATCAGGACTTTCTGCTGGTTGCCGCCGCTCAGGTGCTTGATCAGCTGTTCGCCGCTCGGGGTCTTGATGCGGAGCAGCTTGATGTATTTCTCGGCCATCTCCTCCTGCTGCTTCAGCGTCATGGTCTTCCAGATGCCTTTCGACGCCTGGAGCGCGAGCATGATGTTTTCGCGGATGGTGAGGTCCGGGATGATGCCGGTCACTTTGCGGTCTTCGGCGATCAGGGCGACTTTCGCCTTGACGGCCTTCTGCGGGGAATTGAAGTTCACGGGCTTGCCGCACATGGTCATGGTGCCGGAGTCGTGCGGATCCACGCCGAAGATGATCTGCGCGATCTCGGAGCGTCCGGAACCGAGCAGGCCGGCGAGGCCGAGCTGTTCGCCCTCGCGGATGCTGACGTCGACCGGGCTGATGGTGCCGACGCGGCCGATGCCCTTCGCCTCGTACACGGTGTCGCCGAACTTGGTGTTCTTCACGATCCCGGCCTGCATCTGGTTGATCTCGTCCGGAGTCTTGCCGATCATCTTCGCGACCATTTCGATGCGAGGCAGGTCCTTCGCATCGTAGGAGCCGACGAGCTGGCCGTCGCGCAGGATGGTGATGCGGTCGCTGACCTCGTAGACCTGGTCGAGGAAGTGCGTGATGAAGATGATCGCCATGCCTTCCTCGCGGAGCTTCTTCATGACCTTGAAGAGTTCCTTCACCTCGTTTTCGTCGAGGCTGGAGGTCGGTTCGTCAAGGATGAGCAGCTTGCAGTCCACGTCCAGTGCGCGGGCGATTGCCACGAGCTGCTGAATGGCGATGGAATAGCTGGAAAGGTTCTCGCCGACGTTGATGTCGATGTCGAGCCGGGCGAGCGCCTTGCGGGCCTGCACCTTGCGTTCCTTCTTGTCGATGAACCCGAGCTTCGTGCGCGGTTCGCGGCCGATGCAGATGTTTTCGGCCACGGACAGGTCGGGCAGCAGGTTCACTTCCTGGTACACGGTGCTGATGCCGGCGTGTTCGGCGTCCAGCGGGGAACGGAACTTGCACTCCTTCCCGTTGAAATAGACCGAACCCGCGGAGGCGGGATAGACGCCCGTAATGATTTTGATGAGCGTGCTTTTCCCCGCGCCGTTTTCTCCCATGAGAGCGTGGATTTCGCCGGCTTTCACCGCGAAATCGACGCCCTTGAGAGCCTTGACCCCGAGGAATTGCTTCTCAATGCCTTTGGTTTGCAGTAAATCCATTCGTCTTTCCTGTGTGAGGGTGAGTGGACGATTAATTAGAATATGTTCTAGAAAAGATAGCACAAATTCGCCGTTTTTCAATCATGTTTTTCTATTTTTCCGGAATTATTTATTTCGATTTTCATATATTTTTTCCTTATCCATACTTTCCTCTTGATTTTTTACATTCCGGAAACTATATTATGGCGATTCAAAACGCATCTTTTTTTAGCATATATTTTTTGACGCAAGGAGGCTTTTGATATGGGCAAAACAGCCGTCATCACGGGCGCGGGACGCGGCATCGGCGCCGCGATCGCGGAACAACTCGCTTCGGAACACTGGGACGTCGCCCTTCTGGCCCGGAAGCCGCAGGCCGACGGCGATGCGCAGTGCGCGGAGATCGCGCGGAAATACGGCGTCGAGGCACGTTACTATGTCTGCGATATTTCAAAAACGGACGACCGGAAAAACACGGTCGAAGCGATCATCCGCGATTTCGGCGGCATCGACGCGCTCGTGAACAACGCCGGAGTCGCGCCGAAAGTGCGCGCGGGCCTGCTCGAAATGAGCGAGGAAAGCTTCGACTACGTAACGGGCATCAACCTGAAGGGCACGCTCTTCCTCTCCCAGCTCGTCGCGCGGCATTTCGCCGAAAAGAAAAGCGGCGTGATCGTGAACATCGGGAGCTGTTCCGCCACGGTCGTCAGCACGAACCGCGGCGAATACTGCATCTCGAAGGCCGGAGTCGCCATGGTGACGCAGCTCTTCGCCGTCGAGATGGCGAAATACGGCGTGAACGTGTACGAGATACGCCCCGGCGTGATCGCCACGGACATGACCGCCTGCGTGAAGGAGAAATACGACAAGCTCATCGCCGAAGGGCTCACGCTTCAGCCGCGCTGGGGCCGCCCCGAGGACGTCGCGAAGGCCGTCGCCATGATGCTCCGCGGCGACATCGGGTATTCCACCGGACAGGTCGTGAACGTGGGCGGCGGACTGGAGGTCGTGAGGCTGTGAAGACCCGCCGTGTCCATACGCTCGTGATCGGGAGCGGAGCCGCCGGGCTGTGCGCCGCCGTCAGGTTGCACGCGCTCGGCGTGACCGACGTCCTGATCTGTTCCGAAGGGCTCCGCATGGGGACCTCCGTCAACACCGGCAGCGACAAGCAGACCTACTACAAGCTCGGCATGTACGGCGCGGAACCGGACTCCCCCGCCCTGATGGCGCGCGACCTCTTCGCGGGCGGCGCGGTCCACGGCGACCTGGCGCTGGTCGAGGCCGCAGTCTCCCAGCAGGCGTTCGCCCACCTCGCCTCGCTCGGCGTCCCCTTCCCCCACGACGAATTCGGCCAGTTCATCGGCTACAGGACCGACCACGACCCGAAACGCCGTGCCACCAGCTGCGGCCCGTACACCTCGCGCGACATGTGTCTGCGCCTCATCGACGCCGTGAAGTCGCGCGGGATCCCCGTGCTGGAGGACCGCGTGGTCTTCTCCCTGCTCACCGCCCCAGAGGGCGAGGCAAAACGCTGTATCGGCGCGGCGCTCGTGAACCGCAAAGCCGAACGGAAATCCGACATGATCGAGTTCATCCGCGCGGAAAATGTGGTGTTCGCGACCGGCGGCCCCGGCGGCCTGTACGCCCGGAGCGTGTACCCGGCCGTCCATACGGGCGGCATCGGCGTGGCGCTTGAGGCTGGTGCGACGGCGCGCAATCTGCCGGAATCGCAGTTCGGACTCGCCTCGCTGAAATTCCGCTGGAACGTCTCCGGCAGCTACATGCAGGTGCTCCCGAGGTTCATCTCCACGGACAAAAACGGCGGGGATGAACGCGAGTTCCTGCGCGAGTATTTCGACGACGTCCGCGCGCTGGAGGACGCCGTGTTCCTGAAGGGCTATCAATGGCCGTTCGCCGCCGTCCACGTGCCCGGCTCCTCGCTCGTCGACCTCATGGTCTACGTCGAATCCGAGCTGCGCGGACGCCGCGTGTGGCTGGACTACCGTACCGATCCCGCCGACCTCGACGTCGCCGCGCTCTCGCAGGAGACGCGCGAGTATCTGCAAAAGAGCGGTTGCACCGGACGTTCCCCCCTGGAACGCCTCATGCAGATGAACGCGCCCGCCGCGGAGCAGTATCGCGCACACGGCATCGACCTCGCGCAGGAAACGCTCGAGATCGCCGTCTGCGCCCAGCACAACAACGGCGGACTCGCCGCGAATCTCTGGTGGGAGTCCGAAAACATCCGCCATCTCTTCCCCGTCGGCGAGGTCAACGGCTCGCACGGCGTGATCCGGCCCGGCGGCTCCGCGCTGAACGCGGGCCAGGTCGGGGCGTTCCGCGCCGCCGAGTATATCGCCGCGAAGTATGCGGAACCCGACGGCTCGTTCGACGCGCCGTTCAACGCCGCAGCCGAAAAGATCGAGGAGGATATCTTCGACAAAATGGGAAAAGGCACGTTCTTCGACTGGAAGGAACAGCGCGCAATCATGCAGGCGCGCATGAGCAGGTCCGGGGCGTTCCTGCGCGACAAGGAGTCGCTGAAAACCGCCCTGAAGGAGACGCGCGAACAGCTCGCGAACCTTCAGAACGACGGCCTCGCCTCGAACTCCGCAGCCGAACTCTCCGAACGCCTCCGCACGCGGAGCCTCGTCTTCTCCGCCGCAGTCTACCTCGCCGCCATGCTCGAACAGGTCGAGGCGGGCGTGGGCTCGCGCGGCGGGTCGGTCGTGCTCACGCCGGACGGTCGCCCCGTTCACGGCAAACTGCCGTTCAGAATCGCGGACGAGGACAAAGCGTTCCGCGCCTCGGTCCAGGAGGTCACTGCCGCGCCGGACGGGTCCGTTTCGGTCCGCCGCGTCCCGTGCCGTCCGATCCCGGAGACGGACGGCTGGTTCGAGACCGTCTGGAAAGCCTGCCGCGAAAATCGCATTTACGACAATACAGGAGACTGACGCATGGATTACCCGAAACCCGCCTCGTTCCGCACGCTCGAAGATTTCCGCGCGCACCTCGCCGCATCGAATATCCCCATCGGCCTCGCCGAACTCCCGCCCGCCGGCGAGTCCGCGCTCGCGAAGCCGCTGAACGGCATCGGCAACCGCTGGGCGGTCCTGCCCATGGAGGGCTGGGACTGCGGACACGACGGCACGCCGTCCGAGTTCACGCGCCGCCGCTGGCTCCGGTTCGCGTCGAGCGGGGCGAAGCTCATCTACGGCACCGAAGCGGCAGCCGTGATGCATTCCGGACGCAGCAACACCCGCCAGTTGCTGGTCGCCGACCACACCGTCGGCGCGCTGAAACAGCTCAACGCCGAGATGCGCCGGACACACCGCGAACGCTTCGGCACGGACTCCGACCTGAAGATCGGGCTCCAGCTCACGCATTCCGGGCGGTTCTCGCATCCCGACGACGACCGCGTGCTCGCCTCGAAGACCGCGTACGCCCATCCCCTGCTCGACAAGAAGTTTCACAACGGCGCATCGAACGTGGTCACGGACGACGAGGTCGCGGACATCATCGCGCACTTCATCCGCGCCGCCGAGCTCGCGCAGGACGCCGGGTTCGACTTCGTGGACGTGAAGCTCGCGCACGGCTACCTCGGGCACGAATTCCTCACCGCCTATGACCGGCCCGGCCCGTTCGGCGGCTCCTTCGAGAACCGCACGCGCTTCTTCCGCGAGATCGCGGAGGGCATCGCGAAACGCTGTCCCGGCCTTGAGCCCTCCTCGCGCGTCAGTATCTTCGACATCCGCCCGTTCGTGAAGGGCGCGGACGGCGTCGGCGTGCCGATGGACTGGTCCGGCCCCTACCCTTACGCGTTCGGCGGCGCGGGCGACGGCCTCACGATGGACCCCGACCTGAAGGACACGGTCGCGCTCGTCGGCCTCATGCGTTCGCTCGGCGTGAAGATGATCTGCGCCACGATTGGCAGTCCCTACTACTGCGTACACATCCAGCGGCCGGCGTTCTATCCGGTCTCCGACGGCTACCTGCCGCCGCACGATCCGCTCCGCAGCGTGTGGTTCCACATCGAGGCGGTGCGCCGTCTGCGCGAGCTCTGCCTCGGCCTGATCGTGGTCGGCTCAGGTTACACCGCGCTTCAGGAATACCTCCCGCACGCCGCCGAATACGCCGTGGCGAACGGCCTCACGGATTTCGTCGGGTTCGGGCGCATGGCGCTCTCCTACCCCGATTTCTGCGCCGACGTCCTCGCCGGACGCCCCCTGCGCCGCGCCTGCATCTGCCGGACCTTCGGCGACTGCACGAACGCCCCGCGCGCCGGGCTGATCTCCGGCTGCTACCCGCTCGACGAGTGCTATAAAAAGCGCCCAGAGGCGAAGACGCTCGCCGAGCTCAAAAAGACCGCGAAGAACAAACAATGACCTCATTTCCAGCAACACTTAAAGGAAAGGTTTTCGTTATGATATCCAAAACCGTTCTGACCGCCGCACTCCTCGCCGCAGCCACGCTCGTTTCCGCGTTCGCCGCGGAACCCGTCCTCGAATTCAAGGTGAACAAGGATGCGCCGCGCACCGCCGGGATGTGCGGCCCAACGCACGACGAGGAGGTCATCCACGGCCTCGGGTCCGACGGCAAACAGCACTATTTCGCGGTCGGCACGGACGTCCGCGGCTCCGGCATCACGATCTGGCAGTCGGACGACCTGGTGAACTGGCGGGACGTCGGGCGCGTCTTCACGCAGACGAACAAGCCCGCGATCCTGGAGAACGGCGGACGCGGCTTCGCCTACACGTTCCGCAACGTCGAGATCGGCGACGACGGCGCGTACAAGCTCCTCGACACGCCCGCGCAGGGCAACAACCGCCTCGGCAACGCCTTCTGGGCGCCCTGCATCTATTACCACGTGTATGATCAGACCTACTACCTCTACTACTGCTGCTCGGCGTTCGGCGTCCGCAACTCGTTCATCGGCTGCGCGAAGAGCAAGACGATCGACAAAGGCTGGGAGGACTGCGGCGTGCTCATCCACACGCGAGTCGGCGACGGCAAGCGCTTCAACGCGATCGACCCGGCGGTCATTCTGGGCAACAACACCGGGCGCGTCTGGATGGTCTACGGTTCGTATTTCGGCGGCATCGCGCTCGTCGAACTTGACCCGAAGGATCCCTCGAAACTGCTCCACCCCGGCACGCACGGCAAGACCGTCGCCTCGCGCACCACGGATACCGTGTTCGACATCAGCACGCTGGAGAAGGCGAAGGCCGCGCCGAAGAACGACCCGACCGCGGGCCAGGGCGTCGAGGGGGCCAGCATCCTGTATCACAGGTATATTCACGACGGCTATTATTACCTCTTCGTCTCGTACGACAATCTGGAGTGGAGCTACCACTGCCGCGTCGGACGTTCAAAAGACATCGAGGGGCCGTACCTCGACTACAACGGCAAGCCGCTGATCTACGACCAGCGGAAGCTCGGCGAGGACACCGTGTACGGCACGAAGATCATCGGCCCGTACCGCTGGAAATCCACCGGGACCGGCTGGGCGGGAACCGGACACACCACGGTCTTCGGCGAGGGAAACAGGATCATGTTCGGCAGCAACAGCAAATGGCAGGGCACGCCCGGATCGTTCCTCGGCCTGCGCCGGGTCTTCTGGTCGAAGGACGGCTGGCCCCTGCTCTCGCCCTGCCTGTACGCGGGCGAAGGATTCTCCATCGGAAGCGGGGAAGAATATGTCGATGATGAACTGATTCCTTTCGATAACACGGTCAAAAAAGACGGCATCCTGAACTCCGGCGAGTCCGCGCAGTGGGATTTCATCGTCTTCAGCCAGTCGCAGGACCGCACGAACCGCCGCGTCGACGAATCGACCGTCTACACGCTCAAAGCGGACGGGACCATCGAGGGCGGCGGCACGTGGAAGATCGGTTTCTGGAATTCAAGCCGGATGATCGCCGATGGTCGCACGAAGGACGGAAGAGGATTCGGTCATACCTTCCTCACAAACGGCGTTTCTATGGCCGTCGAGCTCCCCGGCGGCGTGAAGGCGGACGGCGTCTGCGCCTACGGCTGGGATCAGGACCGCAAATGCCAGACCGTGTTCTTCACCGGACTCACAGACAAGGGCGTCGCCGTCTGGGGGATGCGAGGCATCCGCTAGTAGTGCGCGGCTCCGCTCGCGCACGGAACATCACGAAAAACAACCACGGAGGATTTATTATGAAATACAAATCGACCTGCATCTTCGCCGCGGCACTCACCGCCGCGACGCTCGTTTCCGCGTTCGCCGCGGAGCCTGTGCTCGAATTCAAAGTGAACAAGGACGGCCCGCGCACCGCCGGGATGCTCGGCCCCTCGCACGACGAGGAGGTCATCTACGGCCTCGGCTCCGATGGGAAACAGCACTATTTCGCGGTCGGCACGGACGTCCGCGGACAGGGCATCACGATCTGGCAGTCGGACGACCTGGTGAACTGGAAGGACGTCGGGAAGGTCTTCACGCAGGCGAATGCGCCGAAGATCCTGAACGTGGGGCCGCGCGGCTGGAGCTACGACTTCAACGCCGTGACCATCGACGACAAAGGCGAATACGGGTTTCTGACCGAACGCAAGCCCGGCGCGAACAACTACCGTCTCGGCGGCGGCCAGCCGTTCTGGGCCCCGTGCGTCTACTTCAGCGAGGCGGACAAGACCTATTATCTCTACTACTCCTGCTCCGCATACGGCACGCGCAATTCGTTCATCGGCTGCGCGAAGAGCAAGACATTAGATAAAGGCTGGGAGGACTGCGGCCAGCTCATCCACACGCGCACCGGCGACGGCAAACAGTACAACGCCATCGACCCGGTCGTCATCAAGGACGCCGACGGCAAACTGTGGATGATCTACGGCTCGTTCTTCGGCGGCATCGCCATCGTGCAGCTGAACCCGGAGGATCCCTCGAAACTGCTCCACCCCGGCACGCACGGCAAGACCATCGCCTGCCGCGGCTATGAAAAAGTCTACGAGCAGGACGGATTCGAGGGCAAGCCGACCGTGAGCGTCGACGGGCAGCGTTTCACCGCCTACGGCATCGAAGGCGCGAGCATCGTTTACAATCCCAAAACGAAATACTACTATCTCTTCGTCTCCTACGACCGCCTCGCCCTGACTTACCATACGCGCGTCGGACGTTCGAAAGATGTCGAGGGGCCGTATCTGGATTACAACGGCAAACCGCTGGTCTACGATCAGGAGAAACAGGGGCACGAAGAAGTGAACGGCACCAAGCTCATCGGGCCGTACCGCTGGAAATCGACCGGCGCGGGCTGGGTCGGCACCGGACACACCACGCTCTTCCGAAAAGACCCGAGGAGCAATTACAGCCATCTCTTCTTCGGCAGCAACAGCAAGGACCGCGCCAACGGCGCGTCGTTCGTCGGCCTGCGGCGGGTCTTCTGGTCGAAGGACGGCTGGCCGCTGCTCTCGCCCTGCATCTACGCCGGCGAGGATCTGGAGATCGGCAGCGGGGTCAAAGTCGTCGATGGCAAACCGACCTGGGGCAAAAATATCGTCGAAAAAAACGGCATCCTGAACTCCGGCGAGTCGGCGCAATGGGACTTCATCGTCTTCAGCGTCACGGACGACACCACGTTCCGGCGCGTCGACGAATCGACGATCTACACGCTCAAGGCGGACGGGACCATCGAGGGCGGCGGCAAATGGGAGCTTGATGACGACAAATCGATTACAATGTTCGCGGACGGCCTGTATGGAGGCTATGTCGAGCGTAGGAACGGCATTATCACCCACGTCGAGCTCCCGAACGGCGTGAAGGCGGATGGCGTCTGCGCCTACGGCTGGGACCAGGACCGCAAAAGCCAGACCGTGTTCTTCACCGGACTCACCGACAAGGGAATACCTGTTTGGGGACAAAGGATTCCTCCCGCGCCAGAATCCCAGGGAAAATGAACTGAAACTCTTTTCTTCAAACAGCAAAAGAGCCGTCCGGATTCAACTCCGGGCGGCTCGAACATTTTTGCCCCTCGAAAAAACTGTAAAAGACCTCTGCAATACGCGTTTCGCGGTCAAGAGAGAAACAACACCAAGGCGCGCAGCGCCCCCAGCGAAGCGGCAAGTGTTTTCATTAGGACGCTCCGCGTCCGGGGGGCGGCTCCTCCGCCTCGGCAAGCTCGCTTGCGCTCGACTTTTTTCTTATACCGCGAGCCGCGCCACACATAGTGTGCTGGAGCAGTGCGCCTAGCTTCATTTGCGCACAAAGGGGGAGGCGAAACCGCCTCTGAGGTAGCGCGTTCGGCTCAGCTCGAAGGCGGGAAGAGCATGTCGCGGATTCCGGCGGCAAAACGAAACGCAGGGGCATTTAGAGGCGCAAATCGCCTTCTTATATCGCCGTTTCAGCCGTTCCCCTGCCCTTAAATAGTCTCCGCGCGTTCCGGAAGAGAAGACTATCCTGTTCCCCTGCCCTTTCTTGCAAAATATCCCTCCTCTCTTTTGTTTCCGCACGTTTTCCCATTCGTTTCACAAGGCGGAACAGCATTTCATCGAAGTAGAAGATGTATGGACGTAGAAAAGCCCCTGCACCCGTTTCCAGGTGCAGGGGCCGCTGGTTCACTGAACCGTCCGGGTTTAGCGGACAGGAGTGAACTGTCGCGCATTACTTATGCGATGACAGTCCATTCCATGGTGACGCCGTAGCCCAGGACAGTCCAGTTTTCGACGCTCTGGACGCCGTTGTTGTAGTAGCCGAGCATACCGGTGGAGTACTGACGGACCAGGAGTTCATCCTTCTGGTCGCCGTTGTAATCGCCGCAGCCGGCAATGAACCAGTCGGTGGGATCGAGCTGGCCGATCGAAGCCCAATCGTCGGGGTTGCCGTCCGCGAGCATGACCATCGAACCGGTCGCCTCGTGGAACAGCACGATGTCTTCCTTGCCGTCGCCGGCGAAGTCGCCGATCGCGCGGATATCCCAGCCGGACCAGTTGTTGACACCGGTGCCGAGAAGCGTCGACACGCCGTTCTGGTCGACGGAGTAGAACAGCTGGCCGCCGTTGTAGCTCATCAGCACGGAATCTCTGCCGTCGCCGTCGAAATCGCCGCAACCGGCCAGAGACCAGTCGTTTCCGGCGAAGTCGAGGCTGAGGCCAACCCACTGATCGGTTCCGTCCTTCCAGAAACCGAGGAGGCTGCGCTCAGGCGCGAACCAGACGATGGAGTTCTTGCCATCGTAGTTTCCGGTCATGTTGCCGACCTTGGTCTGCCAGGCGATGTCTTCGGCGTTGTACAGATAGCCGACATGCTGCCAGCCGTTCACGTCGTCGCCGGCGCGGTAGAACCCGATGTAGGCGCCCTTGATCCCCGACTCGGTGGTCACGTTGCCGAACATGACCGCGTCGGCGCAGCCGTCGCCGTCCATGTCGTAGCTTCCGAGGTTGTCCCATTCGGGGGAGATCCAGAGCGCGGCGGCGGTCCACCACGTATCCTTGCCGTTCATCCAGTAGCCGTGAGCATGGTTGCCGGTCACATAGGACTGCGTTTCCTCATCCCATCTCTTGGTCCTGACGAACATGACGTCGGAGGTGCCGTTTCCGTCGCGGTCGCCCTTGGTAAAGTGCTGCGGCTCGAACTCGCTGACCTTCAGAGCGAGGTCATCGTTGTCGGTGAAGCCGAGCGAGTAGACGTAATCGCCGATCACAGCGCCCTTGCCGCCGATCTTCAGCGTGTACAGCTCTCCGCCCTTAAGCATGCTGACTTCGCCGGTGAGTCCGGCGGCATCGGAGGCGAGCAGATAGGTGCCGAGCTCCGTGGCCAGATCGGCGGTCAGGATGTAGGTCGTCGACTCGCTGGTCGTGACGTTGGAGAAGCCCTTGAACTGAGCTTCCGTCGTGGACGTGGCAGTAATGTCGAACAGGACCAGGCCGTTGATCGTGATCGGCTTGTCGAAGGTGGCGGTTCCGTAGACGTAGGCGTCGGCGTCGACCGTGATGGTCTTGCTGTAGCCGTCCGCGAAGGAGATGCCGCCGCCCACAACGTTGATCTTGCCGTCGGCGGAGGTGCCGGCGATGGCAGGCTGGAGCGTCGCGAACGCGTCGATGCCGATCGTGGCAGTGGTGGAGCCGTACACTTCAACGGGCTCGCCTTCGGAATACGCGGACCAGGCGCTGTTCACGAAAGCCTGGGCCGGGAGATCGCTGTGCGCTTCGACCGAGAGAACGAGGTCGGTACCGACGACGGCGATCGAGTAGGCGAGATCATCGACCACGACGGCTTCGCCGCCGACGGTCAGAGTCTTACCCGCGAACGAGATGCCGTCCGTGAATTCGGTCACGCCGGAAGCGAGCTTGTATTCGCCGATGACGCCGGCCTCATCGGCCAGCGTGTACTTCGTGTCGCCGGACACGAAGGAGAAGCCGGCGAACTGGGCCGCTTCTTCCGTCACGAAGGCGGTGTCGAAGGCGACCGTGCCGTTGATCGTGACGGCGGTCGCGAACGTGGCATTGCCGACGAGCGTGGAGGACGAGTTGATGGAGACGGTCTTGCTGATGGCATCCTTGAAGGAGACCGTGCCGCCGACGACATCGACTTCGCCGTAGTCGACGATGGCAGCGATGGCTTCGTCGCCGGTCGCGAACGCGTTGTAACCGAAGGTTCCGCCGTCGATGACGATAGCGCCGGTTTCAGAGCCTTCCCATTCGCTGTTCACGTAGGAGAGGGTGATGCCCGGATCTTCCTTGGTTTCCTTCGTCAGGGTCAGGACACCTTCCGTGACGCTCAGCGTGTACTCGGCGCCGGCGAAATACGCGCTCTTGTCGAGCGCCGTGATCTGGCCGAGTACGGCGGAGGACGTCTTCACGGAGATCGGAGCGGTGAACGAGAATTCAGCCGCGCCGCTCGCGAGACTGTAGGTGCCGTCGGTCTGGGTCGCGTCGACCGTGATCGTGTAGGTCGGAGTGCCGCCAACATAGTTGATGTTGGTGACGATCGGATCCGCGGAGACGGAGACGCCGACGAGGTTGAAGTCAAGCGTGCCGTTGATGGTGGCGGTCGCGTCGGCGCCGAGAGCGAGCGTTCCGGTCTGGATCGCGCCTGCGTTCACCGTCAGGCTGCCTCCGGTTCTCACGGTCACGTTGGAAGCGGTCGCGCCTTCGCTGACCGTCAGGCTGCCGTCCTTTTCAATGATGGCAGTGTCGACGATGACGCCGGCGAGAGCGGTGACCTTTGCGTCAACCTTCTCGGAGCCGAACGTGACGGTGCCGCCTTCGATCGTGATCGTGCCGCCCTTCATGACGTTGTTCAGAGCGCCGATCGCGGAACCGAACGCGTCGATGCCGACGGTGGCCGTTTCGCCGGAGATCAGAGTAACGATCGCGCCGGACTCATCGTTCGCCCACTGGGTGTTCACGTACACGTCGTCCTTGCGCATGACGATGAACAGCGAGTTCCCCTGCTTGGTGACGAGGTATCTGTCGTCGCCGAAGGCCTGGTAGACACCGGTGCCGGAGATGGATCCGGCGGACAGGGCCAGGGCCTTGCCGCTGGAGAGGTCGAAACCTTCCGTGGAGATCGCCATCACGCCGTTGTTCTCGAACGCGTCGGTGATGGTGATCGCGACGCCGGCCGTGTAGGTCAGGTTCGCGCCGGCATCGATCGTGAGGTTGTTGCCCGGCAGGGCAGCAGCGACCGTAACGGAGCCGCCGGTGACGTAGATGCCGCCGTCCGCGGGCAGAACCGCGAGGGCGTCGGCAATACCGGTGAAGGCGTTCTCATTGAAGAACAGGATATCGCCGGTCGCGGGATAGACGGAGCCGGTGACGTCCGCCGCGTACGCGCTGTTCACGTAGACGTTCGAGATGGCTTCGTCCTTCAGCTTCAGGACCAGGGCCTTCGGAGCGTAGACCAGCTCGTAGGCGGTGCCGTCCTGAGTCAGGTTGAGCGTGACCGGGTTTCCGTCCTGATTCTCGGTCTGCTGGAATCCTCCGGTCAGGCTGATCAGGACCTTGCTGGCGCCGTCGTAGCCGGTGGCGTCGACGTTGATCACGCCAGCGCCCTGGAACGTAACCGTAGCGCCGCTCAGGTAGGTGTCGGCACTGGCGATGTCCAGGATCTGGAACCAGTTCGCCCACTGGATGTAGCTGGAGGAACCCGAGATCTTCAGGGTCTTCACGCCCATCGTGGAGTTGGTGAGGTTCGTCGTCACAGACGCGGTCAGGAGACAGTCAATAGTGGAGTTCTCAACCGAGAAGGTGATGTCCGTATTGCTGTTGTGACGGCCGTCATTGCCTTCGACGAGAGCCGCAACACGGGACGTGGAGCCTCTGAGGTAGGAGTTCTTGATGTTGAACTCGATCGCGTCCATGGACTGGCGGGTCGTGCCGTCGACGCCGGCCTTCTGGGCACCCCAGTCGGTGACGTTGGCAATCGCGATCCACTTGCTGGTGGGCAGCGTGACATTTTCCCAGTTCCAGACGATCTTGCTCAAACCGGTGTCATCGCTGCCGAAACGGGCGTCGCCGGCGAACGGCTTGATGTCGCCGCGGATTTCCCAATCCGTCATGTTGAGCGTGATGTCGCCGAGGATGCTGGACCACTGGCCGACGAACCGGATGTTGCCGTTGTTGGTGCCGCCCGTCAGATTGATGGTAACGGGCTCGTAGTACGCCAGAGATGCTCCCACAGACCGGTACGTATTGCCGCGGCCGAGGATGTAATCCATGCCGCCGTCCAGGTAGGTGCCGTCAACTGTGAGGGTGATCGGAACATTGACCTGCTGGGTGGACGAACCCTGGTCGCCGCTCTTGATGCGGAGTGCCGTAACGGTACCGCCGACCAGGTGCAGGTTCATCGGGGTCGTGCCGGACGGGTTGACCGCGCCCTGGACGTTGTACGCGAAGACCGTGCCGCCTTCGACGACGCTGTTCAGGGCCGCGTCAAGCGTGTTGAACGCGTTCTCGCCGAAGAACAGGATTTCGCCGGTAAGCTCGTCCTTGACGCCCTGCGTGGCTTCCGCGCTGTACTCCGTGCTGAAGAAGACGTTGCCCGTGACCTTGACCATGTGGACATTGCCGTCTTCCTGGCTGACATAAGCGCGGAAGGCGGTGGAGCCGTTGATGGTGATGTCGTCCCTGGTCAGGTTCGTGATGCCTTCGCCGGCGGAGATCAGAGTCACGTTGTACTCGTCCTGCTTGTAGCCGGTCGCGTCGATCGTGAGGGTGGCGTCTTCAGCGAGAGCAACAGCTCCGGTGACCGTGATGGGCGTGGCGGCGGACATGTTGATCGCGGAGAATCCGGAGAAACCGCCCGCGGTCAGGGTGTTCGTGACCGTCAGGGTCGCGCCGGCGCTCGTGATCTTGCCGACCTGGGTGCCGCCGGCCACGAAGTCGTGACCGTTGAGGTCCGCGTCTTCGGCGGAGACGCCGCCGTCCATGATGACGGAGTAGTCCTGGCCGACCGCGGTGATCGCATCGGCGATGCTGTCGAACGCGTTCTTGTTCCAGACGAGTTCGACGCCGTCGATGACGGTACCGGTGATGCTGGAATCCCATTCGCTGTTGAAGTACGTATCGCCGACGAACGGGGAGACGACCATGAGGCTCTTCCTGTCGTCGCTGAACTTGGCCTCGAAGCCTTCCGCGACGGTGAGGACGGCGGTGACGCCGTCGGCGAAGCCCGCTTCGGAAGTCATGACGATCTTCGAGGAGTTGTCGAAGTTCGTGGTGTCGATCACGATGACGGTGTCGGAGACAGCGCCGGTGACGGAAACGAGGCCGTCCGCGTCGACGTAGACATTCTTGAATCCGAGGACGTCGCCGCCGACGGTCGCGGTGCCCGCGAAGGTCAGGTAGCTTTCGCCGCCCACGAAGTTGTCCGCGCCGTCGATGACGCCGAGGATCGCCGTGCCGTCGCCGATGGTGATGTTGGCGTCATGGGAGACCATGGCCATCTCGGCCGCGGCGTAGATGTTCGTCACGGTCGCACCGCTGTTGACGGTGATGTTGGCGGAGGAAACGGTTTCCTGAACGTCCGTGGCGTCGCCTCTGTAACCGCCCCAGACGTTGGTGGACTTGCCGCCTTCGAAGACCGTGCGATAGCCGCGGGCTTCGAAGTTCGTCGGTCCGCCGAGGACGATGAGCGAGGCATCCTCGCCGCGGGCATCCATGGAGGCGGAGGCGGCCCCGATGCCGGAGACGGCGTTGTCGCCGTAGACCAGGATGTTCTTGGTGCCGTCGGATTCCGTGACATAGGTGCCGGTGGTCGCTTCGGTGTAGGTGTTGCTGAGGAAGACGTCGCCGGCGGTCTTGTAGACGAAGACGCTCTTGCTGCCGATAACGGCCTTATAGCCTTCGATATCGTAGCCGTCTTCGTCCTGGAAGAAGGCGTTCTCCTTGTTGATGCCGGTGATCGTGGTGCCGACCACGACATATTCCTTGGCGTCGCCGGTGTAGCCGGTTTCGCCGCGGAGGATGAACTGCGCGCTGTCGGCCAGACGGATTTCAGCACCGCCCAGGACAACGCCGTCGGCGATGTCGATGACGTCGACGCCGCGGAGAACGCGGATGTAGTTCTCGCCTTCGACCTTGACGGTGATCTTGCCGGCGATCGTGGAACGGCTGTCGTTGTTGCCTTCGCCGTGTGCGCTCAGACGGCCTTCCGTGGTGAAGCCGCTGATGGTCACGGTGGCCTCGCCGCTCCAGGTGCCGTTCTGGCATTGACCGAAGATACCGATGGACTGGTCGGTGCCGCCGGACACGGTCGTGTCCTTGATCGTCATGTTGATGGTGGTGCTGTTGTCCTCGTCAACATCCCAGGCGTAGATCCATCTCTGGGCGGTGATCTTGGTGTTGGTGAGGCTGACGTTGAGTTCCTTCAGCTGACTGCCGTCTTCGCCGTTGTAGGTGTGACGGAACAGGCTGATGCCGGAATTGACCTGGAGGTTGTTGAGGTTGACGTTCACGGTGCCGCCGGAGATCATGGAGTTCTCGGCGATACGCACATCGCAGCCGTTCGTGCAGCCGTCGATCGTGATGTTGTACTGGGTGTCGACGAGTCCGGGATTGTCCGGATCATCGGGATTGGGAACGAGGTCCGCGACGACGAGTCTCTGGAATCCCTTCTTGTCCGTACCGTTGTTGTAGCCGTACGCCGCGATGTTGGTGTACCAGTTGAACGTGGTGTTTTCCGCCAGGAAGTTGAAGGCGCCGTAACGGGTCTTGCCATCCGAGCGGTAACGGGCTCCGTGATACTGGTCGCCGTTGTCGTAGCCGACCACGAGACCGCTGATGTTGCTGTTCTTGATGACAGCGTCGAGCGGCTTGTTCGTGAAGAAGTACGGAGTGTAGACGTTCTGAATGGCAACGACGCCGTCGGCGTAGATCGTGCCGCCCAGTTCGATGTAGGTGGCGACGGTTTCCGGAGTCTGGTTCAGGTTGTAGTTGTAAACCATCGTGCCGGTGATGCCGTCGATCGTGACGACCTGGCCGTTGATGTTGTTGTTGTTTCTCTCGTCGTCGGGCATGACGACAATGCCGAGCTGGCCGGCCTTGACGCCGATGACGGCCTTCTTCTCTTCATCGTAGTACGGCATGATCAGCGCGTCGTTGTTGGCGGAGCCGACTGTCGTGCGGCTGAAGGTCTGGCCTTCGACCGGCTGGAGGAAGTTGGCGACTTCGCTGTCAAGGAGCGTGGCGGTTTCGGCGGTCTGCGTGTAACCGGCGAAGTCCACAGTGAGGGAGCCGCCGTCCGCGACGTAGGTGACGCCGCCGGAAACGGTGATGTCCTTGCCCGCGGAGAACGTGAAGTTCTTCACGCCGTCGATCGAGGTGATCGCGGTTTCGTCGTTCACGGTCAGGGCGTAGCCGGCCGTGGCGCCTTCGACTCCGGCGATGGTGCCGATGGAGGAAGCGCCGCCGGCGGTGATGCCGGAGATCTTCACGCTGGAGCCGTCGCCCAGGACGAGGCCGCCGATGGAGACCGCGTTGTCGCGGATGTCGATGCTGGCCTTGCCGCTGAACGTGTAGTTGCCGTCGAACTGGCCGCCGGTGATGAACAGCGTGTACTGATCCTGAAGCTTACCGATTGCTTCGGCCATGCTGTTGGTCGCATTGACGCCCCAGACGAGGAGTTCGCCGTTGTAGACCGTGCCGGAGATGTCGGGATCCCAGGCGCTGTTCAGATAGACGTTGCCGGCCAGCTTGGACACGAGGTACAGGGTATCTTCGACGTACTTGTAGTCGTAGGTGTCGGTGTCGCCGAGGACGGTGACGGCCGGCTGGTTCGCGACTTCTTCGAAGGAGCTGGAAACAGCGATGACCTTCGAAGGTCCGACGTACTCGGTCGCGTCGATCGTGATGGTATCGGCGGTGAGAGCGCCGAGGACGGTCAGCTGCGAGGATGCGTCGACCGTGATGGAGGTCGCGGTCAGGTCATGACCGATGGTCATGTTCGCGATGTTCTTGCCGACTTCGACGCTGTCGAAACCGGTCACGTAGCCGACGATGTCGGCGTTGACGACGGTCTTGCCGTCCGTCACGGTATCGGCAACGAGATCCTTGCTTAGGACCAGGGTGCTGGTGCCGTCGACCTTGTCCGAGGTACCGTCGATGGTGACCGGGACTTCGGCCTTCGTTTCCGTTTCGGGGGTGCCGAACGTGCCGCCCGCGAGTTCGATGCGGGCGTCGCCGGTGACGGAGCCGGTGCCGTCGGAAACGCCGAACTTGCCGGTGAACAGGCCGCCGGTGACCGTGATGTCGACGGACTCGACGGAGAAACCGTCTCTGTCGGAGCCGTAGAAGCCGTTGGCGTAGGCGCCGCCGTAGACGTTGATCTTGTAGCCGTCAGCGTAGAAATCGGCGTTTTCCGCGACGCCGCCGACGTTGAGGTTGCGTTCGAGGCCCAGCGCCTGACGGGCGTCGATGGCCGCCTTCGCATCCGCATACGCGGTGAACGCGTTGGAGTTGGACGGAGTATTCTTGTCGATGAGGACGTAGGTGCTGCCGACCTGGAGACCGATGTCGTCATCCGTGAAGTTGGCGTTGAAGAAGACGTCGCCGTTCTTCGTGATGACGAACGCGCCGTGTCTCAGGCCGAGGCCGCCGATGTAGTCGCCGTTGTTGCCGAGAACCGTGAGCGCGACTTCGTCCGCGGTCGCGCGAGGACGGTCGTCGTTGTTGCCGATGCGGAAGTCGGTGCCGTTAAGGAACATCTTGTCGCCGCCGGTGTAGCCGGTCAGGTCGATCACGACGCTGTTCGGATCGCCCTCACGGGGATCCAGGAAGCGGACGGTGCCGGAGACGTTGAGGGTGGCATCCGCGGAGATCACGATGTGATGGAACATTCTCGCATCGATGACGGAGCTAGCCTTGGTGCCGTCGACGTACAGGGTTCTGGTGCCGGCGTAGGCGCCTTCGTTGTAACCGCCGCCGCCCCTCCATTTCACGGACTTGGCGCCGGAGATCCAGCCCTGGATCGTGGAGTTGTTCAGATGCACGCTGAAGTTGGCCGGATTGTTGGCGTTGCCGCCCTCGACCAGACCGACGGACCAGTCGCCGCCGTTGAACACGGAGTCCTTGATGTTCAGTTCGACGTTCATGGCGGGCAGAGCCACGTTGTCACCGCGGAAGATACCCATCCACTTGGAACCGTTATTGGAGGTCATTCCGGTGATGTTGACTTCCAGCTTGCCCAGGTTGGCGAAATCGGACGCCGTATAGTCGCGGATCATCCAGATGTCATCGTGGATCGGCTTCTCGATGTTGATCTGGAACAGATCGCCATTGAAGACGGAGTACTTCGAAACGGCGAAATCGCCGTTGGAGTTGATCTGGTTGGTGCCCTTGAAGGTAACGGAAACGTTGCCGTTGAACACCCACTTGGCGTTGGCGTCGCCGTTCAGGATCGCGGAGCCGCCCTGCGGGGTACCGGTGTTGTCCATCACGATGGTGACGTCTTCGTCGACCGTGATGCGGGCGTTGTTGCCGTAGACGATCGAGAAGTTCGTCGGGCCCTGGGCCACGATGCTGGCGGGCTTGGTCGGACTTATGTTGCCGGCCTGCGTGCCCGCGGTGCCCCAGTTGTAGACGTACACCGTACCGCCGCGGACCAGAGCCGCGTAGGCGTTGTCAGTATTGTCGAACGCGTTGACGCCCCAGATCATGTAATCGCCGTTCACGGTGGTGCCGGTGACGGATTCCTTGAAAGACGGATTGACGTAGATGCGGCTCTTGTCCAGCAAGTACAGATCGTTGTTTTCGACGTACAAGTGGAAGTACGGATTGTCGGAAACGAACGAGGCGGCATTGTCGATGCCGGTGGACGTGTCGACGAGCTTGCGCAGGTTGTTGGTTCCAGCGTCGCCGGAGAACTCGGTTCCGGTGACGAAGACCGTGGAACCGGCGACGAGGTCGATGTGTTCGGCCGTGAGCGTGGAGCCCGAGGAGATCGTGAAGCCGTTGAAGCCTTCGACGGCTCCGGTCACGGTGGCGACGCCGTCGACCGTGAGCGTGGAAGCTCCGGTTCCGGCGGAGAGACTGCCCAGCGTGCCGCCTTCAATCTTGAAGTTGAAGCCGTCGACCGTGATGCTGTCGAATTCGCCGCCGTTCATGATGACGCTGTAGCCTTCGCCGACATTGGCGGCCGCTGCTTCATAGGAGCTGAACGCGTTGACGCCGTAGGTCAGGTAGGCGCCGTTGTAGAACGTGCCGGTGGTCTCTTCCGAATAGGTGCTGTTCAGATAGACGTCCATCGGGACCGAGGAGAGCAGGGAGAGGACGCCTTCCTGGGTCTCGGCGTTGATCGCGTAGACCAGGCTGTAGTTTTCCTTGCCTTCGCCGGTGACCACGCCGCTGATGCCCTGCTGGTAGTCGGCGATGCCGTCCTGGGCGATGACCACGGAACGGGAAGCGCCGGTGTAGCCGGTGACGTCGATCGAGATGACGTTGCCGTCGAGCGTGATGCTGTCGGCGTAGATGCTGCTGTCGGCATAGACGGACAGCGCGGATCCGGTGATGTCGCCGAACGCGGCGGACACGCCCTTCGCGACCTTGACGGTGTCGAAGTCATCGACGTCGCCGAGCTGGCTGTCGGCCTTGACGTTGAGCGTGGACACGCCTGCGACGTTGTCCTTGGACCCGTCGAAGTCGGTCGCCTTGGCGAGAGCGCCTTCGATCACGACTGTGGCGTCGCCCTCGACATCGTCCTCGGCCACGACGACGGAACCGACGCTGGCGTTGGCGTTCAGGGTGACGGTGGAGTCGGAATCGCTGCCGGTGCCGGTCAGGGTGTCGACAGTGGCGCCGGCACGGACGGTCGCGGCGGTGCCGTATTCGACTTCAGCGAACGAGCCGCCGGTGACGGCGATGGCGTTGCCCCATTCGGCAGCGCGGGAGGCCGCGACATCGGCGTCGTTCAGAGCGTTGTAGTCGAAGTACAGGATCTGGCTGCCTTCGAAGGTGCCGTGAACAGCGGCCGTGTAGTTGCTGTTCAGCTGGATTTCGCTGGCCTTGTCGTAGAGACCGATCTGCTTCAGCGTGGAGCCGCTTTCGATGAGAATGATCTCGTAGCGGTCATTGCCGGAGATGTCCTCGTTGCCGATCATCTCGATATTGGAGCGGTCGGCCGGAGCATAGATGCTGTTCGCGCGGATGATCTGGCGGGTGCCGCCTTCGTAGCCGCCCAGATTGATCTTGTACATGGAGTACTGGCCGGCGTTCGGAAGACGGGTGACGTCGCCGTTCAGGTCGGCGGACATGAACTGGATGTCATGGTTGACCACGAGCGTGGCGTCCGCGTCGATGACGATGGTTTCCCATTCCATGACCCAGTGGACATTCGTCGTTTCGCTCTGCTCGCCCTTGACGATGTGCAGGGTCGTCGGGACGTTGAAGTTCTGCAGGGCGTTGCGTCCGTGCGTCAGGGAGTCGCCGGCGTGGATCTGGCCGTTGGTGGTGTTGTTCCCATCCCAGCCGCCGACGGTGGTGCCGCCGAGGGTCACGGTCATGCTGCCGGAGTTGTACGAGGTATAACGCAGCGTGACGTTGTTGTCGCCGCGCCAGTCGCCGGTGTACAGAGCATAGAACCCGCCCGTGACAATGGTGTCGAGGATCGTGAGGTTCAGGTTCGCGTTGATCACGGTCTGGGCATTGGCATCTTCGCTCAGACGGAAGGCGCGGATGTTCGCGGCGCGCGAGCCCTTGAGCGTGACGTCCAGGTCGATCGGGGCATCCGCGCTGGTGCCGATGTTGCCGTAGGCGACGTAGAAGTCGGTGATGCTGGAGCCGGAGATCTCGGCGTCGACGTTGCCGTTGAGCGTGGCGCCGAGGTTGTTGGTGGTAAGACGGAGACCGCCGGCGAAGGTGCTGCCGGAGATGTCGTAGTGGAGATCGCCGTTGATCGTGCTGACGCCGCCGACCGTGGTGGAGGGCTGGCCGTTGAGCGAGCTGTTGCTGATCGTGACATAGACGTCGCCGTCGACCTGGCTGCCGTTGTCTCTGGCAACGAAATACGTGCCGTGCGACGAGTTGTCGGCCTGGAACTGGTAGGAATCCTTCATGACGAAGGTGTAGGTGTAATCAGCGCCGATGGTGGCCGTCTTGGCGAGCGCATAGAGGTTGCCTCTCATGGTCGAGCCGAGGATCATCGTGGTGTGATCGCCCGTGGCGGTGAAGCGCGTGTCGCTGGCAACGCCGCCGTAGATGCTGCTGTTGCCGCTGGCACCAACCATATCGACTTCGAACGCGGTGTTGACATCGGTGAAGCCGTTCTGGTTTTTGGTCATGTGATCGACGATGACGATCGTGCCGGAGACGCTTCTCGCCTCGGACTCGGCCGCGCTCTTCGTCTGGAAGACGTTGACGCCGTCGAACAGAGCATCGCCGGTCGCCTTGTCGAAGTCGCCGTCGACGAAGGAGGGAACGATGACCGTCTGCTTTTCGGTGACGGGGTTGCCGTCGCCGTCGACCTGAGGAACGCCGTCCACGATGACCTGGACGTCGATCTCTTTCTCCACATACCACATGGGAGCGGAGAAGACAACGTCGTTGGAAATGAGATATAGGTCGCCCGCGTGCGCGGATTCGCCGCCGAGGACCTGCTTGCCGTAGGACGGCTTGCCGACGACCGTGACCTGGTCTTCGGAGAGCGTGACCTTCGTCTTGTCGACGTCGAGGACCAGGCGGGAGCCGGATCCGTTGGAGGCGTCGATGACGATCGGGAGATCGGCCGGGATCGTGTCGGCGACGGCCAGGACCGCGCCGGCTTCGATCGTGAGATCGGAGGCGGAGGCGATGCTCTTGGCCTTGCTGTCGCTGGTGACGAGGATGCCCTTCGTGGTGGTGACGGTGCCGACTTCGGAACCGTCGAGCACGACGGCGAAGTTGCCCGCGTTGACGTCCATGCCGGACTTGTCGCCGACGATGACGATCGTCGCGCCGGATCTGGCGCCCGCGACGGCTTCCGCGACGCTTGCGAACGCGTTCTTGCCGTAGAGGAGCTTGTGGCCGTCGACGATGCAGTCGGAATCGGCGGAGAAGCTGGAGTTGACGAAGACTTCGGAGGCCGAGTAGACGATGATGGAGGTCTTGCTCGCGAGGTATTCATAGTCGCCCTTGTTCAGGCCCGCGAAGTTGATCGTCCAGCTGTCGGCGCCGTCGTTGGCTCTGAGGATCTCGTTGTAGCCGATCATGTCGCCGACGTTGACGGTGAGGGTCTTGCCGTCGCCGTCGAAGGAGCTGCCGCCGACCGAGAGGGTGGAGGTGGCGTCGATCGCGACGTTGCCGTAGCCGTAGATGCCGTTCTGGAACGCAACATTGGAGTTGGCGTTGACGGTGAGGTCGCCGTCCATGGACGCGTCGCCGGCCACGAACAGCGAGGAGGTCGTGATGTTCTTCGCGCCGTTGAGGTTCGAGGCGTAGATCGTGCCGGTGTTGTCCAGATCCGAGCTCAGGCTGATGGAGCTGTAATCGAGACTGGAGGCGTAGATGACGCCGGAGTTCGTGAAGATGCCGCCGGAAACGCTGAGGTCGCCGTTGACGTAGATCGTGCCGCTGTTGCTGAACGATCCGCCGGCCGAGATCGCGCCTTCCACGCGAAATTCGCCGGAGTTGACGATAGAGTTTTCGAAGTAGAGAGAGCTCGCGCCGACAACGCCGCTGTTCTTGATGCTGGCGGCCTGAATGGCGCCCTTGGTGCTGATGGTGCGGAGGTTGGTGATCGCGGCTTCGCTGGCACTGATGCCGTTGTCGCCGACGTTAAGGGTACCGCCCGAAACGATGATGGCGTCGAAACCGCTGATTTCACCGACTTTGGCATGGCCGGTGACATTGAGAGTGGAAGTGCCGTCGGTGAACGCGCTGCCGCCGTTGAGTCTGGTGCCGATGTCCGCGCCGTAGACGATACCGGTGAAGGTGCCGTTGCCGGGGGCGTCGATGCCGACCGGGCCGCCCAGTTCGACGTTGACGTCGCCGGTGATCTTGTCATAATCGCCGCCGATGTACATTCTGTCAATGCCGCCCTTGGTGATCTTGGCGTTCACGCTGCCGATCGTATTCGCTTTATCCTCGAAATCCTGTCCGCCGAGGACGAGGATCGTGATATTGGAGGCATTCGTCGGAGCGAAGGTGATCTCGTCGACAGAGCCGCCGTCCTTGAGACCGCCATAATAGGTGCCGACTGTCGCGGCGCCGACGTCGACGGTCTTGCCTTCGGCGAAGACGGTACCGACCGCGAGGCCGGATCCGAGCGCCAGATCGAGCTTGCCGTTACTATCCTTACTATTATAGATCGTCTCTACGGAGCCGGAGTTGATGGCCAGAGTGCCTTCGACCGTATTGTCCGTAGGGAGATAAATTTCATTCGCGGTGAGGCTGGTGAAGGTGGCGTCGATGTCGCCGATCTCCGCGCCGCGGAAATCGACCGTGTTGGCGGTGAGGCCGGTGGCGTCGAGGAACGAGACGTCCAGATCGCCGAAGCTGACCGTGCCGACGCTGGAGAGGCCGGTGATGATGACCGTGGAATCACCGTGCTTCACGCCGGTTTCGCCGATCACGAAGTCTTTGCCTTCCATGCTGATCGCGGCAGTCTGGCCCTGGACGACCACGCTGTAATCCTTGGTCGCGATGGAATCGCCGATCTGGGTGCTGCCGTCGGGGACGATCGTGATGACGGCCTGGTCGGCGGTAACGGCCTTCTGGGCCTCCGCAACCGAAGAATACCCTGTATATTCTTTTCCTTCATATATAACAGTGGCGCCGTCCGTGTACGAGCTGTCCACCAGGACGGTTTCGCCTTCGTGCAGGACGAGCTTGTCGCCGACGAGGGAGTACTGTCCGGGCATGAAGCCGTATTTGAGGCTTTCGCCGTTCAGCGTGACGTCCGTGATGTCGCCGACGCTGAAGTCCGTGAGGCCGCTGATGAGCGTGTTGCTCACGGCGGTGTAGGTGCCGGTGACGGCGAGCGTGCCGACGCCCTTGATCGCGCCGACGGAGACTTCCGCGCCCTGGGCCAGATTCACGAGCGTGGCGCCGGAGATGCTGGTGGCCTGGACTTTCGCGCCTGCGTCGATCGTGATCGTTTTGAAGCGGTCGATGATGCCGGTGACGGTCTTGGTCTCGGAACCGGCGAGGATCAGGTCGAACTTCTCGACATTCGGGAGGGCTTCGGTGTTGCCGTTGCCGCGGATGTTGGCCGCGGTCGAACCCGCGACGGTGAGTTCGTAGGAGCCGCTCCAGTCGTCCGCGTTGTTCAGATAACCGATGTTGATGTCACCGCCGACGCTGGAACCGGTGATGGTGACTTTGTATTTCGCCTTGACGGGCATCGGGTCTTCGTTTTCCCCGACGTTGGTCTGGATGCTGCGGAAAGAACCGAGAATCTTCACGTTGGAGACGGTGCCGGTGATGATGGAAAGCTCATCCGCGTACTCGGCGTTGGACAGTCTGCCGCTGTGGATGTGGAAATCGTGGTGGCTGTTGTTGCCGTCGGTCTGGATTTCCTTGATCTCGGTATCCGAGACGGTGAAGTTGATATCGCCGTTGACAATGCCGAAGTTGCGATACGTGGTGCCGCCCGCGATCACCAGAGAGTTGAGCGTGGAGCCGGAGACATCCACGTTGAAATTGCCGATGATGTTGATGCCGGCGAGAAGGGATGCCGGGGCGAGCGTGAAGTTGATGAGCGCGTCTACCAGCGTGATATTGATGCCGTCTTCAGCGACAACCGTGCTGTTGGCGGTCTTCGGCACGCCGTAAACGTAGTTCGCGGTCGAGCCTTCGAAATGGATGCCGTAGGCGCCGGTGCTGTAGAGGCTGTCGCCGGCGATGAGATAGTTCGACACATACATGGTCGAGCCGTCCGCGGCATAGACCGTGGTGCCGTCGACGAGAGAGAACCACTTCTTGAGGTGGCTGGAGTCGGGCGCGAACGCGTTTGCGCCGTTTTCGAGGTCATCTGTAGTCGACCCGAAGACTAGCGCTTCCCCCGTAATGGAACTGGTGCCGCCCAGGGCGTCGATCGCTTCCTGGGAGACATAGGCGGGGTCAAGATAGACATTGCCTGTTGCTTTTGCTGTTGCCATAGCTTTTTCTCCTTGGTTGTTAAGCTAGGGTTTCGGTTTCTTGCGAATTTGTTACTGTTTTGTTGATTTGTTTGCCTTTCTTTTTCTGGGTTGTGTTGTGGGTTTCCTTTCGGGTTTGTGGTTGAGATTGAATACGGGATGAGATAAAAATCGTTCTGGTTACGCTTGAACCCGCGGAATCAACCGGGAAGCCGGACAATCCGTCCGGCTCCGCCTCGCGGAGGTCTGCGTCCGCCGAGGCGTCTCTGCACACGGCGTCCTGTTTCCAGCGGAGCGGCCGGACGGCGGGACGGCGTTCGGGGGCAGAGAAAACGCACATCGCGGCGACCAGGGCATCCGCCCCGGCGCCGTTCGCCGTTTCCGTCCGTTTCCAGTTCGTCGTCATCGTCTGTCTCCTGCGGTTTCCCGCGGTTGTTCCGGTTGCTTCTTCAGTCCGGGGTTCGGTTCCCGTCCTGCTTCTCGGGGCCGCCTTCCGGCAGCCCTTCGATCGGGTTCAAGTCAGTGAAAATCCTGTTCGGCCTGAGCTTTCGTTCAGGCGCCGCTGAGCGGCGTTCGTGCGTCCCGTCCGGCTTCTTCCGTCTCCGCCCTGCCCTGTCCGGCTCCCGCCGGGATCAGGTTCAGTTCGGACGACCGGCTCTCCGCCGTCCGTTTTTCCGGTTTACCACCCGGGTCCGGCCTCCTGTTCCGCTCGTTTGCTGTTCGTCTGGTTCATGGTCTGTATCTCGTTTCGTTTTGTGTTCCGTTCAGCTCGCTCTGTTCGATCTTTTCAGCTCGTCCTGTTCATCCATGTTTGTCCGGTTCGTTTTTCCGTCTCGTCTATCCGTTTCGTTTTGAGCTCATTTTACGCGTTGTGCCCGCTCACAGGCGATTTTATTTATATTATTCTCGCGTATATTATACACGACTAAGAGGGAATTTCAAATGTATTTTTTGCCAGAAAACATGTTCTTTTTGAGAATAGTGCAGATTATTGACATAAATCCTAAAAAATTCGATGCCCTGGGGTATTCATTCCGGTCATCCCAAAATCCAGAGAAGAGTAAATTAACAAGCAATTTTTACATCGTCGGATGCCCTGACAGAAAAAAGAAACGGCATCCATTTTTCCCGGCGACGAAAAACAGGCAACAACAAAAAGCACATGCCGCGCCCCGACACAAAAACAGAAGCCTGTCGCCACAAGAAAGTTAAACAATTCATGCATGCAGAAAGGAAGCAAATAGTTTTGTTCTTTTTCACTCATTTTTTTGTTATTTTTTTGTTTCCGTTTCACATACTTTTACAAACTACATTTTTGCCTTCAGAGACCATATTTCAGCAGATATTCACATGCATTCTTTATTTTCGCTCTTCGCAAAACGCAAGTCGCAAAAAAAGACAAAAAAGATAAAGCTTATAGGTCTTATAAGACTTATAAAAAGATATTTAAATTATCACAACATGCACTCACTATCATTTATTGTTATTCCTCTTTCCGCATCTTTCTCTGCCATCGCATTTCTTCGCACACGCACAAATACTACACAACTTTTATCAAAAGATACATTCTATTTTCTCCGCGCGGTGATATATTATTCAATTGAGTAGAAAAAACAGCCTTTTTTCCTATCCTCAAATTGAACCGGAAAACAAACGCAAAAACCATCATCCCATAACACAAAATCAACCCCAAACAGGAGACAACACCATGAAGTTCTTCCGCATGATGAAGGGCCTTATGCCGATCCTCGCGGCGGCCGCCACGACCGCCTGCGCACAGACGACCGCGGAATCGCAGTTCGATCCGAACGTCGTCAAAATCCCCGCCGACAAGCAGAAATTCCACATCTTCCTGCTGACCGGCCAGTCCAACATGGAGGGTGCGGGCTACCCCGTCCTGCCGCAGTATCTGACCGGCACGACGCAGGTGATCGAGCTGACCGACAAGATGGAGTGGGTGAAGAACGTCGCTCCGTACGGACGCGGCTACGGCCCGGGCGAGGCATTCGCGCTGCACTATGCGAAACTGCATCCGGACGTGACGGTCGGCCTGATCCATGCGGCCCGCGGCGGACGCAACATGCGTGAACTGAGCAAGGGCGGCCGCGACAACACCGACCGCGCGCCGAACTACGACAACCTCATCAAGAAGATCAAATTCGCGCAGGAACAGGGCGAAGTCAAGGCGATGCTCTGGCACCAGGGCGAATCCGACACCGGCAACCGCAACTACATCAACGAGCTCAACAAGCTCGTGACCGACGTCCGCACGGACATCGGCATCGCCGACCTGCCGCTCTTCGTGGGCGAACTCGGCCGCTACGTAAACTGGACCGACGGCTTCAACCGGATGATCCAGGACGTCGAATCCAAAATCGAGAACTGCAAGCTCATCAGCTCGAAGGGCCTGATGCACCGCGGCGACGAGCTGCACATCTCCGGTTACTCCGTCGAGATCTTCGGCTGCCGTTACCTTGACGCCTACCTGAAGATGCGCGAACCCGAGACCGCCAAGAAATTCGAGCCGCTCCTCGCCGAAATCGAAAAGAAGATGGCGGAGTACGACGCCCGCTGGATCACCGTCGAAAACGGCGACATGACGATGGGCGAAGACCGTCCGCTCGGCTGGGAAGCCCGCCGCTGGGATCCCATCCGAATCAATCCCCACCGCGACACCGAAGTTTACGCATCCGCACCCGCTTCGCTCCGTATTGAAAACCTTGATCCGGCGACCGCCCTTCCCTCGGTCCAGGAAATTTCGACGGCTCCCGGCGCTGACGGCATCGGCACCTGGATCCGCGACGTGGCCGGCACGCACGTGAAGGTCTCCTGCAAGGTGAAGAACGAAGGCTACAGCAAGGTCACGATCCGCATCCGCGGTGAAAACTCCGGATTTGCGCGTTGCCTCGACCTCCAGCTCTTCGACGCCACCGACGCCAAGGAATGGACCAGCTACTCCGGCGAATTCGACATTCCGCGCGATGCCATCCGCGACCGCATCGGCATCATGGTCGAAGGCAAAGGCAAGGCTTGGCTCGACGACGTCGTGATCGAAAAAGTCAAGAACGGCAAGACCATCCCCGACACCAAGATCGACGTCGATTACGAGAAGAAGATGAACGAAAGCTTCTCCAAGCTTTAAGGAGGCAGAGCCTCCACTGCGGTAGAGCCGGGCTCCGCTCCGGCACACTGCAAGCAGTGACGAGGCAGTGTCCGGCTGCGCTCGGGCACGAAATAGTCTCAACCATAGAGCCGCGGATGCCGTAAAAAAAGCTCCGCGGCTTTTTCTTTTCCACTCCATAGATGAACGCCAAGAATAAATCAGACAAAACGCCCGAGAAAAAGAAGCGCACAATTATCCGCAGACTCCTGCTTGTCTTCGCCGTCATGGCGTTTCTGGGTATCCTTGCAATGTTCGCCGCCGACTGCCGCGTCGAACGCTGTGCCGCCGGACGCATTTACAGAGACGTCGAGTCCGTCCCCGTCCGCGAATACGGTCTGCTGCCCGGCACGTCGCGATTGGTCCACGGGAAGTATCTCAACACGTATTTCTTCAACCGGATCCACGCGGTGGCCGAACTCTACCGCGCGGGAAAGATCAAAAAGATCATCGTGTCGGGCGACAACAGCCGCACGGACTACAACGAGACGGGCGACATGGCGCAGGAACTGATCGCGGAAGGCGTGGCGCCGGAGGACGTGCTGTCCGATTTCGCCGGATTCCGCACGCTGGATTCGGTCGTCCGCGCCCGCAATCTCTTCGGAGCGACCGAAATCACGGTCATCTCGCAGAGATTTCACTGCGAACGCGCGATCTATCTCGCCGCGCAGCATGATATTGACGCAATCGGGTTCGAGGCGGACGAAGTCGCGCCGCAGGCAATCAGGATCAAACTGGCCGTCCGCGAGGCGTTCGCGCGCGTCCTGGCAGTCCTCGATGCCGAAATATTAAACACAAAGCCGCATTTCGAATACTGATTTTTCAGTAAAAAGTCATGTTTCGAGCTTGAAAACAAGAAAAAAGGGTGGTATAGTTAGGCCGGAAAAAACGCACCTGAAAGAATCGTCAAAGAGAAAGACCGCGAAACGATGAAAACGGACCAGAACGAACCGGCGGCGGAACCGGCCGCAAAAGGATACAGTTTCAACACATTCAGCGGGGTCTTCCTGCCGTCCATCCTGACCATCCTCGGCGTGGTGATGTTCATGCGACTGGGGACGATCGTGGGCAACCTCGGCGTCTCGGGCGCGCTCGGCATCCTGCTGGTCGCGGAAAGCATCGCCGTCGCCACGGGGCTCTCCATCTCGGCGATCTCCACGAACACGCCGGTGAAGAGCGGCGGCCCGTACTTCCTGATCTCGCGTTCGCTGGGGCCCGGCTTCGGCGCGTCCATCGGGCTGACCTACTACGTGTCGCAGTCGCTGTCCGTGCCGTTCTACGTGATCGGCTTCACGGAAGCCTTCGTCACGGTGTTTCCGTCGTTCGCGGACGTCCGGCTGTGGGTCGGGCTGATCCCGCTGGCGGTCCTTTTCACCATCGCGATGATCGGCGCGAACTGGGCGATCCGCACGCAGTACGTGATCATGGCGATCCTGGCGCTGTCCATCGTGGCGATCCTGGGCGGCGCGGCGGCGAGCGGGCCGACATTAGACACGCTCCGCACCAACTTCCGCGCGGTCGACGGGATCAAACCCGACATCCTCATCCTCGCGACGAATTTCGCCATCTTCTTCCCCGCCGTGACCGGGTTCCTCGCGGGCGTCAACATGTCCGGCGACCTGCAGGACGCGCGCAAATCCATCCCGCGTGGCACGATCCTGGCGATCGGCGTCGGGTTCGTGATCTACGCGGTGGAGATACTGCTCTTCGGCGCGGCATGGGACCGAACCGACCTCATCAAAAACACCTACGGCACGCTCGTGAAAAACGCCGTCTTCCACACCGGATTCCTCGTGTTCGCGGGCATGGCGGCCGCCACGCTCTCCAGCGCGCTCGGCACACTGATCGGCGCGCCGCGCATCCTTCAGGCGTTCGCCGCGGACAGGATCTTCCATCCGCTGAACTTCTTCGCCTGGGGACGCGGCAAGAACAACGAACCGCTCCCGGCGATGTGCCTGACGCTCCTGATCTCGGCTGGCATCCTGTTCTGGGGCAGCCGCCAGAGCGGAGGCGGCACCGCGCTGAACGCCGTCGCCGAGCTCGTGACCATGTTCACGCTCTTTACGTACGCGATCATCAACATCGCGGCCGCCGTCGAGCATTTCGCCGCGAACCCGTCCTTCCGCCCGAAATTCCGCCTGTTCCACTGGGCGGTCGGCTGCTACGGGGCGGCGGCGTGCTTCGCCGTGGCGCTCTTCATCAACGCCGGACTGCTGATCGTGGCGTTCTTCATCGTGGGCGTCCTCTTCCTCGTCGCACGCAGGAAATCGCTCGAAAGCACGTTCGGCGACGCCCGCCGCGGCTACTACTTCGAACGCATCCGCCGCTGCCTCATCCATCTGGCATCCATGCCGTCCGATGCGAAAAACTGGCGTCCGCAGATCCTCATCCTCGCCGGACCGAACAAAAAACACCTCGCACTCATCCGCTACGGCTCGCTGCTGAACAACGAACGCGGCATCATGTCCGTGGCGCGGTTCCTGAATCCCGGACCCGATCCGGCGGCCGCCGAAAAACAGCGCAAACAGGAGGAAGCGAAACTCCGCGAGATCGCGGAGGAATCCGGCACGCAGTTCTTCCCGGTCGCCGTCACGACCTCCGAGGAAACGGATTTCGACGAGGCGCTGAACGTCTTCCTGCAATCGCATTCGCTCGGCCCGCTCGCCCCGAACATCGTCCTCTCCGGCTGGCCCGTCAACGACGACCGCGTCGAAGCATTCTTTCGGCACCTCCAGACTATCCGGCTGCTCCGCATGAATACGCTCGTCCTCATCAACCCCGAACGCGCCGCGGAAGAGCCGGGCGACGGCCCCATCGACATCTGGTGGCGCGGACGCCAGAACGGCTCCCTCATGCTCATCCTCGCGCATCTGCTGACATGCAACCGCGGATGGCACAAGACGAAGATCCGTCTGCTGCGTCTCGCGGCCCCGGAACACCGTCCCGAGGCGGAAAAGGAGCTCGCGCAGCTCGCCTACGATTCACGCATCGAGGCGCAGCACCTCGTGCTCTCGCAGGAGGCCGATTTCGAAACCGCGTTCCGCGCATATTCCTCGCACGCATCGCTCGTCTTCCTCGGATTCATCCCTCCGCAGGTCGAGGACTGCCGTTCCTTCTATGACCGCGTCAGCGCCCAGCTCGAAGGCATGCCGACCACCTTCCTCGCGGCTTCCGCCGGCGACACCGACCTGGATTCGTAAGGCAACCCCTTTCCATTTGCCTTCCCGTGCCCGAGCGGAGCTGGGCACTACTCGGCACACTCTGTGTGTTACTTGCGGAAGATGAAGAAGACGGCGCCGCAGAGGCAAAGGGCGGCCCAGATGAAGTCGAGGCGGAATTTCTCGCCCATGTAGAACATGGAGAACGGGACAAAGACGGTGAGCGTGATGACTTCCTGCATGATCTTGAGCTGGGCGAGCGTGAGCGGATGCGGCCCGGAGTAGCCGATACGGTTCGCGGGCACCTGCAGCAGATATTCGAACAAAGCAATTCCCCAGCTGACGACGGCGGCGATCCACCAGGGCTTTTCCTTCAGGTTCTTCAGGTGCCCGTACCAGGCGAACGTCATGAAGCAGTTCGAGCAAACGAGAAGAAAGATCGTGCGGTAGATGGCGGGGATGGAGACGACGGTTTCGATGATTTTCTGCATGGTGATGCGGTCCTGAAGAAGCCGGACGGCGTTGAAGGTTTGCCCGGCAGGTTATGTTTTACTCCTGAAATCGGAATAAGAATCGGCGACGCATCGGAGAAGTCCGTTGTGCGCCGCCTGTTTGTTTTTGAGGTGGGATTCGTGTTCTGTCCGGTTATCTCTGTTTGTCAAGCTGTTCGGTGACTTTCCGCAGGGACTCGTGCTTGTCCACGAAGTCGTAGTAGAGCGTCTGGGACGGCTCCTTCGTGAGCCGGAGCTGGATCGCTTTCGCAAGCTCGGGTTCGCCGGTGAAGACGAAGCACTGCGCCGTGGAGGTCTGCCCGAGGTCGGACGAGGAGACTTTCACGACCACGCCGACGAAGAAACCTTCCTTCGACAGCACGATGTCGCCGACATCCGCCTTCAGTTCACTGGAGGAACGGTTCGGGTTGCGGATATACAGGTAATTGTCGCCCTGCTCCATGCTCACGGAGCAGCGCCCCGTGATGTCGGCGGAATCCTTCGAGAACGTCGCGGACTTGAAGAGCGTGAGGTTGTCGAGGCCGCGTTCGCGGAGCGCGCCGAACGTGATCACGCGGACCGGCTCGGTCTTGTCCGAAGCGACGGGGAAGAGGCACACGCGGGCGTCTTCGACGAGGCAGAGCGCCGGACCGTTGACGGCGGACCATTTATCCTTGCTCTGCGGACGGCGTACCTTGTACTGAAGCTCGGTGACCTTGGTGTAGCCGGAGTGCAGATTGAGGCCGGTCGTGTCGCGGAACGCAGAGACAAGCCAGGTCTTACCGCCGAGCGTGACGGCAGGGAGGAAGAACGACTTGTCGATGACGATGTTGTTGAAGAGGCGGTCGTTGACGAGGTGGAAGGAGAGCTCGAGCGCGGAGGCGTTGTAACTGGTGAGGACGTCGTTGTTGAGCATCTTTTCCAGTTCGTCGGCCTTCTTTTTGGTCTCGTTCAGGTCGCGGTCCTTGTCCTCGATCACCTTGTCCTTCTGGGTCAGGATCGTTTCGGTCTGCGCGATCGTGCGGTCCTTCTCGCTCATGAGGCGTTCGTTCTGGGCGATCGTCTCCTTCGAGATCGCGAGCGACTGTTCGGACTTGTCAAGTTCGTTTTTCGTTTTCACGAGGTCCGAATTGACGTCCGCCAGCACGCGCACCATGCCGTTCAGCTGCGTCTGCGTGGACGTGAGCTTGGACTTCGTTTCCACGAGCTCGACTTCGGTCGCATGGAACTTTGCAAGAGCCTCCTCGGCACGTGCGCGGTCCTGACGGGCCTGTTCGCGGAGCGCTTCGAGTTCGAGCTTCGTCGCTTCAAGCTGGCCGGAAGTACGGGAAAGAGACCTTTCGCTCTGCTGGAGCTTTTCGGCCGTTGCGGCCTTTTCCTGCGTAACGCGCGCCAGGGAGCGCTCGCTCGTTTCGAGGAGGGTTTCACTGTCGCGGATGACCTTGTCGCGTTCGACGAGTTCCTGCGCGGAGATCTTCAGCTCGCTTTCCTTCTGTTCGATGACGGCGGCGGACCGTTTCAGCGCGGCTTCGCGTTCGTCGAGTTCTTTTTTTGTCTTGGCGAGCTCGGCGGCGCTCTTCGCGAGTTCCTGTTCGGACTTCGTCTTTTCGGAGGCGAGTTCGTCTTTGGATTTCGTGAGGGCGGCGAGCGTTTCGGCGATCTTCGCCTGCGCCTGCCTGATTTCCTCGTCCTGGGACGCGATCTTCGTCTCGTCCTTCAGGGCGAGCGCACGGAATTCCTCAAGGCGCTGCGCCAGCTCGTCTTTCTGCTGCTTCACTTCCTCGTGGCGCGCAAGTTCCTCGTCGATCATCTCGACCAGACGGGTCGCGGGGGACGAGATCTTCGCGGCCCCGGCGGGGTCTCCGACCTCGTTCATCCCGATCGACAGTGACATTGCCGCCAGGACCAGGAAGTCGCATGTGACAATGAGAATGGACCGGTTCACTGTTTGGATTCCTTTCCGTTGGATTCGGCGGCGGTGATGAGCGACTGCTTGAGCGGATACTGGAAGACCAGGCGCAGGATCACGCTGAAGATGATGCCGACGAGCGTGGAGGAGTAGGCGATCAGACGGCTGATGTTCGGGTTGAACGACATCACGATGAAGCTGGAGACGGTGCCGAGCAAACCGAAGTACAGCGGCAGGTCAAGGAAGAGATCGGCGTTTTCAAGCTTTTTCAGGCGGATCGAGACCGCTTCCGTGCTGCGTTTCAGCGCGGAGAAGACCTTCGCCGCCATCATGAACGCGGTCGCCTGGAGGACCAGGATGAACATGAGGATGAAGAACGAAAGATGCGCGGCCGTCCTGTTGATCTTTTCGACGTTTTTCGCCGCCTCGCGGATGTCGTTCTCGCTCGCCATCTGCGTCGGCGCGGTCACGCTGCCTTCAAAGAGCGAACGGAAGAAATCGTTCTTTCTGTAGAGGAACGACAGGATGAGGATGATGAGAACCGCAAGCGCGATGATGACGACATTGTAAATGAGGGCGGAACGTCCGGCGCCGGATCCGGTATTCTGGGGTGTTTGATTCACGGTTTTCCTCCTGTTTGCGGGATATTTTTATGAATTAAAAATTATATGCAGTGTGTTGTATGGACAAATTCATACATCTATTAACATAATACCAAATAAACAAAAATCAAGCCGGAAAAAGAAAAAAGCGGATGCAAAAACATCCGCCGGAAGCCATCGGAAAAAGACAAAAAAACAGAAGCAGGGTTTCATATACCGCTCCAACTTAACAGTAGGTGCAATAAGGCCTTGCGGCCCCGATATATTCTTTGTTCAGAGGAATGAACCACTGCTTCCTGATGTTTAATTTAGACGGGTTTTCCGAAATTGCAAGCCTTTCCATGCGTTTTTTTTCAAAAAAAGTCATTTCTTCGCCGCAACGTCCCGATTGGAGCTGAAAATATCGTTTTTTTGGGCGTTTCGACTGGAAAAATACGTTTTTTGAGCTATCTTATATGAATTAATGTTTGCGCCCCCGAATCAGAAAGGACCTTTTCCCATGAAAATCATTGACTGCACCGATGCCGATTACAAGCAGACGCTTCAATCGCTTTATACCCGGCCGGCGTGCCCTCCCGAAATTGAGGAACGGGCACAGGCGATCGTGGACGAGGTCCGTGCGCACGGCGACGCGGCAGTCCTGTCGCAGATCGCGAAGTTCGACCGCGTGATCCTGACTTCGCCTGAGCTGAAGGTCTCCGACGAGGAGATCGCCGCCGCGAAGAAAGCCGTCTCCCGAAAGACAAAAGCCGCGATCAAGCTCGCGTTCGACAATATCACCGCGTTCGCGAAAATGCAGATACCGCGTTCGTGGACCTCGCATCCGCGTCCCGGCGTCACGCTCGGCGAACAGTTCAAGCCGATGGACCGCGTGGCATGCTACGTGCCGGGCGGCACGGCTCCGCTGGTCTCCAGCGCGCTCCACACGGTCGCGATCGCGAAGGCCGCCGGCGTCCGCGAGATCATTGCCTCCACGCCTCCTCGCAAGGACGGCAGCATCAACCCGGCCACGCTGTACGCGCTGGTCGCCGCGGGCGCCACTGCAGTCTACAAGATGGGCGGCGCCACGGCAATCGCCGCGCTCGCATACGGCACGGAGACGGTCCCCGCCGTCGAGAAGATCGTCGGGCCGGGCAATGCCTACGTCGCCGCAGCGAAACGCTACGTCTACGGGCGCGTCGCCATCGACATGGTCGCCGGACCGTCCGAGGTCATGGTGGTAGCCGACGGCAGCGTGGACCCCGCCTGGACCGCCGCCGACATCCTGTCGCAGGCGGAACACGGCTCCGGCCTCGAACAGGCCGTCCTCGTCACGGATTCGAAGAAAGTGCTCGCCGACGTTCAGGCGCAAATCCTTGAACAATCCAAAACGCTCACGCGCCAGGGGCCGCTTCAGAAGGTGCTGGCGAACGGCATTTTCCTGATCCGCTGCGCCTCCATGGACGAGGCTGCGGAGATCGCCGGGAAGTTCGCGCCGGAACACCTTGAACTCCACTGCGCCCAGCCCGCGAAATTCGCGAAACGCATCCACGCCGCGGGCGCGATCTTCCTCGGTCCATGGACTCCCGAACCCGCCGGCGATTTCACAGCCGGCCCGAGCCACGTGCTGCCGACCGCCGGGACCGCCCGGTTCTTCCACGGCATCACGGCCGGCGATTTCTTCTGCCGCAGCAGCATCCTGTCGTTCACGGAAAAGGCGCTGATGCGTGAAGTCGACGCAATCGAACACTTCGCCGAGCTCGAGGGGCTGGACGCCCACGGGCGCAGCGCATCCATCCGCAGAACCGGCGGGAAAAACGCGAAAGGCAACAAGAAATGACTCCCGACCGCTACACCTCCTATTTCCGCAAGGACATCGACCGGATGGACGGCTACGCCCCCGGCGAACAGCTCAATATCCCCGAGCTCATCAAGCTCAATACCAACGAAAATCCGTTCCCGCCCTGCCCCGGCGTGTTCCAGACGTTGTCCTCCATCGACCCGGAACGCCTCCGCCTGTACCCGAATCCGACCTCGGATCCCGTCCGCGACGAGATCGCGAAGATGTTCGGGCTGACCCGCGACCACGTGATCGCGTGCAACGGCTCCGATGATACGCTGAGCATCACGGTGCGGTGTTTTTCCTCGGCCGATCTGCCGATCGCCTGCCTGCGCCCGTCCTACACGCTGTATCCCACGCTGGCGGCGCTCCACGGCGCGCCGGTACGCTATATCGACCTCGCGGACGACTTCAGCCTGCCGGACGACATTCTGAAACAGCTTGAGGGAACCAACCTCTTCCTCATCGCGCGTCCGAACGCTCCGACCGGCAACAGTTTCCCGCGCGCCACGATGGAGCACATCTGCGAAAACTACAAGGGCATGGTCCTGATTGACGAAGCGTACGCCGACTTCGCGTCCGACAACTGCGCGGACTTCGTGACCCGCTTCCCGAACGTGATCGTTTCGCGCACGTTCTCGAAATCGCGTTCGCTCGCCGGACTGCGTTTCGGGTTCGCCCTGGCGCATCCGCGCACGATCGCCGGCATGATGAAGATGAAGGACTCGTACAACGTCTCCTACCTCACGCAGATGCTCGCCGTCGCCGCGCTTCAGGACAAGCAGTATTTCACGGACTGCGTCGAAAAGATCCGTCTGGCGCGCGAAATGCTCCGCACCGGACTCCTCGGGCTCGGATTCGAGGTCGTCCCGTCCGAAACGAACTTCCTCTTTGCCGCACCGCCCGACGACGATGGCGAACGTTGTTTCCGCGAACTCCGCGCACGAAACATCCTCGTCCGGTATTTCCCGTATCCGCGCACGAAACGCTACGTGCGAATCTCCATCGGCACGTCCGTCCAGGTCGTGAAAGTCTGGTCGGTACTGTCTCAAATCTACGGAGCAAAATCATGAGAACGCTGTCCGCCACAAACAAAACGTTCCGTCTGTTCGCGCTCACGGCTGCCCTGCTGGCCGCCCCGTGCGGACTGCACGCGGACGTCTTCTCCATCTGGCCGTTCGGCGGCGGATCGGCGGGGAAAACGGGCGTTTCTGACGACTTGTCCGCCGAAGCGGCGGAGGATACGCTGGCAACTCTGCTCGACGCCACACAGTTCTGGTCCGAAAAGGTCACGGTCAACGGACGGAACATGACGATGAAGATATCCATGTCCGACCAGTCGCTCCCAGTCGTCCGGGCGTCGGTACTGAAACTCTTCCCCTCCGCGCAGGTCGCGGGCAACGAATCCTCACTTCTGATGAAGCGCCCGCTGGACGACGGAAGCTCCCAGCGCATTTTCCTGCTCCAGCTCCGCGGCATGAACCCGCTTCTCCAGTTCACCACGGTCCTGCCGAAGGACATGCCCCGGGAATGCCCCCTGGAGCTCTGGCCCACGGAATTCCCGTTCACCTCCGGCGCAAAAAACCTCACGCTCATGAACTTCCCGAACAGGGGATCGCATTTCGGCACGTATGAAGTCGCGAACTCCGACATCGCGCCCGTCATGGACGACCTGGTCGCGAAGATCAGAAGCAAGGGCTGGGCTCCGGCCACCATGGAACACGCCGACCTTTTCGAGGGAGCGGGCGATGTCTTCATGAAGAAGGACCCGGACGCGCTTCTGCTGCTCGGCATCGTACGCGACGCCGCCGGTTCCGTGCAGGTATCGTTCTACACACGCAAACTCAAATAACCGACTCTACCCCCAGGAAGCTCCAGATATGGCAAGCACAGTGATCGCAATCGACGGACCCGCCGCCTCCGGCAAAAGCACGGCCGCGCGGAATCTCGCCGCCCGCCTCGGCATCCCGTACATCAACACCGGCTCCCTTTACCGCGCCATTGCGTGGAAAGCAACTCAGAAAGGCATTTCCACACGCGACGAGGCCGCGCTTCGCGCCATGCTCGCGGACACGGTCATCCGGTACGCCGTCCCTGCGGACGGCGGCAACCCGGACATCGAGATCGACGGCGTTTTCCCCGGCCAGGCGCTCCGCGCGCCCGAGATCGCGCAGGGGGCATCGAACGTCGCCGCCATCCCGTTCGTCCGCGCCTTCACGCTCCAGATCCAGCGCGACGCCGCGAAGAACCAGCTCGTCGTGATGGAGGGACGCGACATCGGCACCGCGGTCTTCCCCGACGCAAAATACAAATTCTTCCTGACCGCTTCCCCGCGCGTCCGGGCGCTCCGGCGTCTTGCGCAGGGCGGCGAGACACCCGACAACGCCACGGTCGACTCCGTGGCCGCCGAGATCGCCGAACGCGACAAACAGGACATGAACCGGTCCGTCGCCCCGCTCAAACAGGCGGACGACGCGGTGTTCATCGACAGCAGCGGCATGACCGCCGAAGACGTGCTGGACGCGATGGTCCTGTGCATCCGGGACGGAGGCGACGCATGACGGTCTCAGCGTCCCTCGACTACCGCGTGCCGTACGCCGACACCGACCAGATGACGTTCGTCTACTACGCGAACTATCTCGTTTATTTCGAGATGGCGCGCGAGGAGCTCATGCGCGCCATCGGCCTGCCCTACAGCAAGCTCGAAGAGCTCGGATGCGCCCTCCCGGTCCTTGAGGCGGTCTGCCACTACAAAAAGCCCGCCAGGTTCGAGGACATCCTCACCATCACCGCCACCCTCGCCGAGATGAAAGGCGTCCGCGTGAAGATCGCCTGCTCCGTCAGGCGCGGCGGCGAACTGCTCGCCGAAGGCTGGACCGTCCACGCGTTCATGAACCGCGACGGCCGCCCGCAGAAGCCCCCGAAGGTCTTCCTCGATACGATCAACTCCGCACCTTCAACACCTGAATCATAAAAGGTTTATTCTTACATCATGAGCAACAACACCAACCCCGATCTCTGCCCCTGCGGTTCCGGCGAACACTTCGCCGACTGCTGCGAACCCGTCATCCTCGGCGCCCGCAAGGCGAAAACCCCCGAAGAACTCATGCGTGCGCGCTACTCCGCCTACGCCACCTGCCACGTCGATTTCATCCTCGACTCCACCCACCCCGAACAGCGCGCCACATGCGACCGCCAGGAAGTCAAGAACTGGGCCGAACAGTCCGAGTGGGAAGGCATCAGCATCCTCCGCACCGAACGCGGCGGCGAGAAGGATTCCGACGGCATCGTCGAGTTCGTCGCGCGCTACAAAAACCGCAACATGCAGATGGAGCACCACGAGATCTCCGAGTTCCGCCGCAGCGGCGGCGAATGGTTCTTCTACGACGGCGCGATCGTCGGCCCGAAGCCCTACGTCCGCACCGCGCCGAAGGTCGGCCCGAACGACCCATGCCCCTGCGGTTCCGGCAAGAAATACAAGAAGTGCTGCGGCAAGTGATCTCCGCCTGATTTCTCGAAAAAGGGTATCCCGGTTCATCGGGGTGCCCTTGACTTCAAACTCGAAACAAGGAGAGCCAAATGAGTCTGAGCATTGAGAACACAGTCGTGAGAGTCATTCTGTGCATCATCTTCCCGCCGCTTGCCGTCATCGACAAAGGCTGCGGGATTATGCTTCTTGTTTTTCTCCTTTGTTTCCTGGGGTGGCTTCCGGCGACGATCGTCGCTTTGTACTTAACCCTGAATGACAAATGAAAGACGCCTGTCACTCGTAGTGGCGCGGCGGTTTCGTTTCTCCATCCATTTTCCATGAAAAAGCTCTGGAAAAAAGTATTGATCTGGACGGCTGTTCTGCTTGTCCTGATTCTTGCCGTCGTCGCATTCGGTGCATGGCGGATGTTCGGCACGTTCATCGTGGCGGCGCGGAGCATCCACAAGCTCCAGGACGGCCTGTACGTCATGGAATACCGCGGCGACTACGGGCTCGACGACTTCCTCGCGCAGGGCGGAGCCGACAGCGATTCCGCGCTGGCCTGTTACCTGATGGGGTATCTCTCCGGCGGATATTATACGCAGGAGGACATCGAGATCACGCCCGGCGATTACGGCTGTACCACGGTCTGCGTGAAGGATCAGAAGGGCGGCGTGTATTTCGGGCGCAATTTCGACTGGAAGAATGACCGCGCGATCATCGTCCGCACCGTGCCGGATCACGGCTACGAATCCCTGTCCACCTGCGATCTCGATTTCCTCGGATTCGGGGACGATTATGAACCCGACGGCTCCATGCAGGAGCGCATCCAGACGCTTGCGGCGATCTACGTCCCTGTAGACGGCATGAACGAGCGGGGCCTGGTCGTCGCCGACCTCATGGCAGGCGACAACGAGGAAACGCACCAGAAGACGGACAAACCTGACCTCACGACCACGACCGCCATCCGGCTGCTGCTGGACCGGGCGGCGAACGTGGACGAGGCCGTCGAGCTGCTCAAACAGTACGACATGAATTCGTCCATCGGCGCGGCGCATCACTTCGCCATCGCGGACAAAAGCGGGAAAAGCGTGGTCGTGGAGTACGTGAACGGAGAAATGCTCGTCGCGGAAACGAACGTCGTCACAAATCACTATCTCGCCGACAGCGAGAAGAAGGGCGTCGGGGACGAGGACTCCCACCTGCGATTCGACAACATTTCATCCATCTGTGAGGCGATACAAATCCTGAATCAAGAGTTGCAGGACATTGAGCAATGGCATCTTGAAAACGAAGGCCTTGGCATTTCCGCGGCGCTCACCCCCGAAGAAACAAAACGCCTGGAACAGGAACCCCGTCAGTCTCGAACCCCGGAGAGGACTTGCCGATACCTGCTGATGTCCGTCGCGCAGTCGAACTATCCGCAGACGGACGACGGCAATGCCGTGACCCTGTGGAGCATCGTCTACGCCCCGGAGAAACAGTGGGCCGACTTCTTTTTCCGCGAAAATTTCCAGAAAGGCCGCCGGCTTTTTCTCCATCCCGAGATCAACAACAAAAACCAATTCATATCCGATGCCCCCGTCGTTTTCATCGACTGACCCGGCATCAGGAGGCTACCCATGATTTACGACCACATCGACAATATCGGGCTGTACCGTTTCAGCCCTGCGACCATGAAAGCGTTCGAGTTTCTGAAGACGCTCACGCCGGACTCGCCGGACGCCACGCACGAGCTCATCGGGCGCGACCTGTACGTGATGGTGCAGTCCTACGAGACCGAGGCGGAACCGTCCCCGATCCTGGAGGCGCACCGGAAGTACATCGACATCCAGTACTGCATCGCGAATACGGAATACATTGCCGTCGCGCCGCTGGATGAATCCACGGTCAAAACGCCCTACGACGCCGAAAAGGACGTGGCGTTCTACCACGCACAGAAGATGATGACGCTCTGCGCCATGACGCCCGGCCGGTTCGTGCTGCTGTTCCCCACGGACGAGCATTTCGCAAAGCTCGCCGCGGAAGCCCCCTGCCGCATCAAGAAAGCCGTCGTGAAGCTCCGCGCCGATCTCTTCTGAGGTCGCACCGCCCCAGTCATCCGTTCGTTTTTTCGCCTTTTTTCGCGTTCGAGCTTGATTTTTTGCGGAATCCGGGGTATTGTATTGAATGAACTGTTCGCGCACGGAATAAGGTCATTTTTCGTACGGACAGCACTTGCCGGAGTGGCGAAATGGCAGACGCACTAGACTCAAAATCTGGCGCCAGCGATGGCATGAGGGTTCGAGTCCCTCCTCCGGCACCAAAATTTGTTCGGACACACTTTTATTGCAGCCATGAACGAAATACCGCAACTGACCGAAAGCCTGGAAGACTACCTCGAAGCGATCGCCGAACTGATCGCGGTCGAGGGGCACGCCCACGCCAAGGAGATCGCGGCGAAGCTGAACGTGAAAATGCCGTCCGTGACCGGGGCGCTCCGTCAGCTCGAAAAGATGGGCTGCATCGTGTACAACACGCATTATCCGGTTCAGCTCACGGAGAAAGGCCGTCTCATCGCGGAGGACGTGATGCACCATCACGAAACGCTCCAGAAGTTCTTCTCCGAAATCCTCGGTCTGCCGCTGGAAAAGGCGTCGGACACCGCATGCCGCCTGGAACACCTCATCGATTGCGACACCATCAGCCGGTTCATCCTGTTCTCCGAGGCCATCGCGAAACGTGCTGACGCACGCGCGTTGCAGACCTATTTGACCGAAGCAATGGCACAACCCGACCTCGCGGTCCTCTCCGACTGCAAACCCGGCGGAAAAGCCGTCGTGGAGAAGTTCGGACGCAATCTCGCGCAGGACGAAGTTGCCGGACTGAAGCCCGGCGATGAAGTGACGGTCGAGGGCTTCTCACTGGACCGTTCCAGCGTGCGCGTCACTGTTGGCGGCAAATCGCTCGACATCCCGATCCGGCAGGCGGAAAATATCTGGTGCCGCCCGCAGAGCATCTGACACACATATTCCGCCACTTCCCCCTCGAAAAAGAGTATAAAAAGCGAGGCCGGAGCCCGGGAAAAACACGTCTTCCACATGATACGCTTTGTGCCGTTGCGAAGCAAGGCACTTTATCAGTGGAGGACTTGTCCTCCCACGGGTCCGGCCTCTCCCTACACACTCCCTCCCTTTTTTCCTTCCCTTTTTTGAATCCTTCCATTATCCCGGACATCCGCGACATCTATTGCGGATGTCCGGGTTCATTTTTGATTTCTTGTTAGCCAAGCATCGTGGTGCCGATGTGCAGCGCGGACCCGACCTGGTACACGATCATGGTCAGGATGTACGCCAGCGCAAGCAGGCCGCCCGCCTCGATGAACGGCATCGCCCACGAGTTGAGTTCGCGGCGGATGATCGCGAGCGTAGCGAGGCACGGGATCGACAGCAAACAGAAGAGCATGATGCAGAATCCCTGCAGCGGCGTGTAGTTCTTCACGAGCTGTTCGCGCAGCGGCACGGATTCCTCGTCCGCCTCGCCCTCGGAATACAGGATGCCGAGCTGCGCCACGAAGACTTCCTTGGCGGCGAGCGCGCCGATTGACGCGGTCGTCAGCTTCCAGTCGAATCCGATGGGCCGGAACAGCGGTTCGAGCGCGTGCCCGACGCGGCCGGAAACGGTGTATTCCATGGCCTCGGCCATCTGCTCGTTTTCGAGCGCGGCGATGGCGTCGGCGCGTTCCTGCGCGGCGTCGATGACCGCCTGCACATCTTCGGCGAGTTCGAGATCCTCAGCCTCGCCGAGTGCTTCGAGCGCCTCGTCCGGGACGATCTTGTTCTCCTTGACATCCTTCATGATATCCTCTCCGAATATCTCCGCGAGCGCTTCGGTCTGCGCGGCGGCCTCGAGCACGGCGACCTGGGCGTCGGTCAGGAGCTGCGACTCCTCGATCTTCGCGATCTCGCCCTCGTAATCCTTCGAGAACTCTTTCTTCTCGGGATACGTGTTGCAGATGTACAGGATCACGCTGGTGGCGAGGATGATGGTACCGGCTTTCTGAAGGTACATGCGGCCGCGGTCCCACATGTGGAGCAGCAGACTGCGGAGAGTCGGGACGCGGTACGGCGGGAGTTCCATGAGGTAGACTTCGCCGTCGCCCTTGAACAGAGTGGACTTCATGATGCGTGCGGCGATGAGCGCGATGACGACGCCGATGAAGTACATGAGCCACATCACGAACGCCTGGTATTTCTGTACGAAGAACGCCGGGATGATGAGCGCGTAGATCGGCAGGCGCGCGCCGCAGCTCATCAGCGGCAGCACCATGATCGTGGTCTTGCGGTCGCGTTCGGATTCGATCGTGCGCGTGGCCATGATCGCGGGCACGGAGCAGCCGAATCCGAGCACCAGCGGGACGAACGAGCGTCCCTGAAGCCCGAACTTGCGCATGATGCCGTCCATGACAAACGCCGCGCGCGCCATGTAGCCGGAATCCTCCAGGATCGCGATGGCGAAGAAGAGGAAGAGGATGTTCGGCAGGAAGACCAGCACGCCGCCGACGCCGCTGATCACGCCGTCGGTGAGGAGCGAACGCAGGAACGGAAGCGTTTCGGGATTCCAGGCGTTCTTCACGGCGTCGTTCAGGTTGCCGAAGATGTCGTCCTCGATGATGCCCATGAGCGGGTCCGCGAGCGTGAATGTGAACCAGAACGTGAGGTAGATGATGAGGAAGAAAAGAGGCAGGCCGAGATATTTGTTGGTCATCACGGCATCGATCTTGTCGGAGATCTCGCGGCGGCGTTCCTGCGTCATGGAAATGGCGTCGCGGCAGGCGCCGGCGAGCATGGCATAACGGCGGTCCGCCATGAAGGTATCGGCCTCGATGGCGTGTTTTTCCCAGAGGTGGGCGATCTGTTTTTCCACCTCGTCCATCGCGGGCTTGAAGTCCTCGATGCGCATGGCGGCGGTGTCGTGTTCCAGCAGCTTGATCGCAAAGAACCGCGATGGGATGTGGGCGAAACGTTCGACCTTGAGGGAATCGATCTTGTCGGCGACCGCCTTGATCGCGTCGTCGATATCCTCGCCGTAGGTCAGCATGGGCACGCCGTGGTCGTCGAGCTCGGTCAGAGTCTTTGCGAGCTGGTCGAGCAACGGCTTCACGCCGCCGATCTTGCTGCCGACGGTCTGCGCGATCGGGGAACCGAAATACTTCTCCAGTTTCGGGATGTCGAACTTGAACCCCTTGCGGCGGGCATCGTCGCTCATATTGAACGCCAGAATCATCGGGATATGGAGCTCGGCAAGCTGGGTGGTGAGGTAGAGACTGCGGCGCGGGATGGAGGAATCCACCACGTCGATGATGAGGTCGATGCCGGGCTTGGTGAGCTCCTGGAACACGACGTCCTCTTCCGGCGAGGACGAGGACAGCGAATACACGCCGGGCAGGTCGATCAGCTCGATCTCCATGCCGTTCAGCGTGAACTTGCCGCTCTTGCTCTCGACGGTCACGCCGGGGTAGTTGCCGACGTGCTGGCGCGCGCCGGTCAGCGCGTTGAAAATGCACGTCTTGCCGCAGTTCGGATTGCCCGCGAGCGCGACTCTGTAATGCTGTTTCATCGCTCACGCCTCCTTTTTCAGCACGATGTTCGCGGCGTCGCTGCTGTGCAGCGCCATGCTCGTTTCCATGATCTTCACGCGGATCAGGCCGCCGAACGGCGCATGCGCCTCCATGAGAAGTTCGGTGCCGGGGACAAGCCCGACGTCGGCGAATTTCTTGCGGCCGCGCGCCTTCGGCATGACCTTCACGATGGTCGCGGTCATCCCGACCGGAAGCTCGTCGAGCGTCATTTCCTCGCCCGCGACCGGAACGCGGTAATCCGGCGTCTTCGAGGCGTCGCATCCGCATCCGCAGGAACATTTTTTCTCAGACATTGCAGTACCCCTTTCTTTCGAAGCCCGGAACGCCCGTGCGCTGAGTTCACGCCGCCCCGGAATCCTCTTTTCTGTTTGTTGTTTGATATGCGGTTATAGCTTTCAAACTTTGTTATACCTAACTTTTTAGAACCAAGCAATTCCCTGTTTGATTCGGATTGAGAATCGAGCGAAAGACAAGTCCCGGAACCATCCCGCGGACCCGGCCGAAACCGGATCCGGACCTGCATTACCCTAACCGGCGTTATGTTCGTTTTCCGCTGACGCATGTACGAACGTCGCACCGGCCCCTTTCCACACTCTCCCTTTTGGAGAAACGGCGCATTTGCACGAATACACCGTGGAATGGTCCCGGGACTTATGATGTCGTATTAATACTATATCACACTTTTTGGAGATTGCAAGTTAGTTTCAACTAATTTTTGTGTTTTTCTTGATTCCAGGCACGTCCGGGCACGAAAAAACCTCGGAAGATCGAGGTCATCCGAGGCTTTGAAGGATTTGGCTGAAATGGAATCAGTGGTCCATCGCTTCGACTTCGTCGGCGAGTTTCGCGCGGAGCTTCGCGAGCGCCTGATTCTGAAGCTGGCGGACGCGTTCGCGCGTGCGGTGGATCATCTGGCTGACCTCCTCCAGCGTCTTCGGACGGCGGCCGTCGAGCCCGAACCGCAGCTGAATAATCTGGCGTTCGCGCGCGTCAAGTTCGCCGAGGAGCGAGAAGAGGCGCTGGACGGATTCCTCGTCGCCGACGATGCGGTCGGGCATCATGGCGTTCCGGTCGGAGATGACGTCCTCGAAACTGCCGTCCTCGCCCTGCTGAATGGGAGCGTGCAGCGAGATCGTCTTGAGGTCGGAGAGACGGAGCGCGGCGACGGTGCGTTCGCTGAGGGAGAGGTTGTCGGCGAGCTCGTTGTCCGTGGGAGCGCGGCCGAGCTGTTCGGTCAGCTTCATGTTGGCGAGCTTGATCTTGTTGATCTTGCCCGCGGACTGGACCGGGATGCGGATCACGCTCGCCTGGTTGGCCAGAGCTCGGCGCATGGACTGCTTGATCCACCACGCGGCGTAGGAACTGAACTTCGCGCCCTTCGCCGGGTCGAATTTCTCGACCGCGCGCACGAGTCCGAGGTTGCCTTCGGAGATCAGGTCGCAGAGAGGCAGGCCGAATCCCTTGAAATCATGCGCGATCTTCACGACCAGGCGCAGGTTCGCCTTGATGAGCGTGGCGCAGGCTTCATCGTGCAGGGCGCGGTTTTCGCCGTGGATCTGCGCCGCCAGGACCTTTTCCTGTTCCGGCGAGATCAGCGGGATCTGCCCGACCTCGTTCATATACAGCTTCATCGAATCGGTCTTCGCGATGAATCCCTGTTTCGCGGCGGCTTTGGCGTTCTTCTTGTCGAGCTTCGGATCGCGGGTCTCTCCGGTCATGTACTTGCTGAGGTCGATCGCGGAAACGTCCTCCTCGTCCTCCTGGGCGGCGGCAGCTTCCTTCACCTTGAGGTTGGAGGCAGGCACATCGATCGTGACTTTCAGGACGGACTTCTTCACCGGACGGATCACGGATTTCCGGCGCGGAGCGGACGGAGTCTTTTCCGCAGCGGCGGGCGCCTGGGCAAGGACGGCCATCGCGACCGGCGTTTCCGAAGCGGTCGTGATCGTCACCTTGAAGGCGGGCATGGCAGACGGTGCAAAAGATTTTGCGGTTCTTTTCATGTTCTTCCTTTGTATGGTTGATGCATCTTTCAGGATGCACGGTATCTTCATCGTATGGATGGAAGAAAAATTTTCCGGCCCGCCCGGTCGTACCGGCTATGCGGCAGTCGGTGGCGGAAAGAAAAAAAATCTCTTCATATATAGGGGGTTTTCCGGCTCAAAAACACAGAAAACACAGTCATTTTAGCGCGTTACACAATAATCAGAAGAGATATATTTAATCTTCTACAAAAATATTTCACTGATTACAATGATGATGCAAAGAAAAATAAAAACAGATCATTAAAAAGAAGAAAGGAAGAATATATAATCCAGTTTTATCCAGAATACAAATGATCCCGCTTTGACGGACAATGGGAGCCGTCGCGGCGGGATGATCAGGGGCTTGGCGCCCTGCCTTAATGATACAATGTATTACGCGAGGATGATCCAGTTCGCGGATGCGCCGCCGGATTCCAGCCACTGCGAAGCGTCGCCGACCATGCAGAGCCCGGCTGCATCAACGGGGATTGCGCCGACGGAGAGCGGATCGTCCGTCACGAACTGATCCAGCGAATCCCATTTGCTCAGATCGCTGTCCCCCAGCAGGACCATGATGCCGGTCTGCGAATGGGAGAGCAGCAGGTCGTCCACGCCGTCGCCCTGGAAATCGCCGATCGCGCGGATGTCCCAGCCGTCCCAGTTCTGCGCACCCATATCCATCGACGCGTCATCCAGCCAGAACCCGACTTCACGCAGGGAATCCAGTTCCACCTGGAACACATCGTCGCGGGCGGTCAGGGTAACGGGTTCATCCGAAGAAGAGACCAGAGGAATCGGTTCCAATGCATCATCTCCGGCCGAGTCAGCGGCATCCGCCAGTTCGAAGGAGCGTCGGGCTGCCGTCGGTGCCTTGGTGGAGACTTCCGCCACAGCGGGAACGGTATTCCCGGCGGATGTAACGGCTTTCTGCATGCCGTCGAGGTCGTTGATCGTGATGGAAAGACCGCCGGAGAGGTCGCTCACCGTGATGTAATTGCTGTACGGCTTGAGCGCGTCCTGAAGCGAATCGGTGTCGGTACTGAGCACGATGCCCTGTGTGCCGTTCGCGTTCACGAAAATGTCCTCGCCCGGCAGGATGGAGTTCAGTACGGACGTGGTCCGCATCATGTTCCAGGAATCGTCGCTGATCTGGATGATGGTTCCGGTCGAGCTCGACACGTCCTGTCCGCCGTTCAGCGCCGCCGCCTCGGAAATGAGATTGACGAGCCCGATGATGTTGTAGGCAGAGTTCGAGGTCGTCGTGTCCGAAACGGAAGTGGAAGTCGAGGTCGTGCCGCCGGTCAGGCCGGAGAGCAGAGAGCTGAGCGCGGAGAGGTCAAAACCGCTTGTGGAAGTCGTGCCGCCGCCGAGCAGGCCGCCGAGGAGCGAACTAAGGCCGTTGCCTCCGAGCAGGCCGGACAGGCCGGACAGCAGGTCGACGGAACCGGTGGAAGCAGTGGAACCGTCCACGCTGATCCCCGCGCCGTTGTAAAGATTCGTCAGGGAGTCGAGAAGTTCGAAGCCGTCGAGGTCGCCGCTGCCGATGCCGTTCATGATGCCGATATAGCCGCTGAACAGAGTTCCAATGCTGCCGAGATTGCCGAGGAGACCGGACAGGATATTGTTCGAGCCGGTGGAGGCGGTCGTGCCGTCGACGCTGATCGTCGTGCCGCCGCCAAGCAGGCCGGAAAGCAGAGAGCTCAGGTCAAGGCCGCTCGTGGATGCCGTGCCCCCTGTCAGGCCACCGAGGAGGCCGGACAGAGCGGAAAGGTCAAAACCACTGGTCGAGGCCGTGCCGCCAATCAGGCCGGAAAGCAGTCCGGACAGGGCGGACAGGTCAAGGCCGCTGGTGGAAGCGGTGGTACCATCCACGCTCAAACTCGTGCCCCCACCGAGGAGGCCGCTCAGGAGAGAGCTGAGGCCGTTGCCACCGAGGAGGCCGCTCAGGCTGGACAGAAGATCGGTCGTCCCGCTCGAGGCGGTGGTGCCGTCCACGCTGATGCCCGCGCCGTTGTAAAGATTCGTGAGGGAGTCGAGAAGTTCGAAGCCGTCGAGATCTCCGCTTCCGATGCCGCCGAGGATGCCAGTCAGGCCGCTGAGCAGATCTCCGAGACTGGAAAGTCCGCTCAGGCCGGAAAGCAGATCGGATGTCCCGTCGACGCTCAACGTCGTGTCGCCACCAAGCAGACCGGAGAGCAGAGAACTGAGGTCGAGGCCGCTACCACCGAGGAGGCCGGAAAGCAGATCGGATGTCCCGTCGACGCTCAAAGCCGTGTCGCCACCCAGCAGCCCCGCGAGGATGTCGCTCAAGCCGGAAAGGTCGCCAAGTTCGCCGTCTACGCTCAAATTCGCATCTCCACCGAGAAGGCCGGAGAACAGGCTAAGCAAGCCGGAAAGGTCGCCAAGCTCGCCGTCCACGCTCAAGGTCGTATCGCCGCCGAGAAGGCCGGAGAACAGGCTAAACAGCCCGGACAGATCGCCAAGCTCGCCGTCCACGCTCAAGGTCGTATCGCCGCCGAGCAGGCCGGAAAGAAGATCGGAAAGGCCGGACAGGTCGCCCAGCTCGCCGTCAACGCTCAACGCAGTATCGTCGCCGAGCAGGCCGGAAAGAAGTTCGGAAAGCCCGGACAGGTCGCCAAGCTCGCCGTCCACGGTCAACGCAGTGTCGCCACCGAGCAGGTCGGAGAACAGTCCAAGCAGGCCAGAAAGGTCGCCAAGTTCGCCGTCCACGCTCAAAGCAGTATCGCTGCCGAGCAGCCCCGCGAGAATGTCGCTCAGGCCCGATAGATCGCCAAGTTCGCCGTCAACGCTCAACGCAGTGTCTCCGCCGAGAAGGCCGGAAAGAATCTCGCTCAGCCCGGACAGATCGCCAAGCTCGCCATCCACGCTCAATGTCGTATCGCCGCCAAGCAGGCCCGCGAGAATGTCGCTCAGACCGGACAGATCGCCGAGTTCTCCGTCAACGCTCAACGCAGTGTCGCCACCGAGCAAGCCCGCGAGAATCTCGCTCAGACCGGAAAGGTCGCCAAGCTCGCTATCCACGCTCAATGTCGTGTCGCCACCGAGCAGGCCTGCAAGAATCTCGCTCAGCCCCGACAGATCGCCAAGCTCGCCGTCGACCGTCAGAGCATTGTCTCCGCCGAGCAGGCCGGAAAGCAATTCGGAGAGGCCAGACAGGTCGCCAAGTTCACCGTCAACACTCAGATTCGTATCGCCGCCGAGCAGGCCGGAAAGCAATTCGGAGAGGCCAGACAGGTCGCCAAGTTCACCGTCAACACTCAGATTCGTATCGCCGCCGAGCAGGCCGGAAAGAATCTCGCTCAGCCCGGACAGATCGCTTTCCCCGTTCAAAAGACCGGAGAGCAGTCCGTCGACATCAATCTCATCGTCCAAGCCATTCAGGATGTCGGCTCCAACCTGAATCACGTCGTCGACGTCGCCGCTGATCTCGTAGTCGTCGTAGGAATAATCGTTGTAGGAGTAGTCGTAGTAACCGTAATCGTCGTAGTAGCCGTAACCATAATCCCCGAAGAGATAGCCGAGGTCGTCGAAGAGCCCGCCGAAGAGATCGCCGCCGAACAGCCCGCCGAGTCCGTCCACGCTGAAGCTCGAATCGTAGTCGTCGTAATAGCTGTAGTCATTGTAGCCGTAATCGTAGTAGCCGTAATCGCCGCCGAACAGCGACCCGAGACCGCCGAACAGTCCGCCGAATCCGTCTACACTCAGGAATGAATCCATATTGACCTCGCTTTCCCCGTTTTGAGGAGAAATGGTTGAAAAGTTTAATGCTATTAAAATATTACTCTAAATATAGCACGCACACACGCGATATCAAGCCCCTGAAATCAATTTTTTCATTTTTTTTGAATCCTCGTGCCTCCGTGCCGTTTTTCCGCCTTTTTTTCCTGTTTTTTTATAAGAAACGACTTGCTTTTTCCAATGTGAAAGGCTATATTGTTTCGTGATTAATATTTAATTCAGTTCAAACCATAAAGTTTTGCACGGGCAGCGGGACATCCCCCCGCCCCGAAAAACACCACAAAAGACACAGGACTCCCGACATGACAACCGCTCTGAAACACTGCCTCTGCATTTCGACCGCGCTCGCGTCCGCCATCCCGTTCACGTTCGGCGCGCCCCCGGCCGTCCCGTTCAAGCTCAACGAGGTCGAGCTCCTCGAAAGCCCGTTCCTCGCGAACAAGAAACGCAACGCGGATTTCCTGCTCTCGCTGAGCCCGGACCGCCTGATGGCGCGCATGTACGAGTATTGCGGCGAGACGCCGAAAGCCCCGGTCTACGGCGGCTGGGAAAGCAGCGACCTGTCCGGCCACACGCTCGGGCACTACCTGACGGCGCTTTCGCTGGAATACGCCAGCACGGGCGACACGCGGTTCAAGGAACGCGTGGACTACATCATCGGCGAAATGGCGCGCTGCCAGAAGCTCTACGGCGACTCCGGCTACATCGGCTGCATGTCGCGGAACGCCCGCCGCGCGCTGGAGGTGCTGAAGGACGGCGACGTGGAGACGATCAACCACACATGGGCGCCCTGGTACACGCAGCACAAGATCGCCGAGGGGCTTTACGACGCGTGGAAGATCGCCGGAAACGAACAGGCGAAGGACGTGCTCGTGAACTTCGCGCGCTGGGTGGACGGCCTCACGAAGGGCCTGGACGAAAAGAAATGCCAGCGCATGCTCGACATGGAGTTCGGCGGCATCGGCGAAGTCTTCTGGAAACTCTACGCGGAAACGAAGGACGAAACGCACAAGGCGCTCGCCCAGCGGTTCCGTCACCACTGGCTTGTGGACGACCTCGCGGCGGGCAGGGACAACCTCGCCGGCAAGCACGCGAACACGCAGGTGCCGAAGGTCATCGCCGAGGCGGTCAACTACGAGATCACCGGCGACGAGTTCGCGCGAAAGGTCAGCAAGAACTTCTTCGACATCGTCGTGAAGAACCACACCTACGTCACCGGCGGCAACAGCGACCGCGAGCATTTCTACCGCCCGAACGAAGCCGACCGGCATCTCTCCCCGGCGTCCGTCGAGTGCTGCAACGTCTACAACATGATCCGCCTCGCCGAACACCTCCAGATGCAGGAGCCGACGAACACGGTCTTCGGCGACTACCGCGAACGCGCGCTGCTGAACCAGATCCTGCCCTCGCAGGACCCCGAGCGCTCCATGTTCACCTACTTCGTCTCGCTGAAGCCCGGCCAGTTCCGCGTGTACAGCTCGCCGGACACCTCGTTCTGGTGCTGCTTCGGCACGGGCATCGAGAACCACACGAAGTACAACCACGCGATCTATTTCCACGACGACGACAACCTCTTCGTCACGCTCTTCACCCCGTCGAAACTGAAATGGGCGGAACGCGGCCTCGAGCTCACGATGAACACCGAGTACCCGAAGAACGGCAAGGTCACGCTTACGTTCGACAAGGCCCCGGACAAAAAGCTCGCGCTGAACGTGCGCTGTCCCGGCTGGGCCGACAAGCCCGTGACCTTCTCGCTCAACGGAAAAGAGATCGCGACCGGAAAGCCCGGTGAAAACGCCGTGCTGAACGCCGACTGGAAGACCGGCGACAAGGTCGAGATCGACATCCCGATGTCGCTCCGCACGGAACACCTCCACGGCGGCCACACCGAGCAGAACGCCTTCTTCTACGGCCCGACGCTCCTCGCGGGCGACCTCGGCGAAGTCGAGAATTACCAGAAGCGCATCTATCTGCGCGACCAGCTCGACCTCCAGAACGCCGCCTGCAAGCCCGTGCCGATCCTCCTCGGCGAGAACGCCGCGCAGCTCGTCGCCGCCGCGAAACCCGTCTCCGGCTCCGACCGCGCTTACAACCTGCCCGCGACCGATGGCAGCACCGTCCTCATCCGCCCGTTCAACCAGATGCCCTACCAGCACTACAACGTCTACTGGAAGAACATGAACGAGGCGCAGTGGGCCGCCGAAAAGGCTCGGATCGAGGCCGAGGAAGCCCGCCAGCGCGAACGCTCCGCGCGCACCGTCGACGAGATGAACTTCGGCGAACAGCAGCCCGAGACCGACCACGCCGTGAAATCGCAGAACACCCATTCCGGGCGCTTCAACGGTCGCGGCTACCGCGGCGCGCATCAGGGCGGCTGGATTGAGTTCCGTATGAAGGTCAGCCCGGACAAGAAGAACATCCTCGCCTGCACCTACTGGGGCGGCGACAACTGGACTGAGACGGCGATCCTCGCCGACGGTCAGCAGATCGCCGTGCAGAAGCTCTCCGCTGCGCATCCGAACCAGTTCTTCGAGGTCGAATACGAGATCCCGGAATCCATCACGAAGGGCAAGGACCACATCGTAATCCGTCACCAGCCCGCGGGCGAACGCGGCGGCATCGGCTCCGTCTACCACGCCGCCATCCTCACCCCGCCTGAGAAAAAATGAGGAGGCTAAGCCTCCACTGCGGTAGTGTCCGGCTTCGCTCGGACACAAGGGAACTAAAACGCAATCGCCTCCGTTCGCATTACAGCGGCGGAGGCTTTCTTTATCGGGTGATTTGAGGAAGGATAAAGGTCAGAAAAGGTTCTGGGAGAGGCAGTGCAACGCGCCGCCCTCCAGGATGATGTCCGCGCAGTCGACGGAAACGACCTCGCATCCGGGGAACGCCTCGCCGATGATCGCGGCGGCGCGGGCGTCGTTGCGCGGCTGACGGTAGGACGGCACCAGCACGGCGCCGTTCACGAGCAGATAATTCGCGTAGGAAGCGGGAAGCGTCTCCTCGCGCCAGCCGTCGGGCGGCGCCACGGGGTCGGGCAGCGGCAGCGGGATCACGTCGAGCGGCTTTCCGAGGCGCGTGCGATATTCGCGCAGACGGCGCAGATTCTCGTTCAGCATCGGCGCGTTCGGCGAGCCTTCGGGCGCGACGCAGGCGAGCACGGCGGTTGCGTTCACGAACCGCGCGAGCGTGTCGATATGGCCGTCCGTATCGTCGCAGAAAAGGCCGCCTTTCAGCCATACTATCTCATCCATGCCGAGCGACCGCATCAGCGTGTCGCCGATTTGGGCACGTGTCATGGAGGGATTCCGGTTCGGGTTCAGCATCACGGATTCGGTCGTCATGAGCAACCCCGCGCCGTTCGATTCCAGCGCTCCGCCCTCGCAGACCATCGGGACAACATTTCTTTCGTACCCCAACAGGGCGGCAGCGTGTTCCGGCACAGCGGCGTCGAGGTCCCACGGGGGGAACTTCCCGCCCCAGGCGTTGTACTGGAAATGGTCCAGCAGACGCGCCCCGGTCGCGCGGTTCACGAGGCAGACGGGACCGTGATCGCGGCACCAGGCGTCGTTCGTCGGCACGTCCAGCAGTTCGACGCGGACGGCGTCGGCTCCGGCCTCGGAAAGCAGTTTGAGGATGCGCGATTGTTCAGCACGCACGCAGTTGATCTTCACGTCCTCGAAACGTGAGACCGCCGCCGCAAATCCAGCGTATGTCGCCTCAAGCTCGTTTCGACGGTCCTCCCAGGTCGCGGGATTCAGCGGCCACGACAGCAATATCGCGCGCTGATCCTCCCACTCCGCGGGCATCGTGAAGCCGCGTTCGGCGGCACAACTCGGCTCCGGCATGGCTCAGTCTCCGAACCGCTTCAGGATCGGCCCGTAGGCGTCGATGCGGCGGTCGCGGAAGAACGGCCACATGCGGCGGTGTTCCTCCATCGCGGCGAGGTCGCAGTCGGCATACACGATCTCCGCCTTGTCGCGGGAGGCGAGCGCGAGGTCTTCGCCGTAGAAATCCGACACGAACGACGAGCCCCAGAACCGCGTGCCGTGCTCCGTGCCGACGCGGTTCACCGCCGCGAAGAAACATCCGTTCGCCACGGCGTGTCCGTGCTGGACCGCGAGCCAGGCGTGGCGCTGTTTCAGCATCAGGTCGTCCGGCTCGGATTCGATCGTGCCGATCGCGGTGGGGCAGAAGATGATCGACGCGCCGTCGAGCGCGGTCAGGCGGGCGGATTCCGGGTACCACTGGTCCCAGCAGATCACCACGCCGATGCGGCCGAACGCCGTGTCCCAGGCGCGGAACGGTCCGTCGCCGGGCGCGAAATAGAATTTCTCCTCGAATCCGGGGTCCTGCGGGATGTGCATTTTGCGGTAGGTCCCGGCGATGCTCCCGTCGGCGTCGAAGATGACGGCGGTGTTGTGGCAGAGTCCGGGCGCGCGTTTCTCGAAGAACGACGCGACGATCACAACGCCGTACCGCTTCGCGAGAGCGGCATAGAAGTCCGTCCCTTTCCCCGGGACCGGCTCGGCGAGTCCGAAGAAATCGGGGTCCTGTTTCCAGCAGAAATACTCCGTCTGGAACAGCTCCTGCGTGCAGATGATGTTCGCCCCCTGCCCCGCGGCTTCCGCGATCTTCGCGGCGAAACGTTCGCGCGCTTCTTCGATGGAGGCGGGCGCGGAATCCTGCACCAGCGCCACACGGATTCTTTTGATTTCGTTCGAGTTCATCGCGGGGTATCCTCCTGTTCGTTCGGACGGTTCAGGCTCGTGCGGGCGTCGAGCGCCAGCGCGATCGTGGCGGAGTCGGCGTAGGTCAGGTCGGAACCGGCGGGCAGGCCGCGCGCCGGACGCGTGATGGCGAAACCGCGTCCCTGGAACCGGTTGGCGAGGTAGACGGCGGTCGCCTGCCCCTCGATGTCCTGACTCAGCGCCAGAATCATTTCGCGGATGCCGCCCGCGGCGACGCGCGCTTCAAGACGCGGGATGGAGAGCGATTCGGGGAATTTCCCCTCCAGCGGGGCGATGCGTCCGCCGAGCACGTGATAAACGCCCTTGAAGACGCCGGCGGACTCCAGCGAATGAATCTGCGCCACGTCCTCCACCACGCAGATGATGGACTTGTCACGTACCGGGGACGAGCAGATGCCGCACGGGCCGTTGTCGGGCGCGTCGGACAGGTTGCCGCATTCCGGGCAGGCATGGATGCGCGTGTGAAGCGAGGCGAGGTTGCCCGCAAGCGCCTCAAGTTTCGCCGGGTCCCACAGGTACAGCGACAACGCCATGCGTTCGGCGGAGCGTTTCCCCACGCCCGGCAGGTTCTTCAGCATTTCGATCAGTTCGGCCAGGGGTTCCGGCCACGGCTGCGCAAACATCGTCGGACTCCGTCAGACAAGCTCAGAAAAGACCGGGCACGGGCAGGCCGCCGGTCGCCTCGGAGATCTTCTGCGAGATCGCGTTTTTCGCCTGCGCGATGCCCTGGTTGACCGCCTCGGCGGTCGCCTGCGGGCTCGGGCTGGAGGTCGTGCTCACGATGGAACGCACGAAGCAGTCGCCGCTCACGACGGCGGTCACGGTGCCGTCCTGGCTCGTGCCGCGGAACTCCATCTGGGCGAGATCCTGTTTCATGACTTCAATTTTCTTTTTCAGCTCCTGGAAATCCTTCATCATTCCGGCGAGCTGTCCGAAAGAACCGAACATAGACATAAGTAATACCTTTCAGGTTTTTGTTTTTCAGCGGATCAATGGTGGAATATCCCCAGGCAGACGACCGCGAGGACGACCACGACAACAGCGATGATGCCAAACGACATGATCATGTTTCTCTCCTGTCAGCGGGATCACTTGTCGCCGGATTTGCCCTGGGCCGCCTTCAGCATCTCTTCCAGGTTCGTGTCGCGTTTCGCGCCGAGCTGGAGCGCCTTTTCGTATGCCTTCCGGGCGTTGTCGGCGTGCTTCATCGCGTAGTGGACGCGCGCCAGGGAGAGCTGGGCAACGGAACTCGACGGATCGGTGTCCGCGGCGATCAGGTAATGCCACAGCGCGGTCGAGAAATCCTTCGCGTTCTCCGCCTTCTGCGCATCCTTCATCGCTTCCTCGAATTTCGCCTTGTCGACCGACACCGTCGGCTTGACGTCATTCCCGGCCAAAAGGTCTTCGAACATCGGTTTCAGTTCGTCGGGGATGGAATCTTCTGTTTTGGTGATCTCGGGTTTCGCGTTCGGATCGGCGCGGCGGTAGGTATCGAGTTCGGCGCGGAGCGTACGGGATTCGACGATCGCGGCCTCGGCCACGTTACGCGCGGCGTTCATGGTCTTTTTGTAACGGGAGGAGAGCGCACGTTCGTCGTCGAGTTCGGATTTCAGTCTCGCGACCTCACTATCGACCTCGGCGCGTTCCTTCAGGAGTGTGGAAATGGAATCGTTCTTTTCCTGAAGCTCGGCGGAACCGGCTGCCTTCGGGTCTCTGCGGCGGAGTTCGACTTCCTTTTCCAACCGCTGAAGCTTGGCGTTCAGTTCGGTCTGCGTGGTCAGCAGGTTGGAAAGCGTGTTCTGGAGCGCCTCGCATCTGTCTCTGAGTTCGTCGGTTTCCTTTTCGAGCGCCGCTTTTTCGGCGTTGCTCTTCTTCAGGAGAGCTTCCTTGTCCTCGAGCGATTCCGCCAGCTTGCGGACGTCGGCGTTGGACGCCTGGTCGATCTTGAGTTTTTCGAGCTGGGCCTGAGTCGCCACGAGATCCTTGTTCGCCTTGGCGAGCGCCTCGGCGGAGGCCGTCTTCTCGGCGGTCAGTTTTTCGTTGGCGGCCGTGAGCGAGGCGTTCAGCTCCTTCTGTTTCGCGAGCTCGGGCGCATCGCTCGAAGCGGGCGCGGAAAACTTCGCGATCTGCGCTTTGAGTTCGGCGACCTGTTTTTCGGAGGCGGCCTTCGAATCGGTCAGGGTCTTGTTCTCTGCTTCGAGAGTCTTCCGGACAGCTTCGCCGGCCGCGAGCTTCTTGTTCTGCTCGGTCAGGTCCTTCACCTCGGCGCTGAGCTTCGCCACGTCGGATTCGAGCGCGGTGGCGCGTTTTTCGGATGCTGCAAGCGCGGTCGCGGAAGCGGCGGCGACACCGGCCTTATCCGCTTTGGCCTTCGCGGCATCGAGTTCGGCCTTCGCGGCGACCAGATCGTCCTGAAGTCTCGCCTTTTCCTGCGTCAGGGACGCGATTTTCGCGGCGGCGTCGGACGGAACGGGCCTGTTCGCGGCTTCCGCGGCGGCCTGTTTTGCGATCTCGAGCTCGGCGGCGGCTTTTCCCGCGGCGGCCTTTTCTGCGTTCAAGTCGGCGGTCAGCTTCTTGTTTTCGCCCATCAGGACATCCATCTTCGCATTGAGCTCATTCAGATTCCCGGTCGCTTTCCGCAGGGCTTCTTCTTTCGCCGCGGCCTCTTCGGACGCCTTCTGCGCGGCGGCCTTTTGTGCGTTCAGGTCGGCGGTCAGTTTTGCATTGGCATCCGTCAGGCTTTTTGCCTTCGCATCCGCATCGGCAAGAGCCTTGGCGCTGGCATCATTGGAAGCGGCCTTCCGCGCGGCGGTCAGGTCGGCGGTCAGCTTCGCGTTCGCATCCGTCAGGCTCTTCACCTTCGCGTTCGCATCGGCGAGAGCCTTCGCATCCGCCTCGGAACGGACCGGGACCGCCGCAGGCTGATTCCCTTTCTTCGCTGCGTCAAGTTCGGCTTTCAGCTTCGTGTTTTCATTTGTCAGGGTCTTCACCTTCGCGTTCGCATCGGCAAGCGCCTTGGCATCGGCCGCGGTCGCACCGGCCGCACCCGCCGCGGCTCCGGCAGTCGCGTTCTTTCTCGCTTCGGCAACGGCATCCTTCAACGCCTTGTTCTCGTTGGTGAGCGCATTGTTTTTCGCGTTCAGTTTTGTAACGTCTTCCGTAAGCGACGCGTTTTTCTTCGCAAGCGCGGCAGAGTTCGCATCGTCGGTTTCTTTCTGCTTCTTGAGCGCGGCGAGGTCGGCTTCAAGCTTCTTGACGGCTTCCGGCTGGGCGGAACGCGCCTGCGCAAGATCGGCTTCAAGTTTTTTGCGTTCCGCCTCGGCCGATGCGGATTTCTTCTGTTCCTCGGCGAGCTTGGATTCCAGCTGGTTCGCGGTGCTCTTCATGCCGGCGAGCTCGGCGGCGGCCTTTGCGTTTTCCTCGACCTTCTGCTTCAGCTCGGACTCGGATTTCTTCGTCTGGTTGTAGGAGGCCTGGAGCGTGTCAAGCGCGGCCTTGCGGTCGGCGGCGGTCTTCTGCGCGGCGGCAAGATCGGCGGCGGCCTTGTCCGAAGCGGTCTTCTGCGCGGCGAGGTCGGCGGTCAGTTTTGCGTTGGCGTCGGTCAAATCTTTCACCTTCGCGTTCGCATCGGCAAGCGCCTTGGCACTGGCGTCGGCGGCCCCGGCTGCTCCGGCCGCGGCGGCGAGCTGCGCTTTCGCATCCGCCGCATCCTTTTCGGCGGCGGCGAGCTTGGCCTTCACATCAACGGACGCCTTTTCCGCGGCGTCAAATTTCGCCTTGGAATCCGCGGCCGTCTTTTCGGCGGCGGCGAGTTTCGTCTTCGCATCGGCGGAAGCCTTTTCCGCATCGGCGAGTTTCTGTTCCGTCTGCGCGAGCCTCGTCTTCAGCTCCTCGGCGGCTTTCGCCTGCGCCGCGACTTTTTCCGCATCTCCGGCGGCCTTCAGCGCATCGCGTTCGGCGGTCAGATCCTTGACCTGTTTCTGAAGCGCGGTCTTTTCCTTCAGAAGGGAAGCGGCCTGCTCCGAGGACTGTTTGGCTTTTTCGGCGGCGGTCTGATTGGCGGCGACCTGTTTCTTGAGGTCGTCGACCTGTTTGCGCAGGCTCACGATCTCGGCGATCGCCTGCTGGTTGATCGCCTCGTTGGACGGCTTCGCGCCGCTTCCGGTCGAGGCCGGCGTCTTGCCCGCCGCGGCGGCTTTCGCCTCGTTGACCTTGCGTTCGGCGGAGCTGACCTTGCTCTGGGACGTGGTGATGCGGTAGTTCACGACGGAGCGGTTCCAGTTCGGGTCGGTCGTGCGGAGTTTCTGGAACGTTGCCAGCGCCTTCGTGTAGGCGTCGAGCGCCTCCTCGTACTTTCCGGCTTCAAAGAGCTTGTCGCCTTTTTCGATATTGTCGCCGCCGGCGCGGAAGATGTCCCAGTTCTCGCTCGTGGAGGATGCGGCGGTCTGGGAAGCGGCTTCCTGCGGCGCGGCCAGAGTCCCGGCCAGCAACGCCATGCCGAGCGCGGTCAAGATACGGGAACGCTTGATATTCATAGTGTTTCTCCTGTTTTACTATCACAAAATATTAGTTTGATTCGGTTGAGGCTCATCCGGGGTCAGGAACGGCGCAAACCTGCCCGATTCGCGGCCGGACACGGACACCGTCGCGACAAACACCCCGTCGTCGCGGTATGCGCTCTCCAGAATCCGCGCCTTTTCGTGCAGAAGCGCCACGAGGTCGGCGCGTTCCGGCGGGATTTCCGCCCGGCAGATCTCCGAAGGGCCGCCGCATTTCGCGGACAGCGCCTCCAGCAGCGCGTCGATTCCCTCGCGCGTCCGGCAGGAAATGAACACGGCGTCGGGGAACGAGTTTTTGAGTTTGATCTGGGTCAGCGGATCGGTGATGAGGTCGCATTTGTTGCAGACCACGAGGATGGACTTGCGTTCCGCGCCGAGTTCGCCCAGCACGGACAGAGTGGTCTCCACGTGGTTGAAGACGTTCGGATTGGACGCGTCGAGCACCAGCACGATGAAGTCGGCGAGCACGGCCTCCTCCAGCGTGGACCGGAACGCCTCGATCAGCGAGTGCGGCAGTCTGCGCACGAATCCGACGGTGTCGGTCAGGATCAGGTGCGTCTTGTCCGGCAGCGTCAGGGCGCGCGTCGTGGGGTCGAGCGTGGCGAACAGCTGGTCGGCGGCGTATGCCTCCGCCCCGGTCAGCAGGTTCAGCAGCGTGGATTTTCCGGCGTTGGTGTAGCCCGCGATCGCCGCGTTCGGCAGATTCGCGCGCATCCGGCTCTTCCGCTGGGTGCCGCGGTGCTTGCGTATCTCCGCGAGTTCCGCCTTCAGGTCGGAAATCCGCTGGCGGAGTTCGCGGCGGTCGTATTCGATCTGTTTTTCGCCGCCGCCGCGGGCTCCGGTCACGCCGCCGCGCTGACGCGACAGGTGCGTCCATGCGCCGGTCAGGCGGGGCAGGAAATACTGGCAGCGGGCGAGTTCGACCTGAAGCACGGCTTCGCGAGTACGCGCGCGCGAAGCAAAAATGTCCAGAATGACCTCCTGACGGTCGATCACCTTCATGCCGAAGAGCTGTTCCAGATTGCGCTGCTGGGTCGGGCTGAGCGCGACGTCGAAGATCACGATGTTCGCCTCCGCCTCCTTCGCCGCGTCGCGTATCTCCTCCGCCTTGCCGCTCCCGACGTAGTATTTCGGGTTCGGCGCTTTCAGCCCCGCGACGATCTGCCCGGCGACCGGGACTTCCAGCGTGCGGACCAGTTCGGCGAGCTCTTTCAGGTCGTCCGCCGTGGACGCCGGGTCCGCCGGATGGATGCACGGGCCGACCAGATACGCGCGGAAGATGTTCTTCCGTTCGTTCTCGTCCGTCCGGTATGTCATCGTCTGGGGCATGCGGTCAAAACTCCTGAAGGATTGAGTTCAAAGAATCAGATGCTGTCGCTGAAAAGCGAACGGTAGCGGATGAAGTATTGCAGGCCGGACCCGACCGTGATGAGCACGACCGCGCCCTGAAGGCATTTCCAGATGACCGTCACGGGCGACACGCCGAGGTCCAACCCGAAGAGATGGATCCAGGCGGCGCCGCCGAACGCCAGCGTGAACATCTGCGTGGCGGTCTTCATCTTGCCCCAGCGGTCGGCGGCAATGATCACGTTCTTGGAGGAAGCCAGCGTCCGCAGTCCGGTCACCATGAACTCGCGGGTCAGGATCACGATCAGCACCCAGCCGGGGATCATGCCGTAGTCCAGCATCATGATGAACGTCGCGAGGATGAATATCTTGTCGGCCAGCGGGTCCATCAGACGTCCGAAATCGCTTTCCACGTGGTATTTGCGCGCCAGGTAGCCGTCCAGCAGGTCGGTAATGCCCGCCAGAAACGCCACGATCAGGGCGATCGCGTGGCACACGTATGCCGTGTGTTCCCCGACTTTGACACAGGTCGGATTCGCGCTGTCGAAGTTCGCAAGCACCACGAAACAGAAGATCAGGATGATGCGACTGACCGTGAGTGCGTTCGGGAGATGTTTCATTTTGCCTTTCCTCCGGGCTTCCGCCCTTCATAGGTTCCGTACAAATCGTATGCGGCCGCCCGTGTGATGGTCACGGGCACGGCCATCCCCGCCGTGAGTCCGGCAGGGCATTTGGAAACATGTACTGTCTGGTCGATGTCCGGGGCGTCCATGAGCATGCGTCCGCGCCAGCGGCCGCGTCCGGCGTCCTCGTCCAGAATGACCTCGAGCGTCTGGCCGACCAGCGCCCGGTTCGTCTCCCGCGAAATCTTTTCCTGTTCTGCTGCGATCATGGCGGCGCGGGCTGCCGCTGTTTTTGCGGGGACGCGGCCCTTCATGGAAGCCGCCGGAGTGCCGTCCTCGGGCGAGAACGCGAACACGCCGATGCGAGAGAAGACGCGGGCTTTCACAGCGTCGAGAAGCTGTTGGAAATCCGCCTCGGTCTCGCCGGGGAATCCGGTCATCAGCGTGGTGCGGATCGTGAATCCCGCCTCGCGGAGCTTGCGGATCACCTCATTCTGGCGTTCCGCCGTGATATGGCGGTTCATCGCGGCCATCACGGCGTCGGAAACATGCTGGACCGGCATTTCGATGTGGGGGATCAGGCGGCGGCACTTTTTGAAAGCGCGGATCATGGCGTCGTCGATGGACGCCGGATGCACGTACATCAGGCGGATGCGGAATTCGCCGGGGAGCTTGTCCAGCGCGGCGAGCAGCTCCGGCAGTTCGGATTTGCCGTTTTTGCTCAGGTCGCGTCCGAACGCCCCGGTATCCTGCGCGATCAGGATGAGTTCGCGGTAGCCCTGCTCCGCCAGCGCCTTCGCCTCGGCCGCGACAGATTGCACGGTACGGCTGCGGAGCGCGCCGCGGATGGACGGGATCAGGCAGTAGGTGCAGCAGTTGCAGCAGCCGTCGGCAATCTTCAGATAGGCGAAATGCGCGGATTCGACCGGCAGACGCGGCGTCGTTTCATCGTAAATCCAGGAACACGGCTTGACGTTTTTCCGTGCGGGAACGGGCTTGTCGGCGATCAGGCGTTTCAGCACCTTTGCGATCCCGGCGGGCGAATCGATCCCCTCCCATGCGTCGACCAGCGGATATTTCGCGCGGACCGCGCCGTCCTTGTCCCATTGCGGCAGACACCCGGCGACCACGACCAGACGCCCCGCGCGGCGTTTCTTCCACGCGCAGGCCCGGCGTATCTCCTCCATCGCCTCCTTGCGGGCGGAGAGAAGGAAGGCGCAGGTGTTGATCCACATCACGTCCGCCTCGTCGTCATCGGCGGTCAGGCCGAATCCGTCCACGAGCAAAGCCCCGGCGGCCACTCCCGTGTCCACCGTGTTTTTCGGGCAGCCGAGGCTGACCAGACGCACCAGATATGGCCGCGTCCGCTGTTCTTCCGTGTTTTTCTTCAAGTGCAAAAATCTCCGCGTTCAGGGGGTGGTCGAAAATCTTTATTCTAATAATGTAGCACGCGAAGCGCTTTTTTTCCAGTTTTTTTCAGGAAAAAACGCATAAACTGTCAGTGTTTTCTGTTTCGGAAAAAGAAAGACGCTCCGAGCCGAGGTCATTCACCGGGGACCGGAGCGGTTGTTTTCGAGCCTGTTTCAACTCGGACGGATCAGGCTGTTTTCGCCTCCTCCGGGTCGCGTTTCACAGGACGGCGCCTGTTCGGGATCAGCGCGCCGAGGAAGAACCCGACCAGCCCGAACGTCACGACCGAAAGCAGCCACGGCATCAGCGGGGCAGCGACCTTTTTCTTTTTGATCTCAGATTTAATCACTTCTCCGGTCACCTCATCGGCGGTTTCAGGCACATCGGCAAGGACCGTTTCCGGATCAGTGGTGGTGTCGATCTCCGCCGCGGGTTGAGCTTCGGACATATCTATGATCTCGAATCTTTCCTCGATCTCATAGCCAGAACGCTGAATGACCTTAAAGAAATTCCCGTAGAATTCACCCCAGCTGTACTCCGCCCGTAGAGTCGGACTTTCGAACCAGTATCCGAGCAGGCATCCGGCGATGATGCCGACGACCGCGCCGGGGATGATAAACGTCCGGTATTTGTCGCCCGCCTTCAGGATATTCTCGCGCGTCATCACGTCGGGCGCGACATAGCCTTCATCGCCGCCGAACCGCTTGTAGTAGAAATGTATCTTTACGAACGCGACCGCGGAGATTAGCGACAGGATTGCGCCGAGCACGAACAGCAGGTCGTAGTTGCTCTCCTGCACGTCCAGGAAGAACCCGAACGCCGGGACGATGACCGTGGTGCCGAGCGCCAGGATCATGGCGTTCGCCGAGGCGAACTGCGCGAAGATCGAGCCGGGGAAGAGGCGCAGCGGCAGCGAGCTGGACAGCGTGAAGAAGCATCCGGACACCACGCCGTGGATGATGAACACGATCGCGAACGAGGACAGGACGAGCGTCTTCGAGCCGGACATGAGTCCCGGGATGTGGTAGGTTATTTCCTTCTGCCACGGATTGCCGACCACCAGCCAGCCGACGAGCATCAGGACCGCGTATGCCGCGAGGGACACGAAGCTGGTGCGGATCGGGTGGAACCGGTCCGCCAGCGCGCCCAGCGGATAGCTCAGGACGATGGAGAAGCAGTACGTGATCGCGAGCAGCTGCCCGTAGGTACTGTCCGGCACGCCGATCGCCTTCGCATACTGGATGGAGAAGTCGTTGATGGGATGGAAACTGATGTTCGCCAGCAGGAGCGCGACGATGATCCAGCGGTAGTACGGCACGGAAAAGCACTGCCGGAAATAGTCGATGAACGCGCCGAAGACGCGCTGGAATCTGCTTTTGTCAGCCGGGATCTCCTCCGGCGGCGGATATTTGCCTTCCTTCACGAAGAAGCACATGGAGTAGAGCCCCGCGGCGTACAGCGCGCCGAGCACGAGGAAGATCCATTTGAACCAGTCGAGCGCGTGCTCGAAGAGGTAGTAGTTGTACAGGATGCCCGCCAGCAGGCTGATGATGCGGAAGAGACTGAAGAAACGCCCGATGATCCGCTGCGGCACCACGTCGTTCACGAGGGCGTTGAAGATCGCCGACGCCAGCGTGTTGCCGAAGTCGAACAGCACCCAGAAGATGCAGAACGCCACCAGCGCCGCCGTGCGCGCATTCATCGACGTGATTTTTTCAATCAAGCCGCCGATCTCCGCGTTCATGCCGATGCCGAGCAGGCCGATCACGATGAACGGCGTGGTGAACAGCAGGAACGGGATGCGGCGGCCGAGGCGCCCGCGATGCCGGTCGGAAAGATAGCTCACGATCGGCATCAGGAAGATGTTCGTGAAGTTCGGGAACGAAATGATCAGGATGGAATACAGGGTGTCGTTCAGCTCGAACCGTTCCTTCGCCAGCTTCACGGTCATCGGGAACACCACGCGGTCCTTCATCGACCATGCGAAGTCGCCCCACAGCAGCAGGGCGAACAGCACGGCGAGTCCGGCCGCGGTATACGTCAGCGTCCCGACGCTCCATTTGTTTTTCGTTTGGGTCAGGTCCGGCAGCGGCTTGTCGCTCATAGATTCGTTCTCCTCTGATTATTCGGTGCATGAATTTTTTACTAAATGTAATGCATTTTTTATCAAATTCAAGTTATTATCCTGAATTTCTTCTTGATTTCAGGCGGAAACAGTGTATTTTTTATGCCGTTCGTGACACGGTGTCACAATAAAATCACTTTGTCAAATTCGTCCGAAATACAGCATCTTCCTACCCAATTCAGTTCTCATTATGCCAAGATACACGCAGAAAATGCGCGAAATGATGACCGAATCCATCCGGCGCGACGTGTGTTCCGCCGGGATCGCTCTCCTCTGCGAGGGCGGCTGGGAAGCCTTCACCACGGAGAACATCGCGAAGCGCCTCAACGTCTCGCGCGGCGTCCTTTATAATTATTTCAAGGACAAGAACGACATCCTGTATGCCATCGCCCGCGCCTCCATTTCCGCGCTCTGCGACAAACTTGAGGAGATCGCCGCGAACGGCAAACCGGCGTCCGAACGCCTCTCCGAAATGGCGCTCTTCATCATCCGCACGTTCCGCCAGGAGCGCAAGTACCACCGCGCCATCATGGAGAACGTCCCTCCGCCGAAGGATTCCTCCCATCCCATCATCGTCGGCTACCTGCGCCGGCAGGCGATCATCGAAGGCGTCATCCGCGACGGCGTCGCGTCCGGCGAATTCTTCGGCGTCGACCTCGCTTCGGCCGTGATCCTCTTCAACGGCGCCATCCACAACATCTGCATGCTCAGTGATTTCCGGGACGAGTCCATCGATCCCGTTCCCGTCGTTCAACTTTTCCTCCGGAGTATCCAAAACAACCATGAATAAGAAACTTCTCCTCCTCGCGGTCCCGGTCGCCCTCGTTTTCGGCGGCTGCCAGAGCTACACCAAGCCCCCCATGGCGATCACGCACTCCACCTACACCGACATCCCGGACGAGGAAAAAGTCCTCTACCCCGAAGAGATGAAGGTCCTCACGCTCGAAAAGGCGCGGGAGCTCGCGCTGAACAACAACCCGGACTTCCTCCGCGTCAAGTTCTCGATCGACTCCGCGCGCGCCAGATACTACCAGAGCTTCTCGACCTACGCGCCGACCCTGAACGCCGGCATGTCCGTCAGCCAGAGTTTCTCCAAGGTGACCTCGTCCAGCTCCGGCGAAAAACCGTGGAACTACACCACGACCGTCGGTCCGTCCCTCAGCGGGTCCTGGCTCATCTTCGACAGCCTCGGACGCGAAATGAACATCCTTGCGCAGAAATACAGCCTCGACCAGGCGAAGGACGCGCAGGAAGACGCAAAACGCCTCCTGCTCCGCACCGTCGCGTACTCCTACAACGAGGTTCAGGCGGCGATCTCGCAGAAGGCCATCGCCGAGGCGCAGATCGACTACAGCCGGAAGATGCTGAAGGAGACCCAGGAAAAGTACGACGCCGGGACCGCGCTCCTCTCCGACGTCCTCAACTTCCAGATCACGCTCAAAAACGGCGAACTTGAGCTGATCCGCTCCGAGTACAACATCCGCGCCGCCAAGTACGTCCTCGCCGGAACGCTCGGCATCACCGACGGCACCATCCCGGACTCCGTCGCGTTCGACGAGGTCACGATGCCGGAAAAAGAGGTCCTCGCGGACGTGACCGTGTACCTCGACTCCGCGCTCGCGAACCGTCCCGACCTCCGGCAGTACCGCGACCGCCTCGAGTCCGCCAAATACACCTTCTGGAAATCCCTCACGGCGTTCGGCCCGAAGGTCAACGCGAACTACAGCCTCGGATACAGCTGGAACCGGAACCAGATGCGCCTCGACCGCACCACCACGACCAGCAACGGTTCCTGGAGTTTCAACTACGGCATCAGCGCGAGCTGGAACATCTTCAACGGGTTCTCCGACTACTTCGCCGCGCTCCAGTCCTACGCCAGCCTCGCCGAAAACGACTACTCCCTCGCGCAGACCTGGATCACCGTCATCACGGACGTCCGCACGGCCTACGACAACTACGTGACCAACATCGAAAAGGCGCACATCTCCCAGGACATTTACAAGCTCACGCGTGATACGCGCGACCTTGTGGAAAATGAATACAAAGCCGGGACAGCCCTGGTGACCCGACTCAACGAAGCGGAAAACTCCGTGATCAGCGCGCAGCACAACCTGCTCAACTCCGTCATCAACGCCTCCAACGCGAAGGCCCAGCTCGAAGCCGCCGTCTACGCGTTCAGCGACCGCGACATGGAGCAGGACCCCGGCGCCGCTCCGCAGGGCGAAAAGATCGACCAGGAGCTGAGCGGGAACAACACTTCCGATTCCGCATCTTCGGGCAACGCAGGCCAGCCGGCCGCGGTCCCCGCGGAAGACCAGAACAGCATCTGACGCTTTTTCACCTCAAACAGATTCAAATAGAAACATAACATAAAGGCCGTTTTCACATGAAACAAATCCTGAAAAAACTCCTCACCCTCATTATCATATTCGGCGCGCTCGCCGTCGGCTGGGTCGTCGTCCGCAGTTACTCCCGCGGCAAAGCACACGAAAAAGTCGTCTTCAAGACCGAAGAGATCGTCCGCGGCGACGTGATCCGCTCCATCTCCGCCACCGGCACCGTCGAGCCTGAGGAACTCGTGAACGTCGGCGCGCAGGTCAACGGCAAGATCATGAGCTTCGGCAAGGACGCCGACGGCAATCCGGTCGACTTCAGCTCCCGCGTGAAGACCGGCATGGTGCTGGCGCAGATCGACGACGTGCCGTACAAGGCCGACCTCCAGGACGCCGAAGCCACGCACGAACGCGCCAAGGCCGGCATCGTCCAGGCCGAAGCGGGCATCGAAAGCGCCGAGGCCAGCCTCAAGCAGAGCGAGACGCGTCTCGCCCTCGCCAAGGCGAACTGGGACCGCGCGCAGACGCTGTTCGAGTCCAAGACCATGACCCGGAGCGACTACGACAGCTACCAGTCCGACTACAACACCGCCCAGGCCGAGATCGCCGTGAAGAAGGCAGCCCTCGCCGAGGCGAAGGCATCCCTCTCCAGCGCGAAGGGCACCCTCTCCAGCGCCGAAGCCTCCCTGCTCCGCGCGAAACGCAACCTCGACTACTGCACCATCACCGCCCCGATGGACGGCGTCGTGATCGACCGCCGCGTCAGCATCGGCCAGACCGTCGTCTCCAACCAGGCCGCGTCCAGCATCTTCCTCGTCGCGAAGGATTTCGCGAAGATGCAGGTGTGGGTCTCCGTGAACGAAGCCGACATCGGCAGCATCACGCCCGGCATGGACGTCACGTTCTCCTGCGACGCCTTCCCCGGCGTGGTCTTCCACGGCAAAGTCTTCCGCATCCGCCTCAACGCCACACTCTCCTCCAACGTCGTCACCTACATCGTCGAGGTCAACACCGACAACGACAGCGGCATGCTGAAGCCCTACCTCACCGCCAACGTCAAGTTCATCCGCGACGCCAGACGCGACGTCCTTTCCGTCCCCTCCTCCGCGCTCCGCTACACCCCGAACGTGGAAAACATCGACCCCGCCGCCCTCGCGAACCCCATTCAGGCCGGACAGGACGAGGCCCTTCTCTGGGTTGAAAAATCCGAAGGTCTCCTCTCGCCCGTCAAGGTCAAAGTCGGCCTCAACAACGGCACGCTCGCCGAGATCGTCACCGACAGTCTGAAGGAAGGCGACGTCATCGTAACCGGCATCGACACTTCCGCCGCTTTGGCCGGCCCCGCCGGCGCGGACTCCGGCATGCAGAACAACCCGTTCATGCCCAGAATGCCCCGTTTCTCCGGCCGCGGCAGCGCGGGCGCTCGCGAACGCGCCAGCCAGCGCGAAGCCG
>JAEEGG010000685.1_pt1 | contig 101606 bp, 77 predicted proteins | sample 9134161 | NCBI WGS metagenome assembly JAEEGG01 (sample SAMN16246543, study PRJNA631951) | gut metagenome | biome: gut microbiome; feature: rumen; material: CR-attached | host: Bos | place: Iran: Karaj | collected 2018-10
AGAAATATCAGGTGGTTATTGCAGCGGGGTCCCACCTCTTCCCATTCCGAACAGAGAAGTTAAGCCCGCCTGCGCCGATGGTACTGCAATGCAATGTGGGAGAGTAGGAGGCCGCCATTTTTATTGAAGCCCTGGAGAGAAATCTCCGGGGCTTTTTTGTTGTTTGCAGAATATAGTGAAGCCCTGAGTCAGCAATGATTCAGGGCTTCTTTCGTTTGTAGCTGACCGTGTTGACGACGGCTTCTATTTATTGCAGCGGACGTTCACGGATAGGTTTTTTGCAGTAGACTTTCATGTTCTACTTGTATTTCTATATTTACTTTAACTGTCTGTTGTTAATATTCTGATTTCCAAGGGAGTCCGAAGACGTCTGCAACGGCCTTGAAGACGATGTTGCCTTCAACGATGTTTAGTCCCTTGGCGAGTGCCGAGTCATCCTTACAGGCTTGTTTCCATCCCTTGTCAGCTAGTGCTATGGCGTAGCGGAGGGTGGCGTTAGTCAGGGCGAGGGTAGAGGTGTTGGGTACGGCGCCGGGGATGTTGGCGACACAATAGTGTACGATGCCGTCCTCTATGTACACGGGGTCGGTATGTGTCGTCGGCCTTGATGTCTCGAAGCATCCGCCTTGATCGATGGCCACATCGACGAGTACTGTTCCAGGCTCCATGAGCTTCAGCATATCCTTCGTAATCAGGTGTGGCGTCTTGTCGCCGGGCACGAGGACTGAGCCTACGACGATGTCAACTGTCGGCAGCTGTTGCCTGATGTTGTGCTCTGACGAGTAGAGGGTGTGAACGTTGGCTGGTGTCTCGATGTCGAGCTGTCGCAGACGGGGCAGGGAGATGTCGGTTATGGTGACGTCGGCGCCCAAGCCAGCTGCCATGAGTGCTGCCGCCTCGCCTACGATACCGCCTCCCAATACCAGCACCTTTGTGGGGCTGACACCAGGCACGCCACTGATGAGCTTACCCTTGCCGCCCTTTGTCTTCTGCAGGTAGTAGGCGCCGTTGAGTACCGCCATCCTGCCTGCCACTTCGCTCATGGGCTGTAACAGGGGCAGGGAACCGTTTGGCAGCTGAACCGTCTCGTATGCCAGGCAGATGGCTCCGCTCTTCATCATGGCTTCCGTCAGTTCCTTCTCGCACGCGAAATGGAAATAGGTGAAGAGCAGCTGTCCTGGGCGTACCAGTTTGTACTCCGGCTCGATGGGCTCCTTCACCTTGACAATCATGTCGCACTCGCTGTACACCGCTTCGATGGTGGGGAGAATCTTCGCTCCCGCCTTCACGTAGTCGTCGTCGGCAAATCCGCTACCCTCGCCAGCGGTATGCTGTACGCTGACCTCGTGTCCTCTGCGTACCAGTTCTGCTACTCCCGCCGGTGTCATGCCGACGCGGTTCTCATTGTTCTTAATTTCTTTTGGAATTCCAACTTTCATAATCGTTCGGTTTTTGTTAAACATGAATTGATGGCACAAATATACGTAAAATATTCTTTCGTTGTTCTCTTCCCCCCGTTTTTTTGCAACTTTAACGGGAAAAGCGGAGAAAAATTGATGGAAAATGATTACCTTTGCAGCCGAAAAAGAGCGATTGATTGTACAAATAGTCTCAAATGCTTTGATCCTAAATTATTAACTCAACTTTCGCAAGCTTTGCTTGTTCCGTCTCATTAGAAATTATAAGAACGACATGAGAAGACATATTGGGATGCTTGTGCTGCTGTGCTTACTGGTGCAGGGCATCTGGGCGCAGAACTCCGTCATCACCGTATCAACGGCGAAAGAACTGACCAGCGCCATTACTGACGGTGCGAACATACAGCTGACAGCCAACATTCAGCTTAGTAGCTACCTTGACGTCGACGGCAAGAACGTGACCATCGACCTGAATGGCCACACACTCAGCCGCAACCTTACTGAGCACGACCATGCTGGCCACGTGATTTATGCGCACAACGGCAGCACGCTGACGCTGACGAGCAGCGTAGCCGGCGGCAGCATCGAGGGCGGCAGGGCCAACAACGGCGGTGCCATCAACATCACGCATGGCAGCACGGTGAGTGCCACCAATGTCATCTTCCAGAACAACTCTGCAGCCGACCATGCCGGCGCCGTCTGGAACAACGGCACGTTTACGGCGACCAGCTGTACCTTCACGAACAATAGGGCCAACGACGTGGGCGCCATCTATAACGCCGTGCAAACTGAGAGTAATGTCACATACGCAGGTTCTGCCACCCTAACAAACTGCTCCTTTACCGGCAACGAGGGAAACACGGGTGCCGGCGCGCTGGCCAATGCCCTGGGCGATACGGAGATGACCATCATCGGCGGCACCATCCAGGATAACACCTCCGGCAGCCGCGGCGCTGGCATCTGGAACGGCGGAACGCTGAACATGAAGGGTGCTGTCACCGTGAAGGACAATAAGGATGTCGGTGGCGTCGTAACCAATGTGTTCCTGAAGAGCGGCAAGGTCATCACTGTGACCGGCTCCCTCGCAGGCTCCAAGATTGGTGTGGATTTGGAAGACCTCACGGGTACGTTTACCAGCGGTTACAGCAACTATAACAGCGGCGTTGCCCCTAACACCATTTTCACTATCGACCGCTCCAGTATCTTGGCTTTGGAACAAGACGGCGGTGAAGTAAGACTGATTTCCTTTAATCCTAATCCTCTTAGTTACATCGAACGGTCGTGGGATGACACGAACAAGAAAGTGGTCATCACGGAGAAGGCTCTTAAAAGACAAATAAATGACGAAGACACTCCCGCTGAGGGGGACTACAAGGAAGTGACGAGTGCCCCCACTGACAATCCTGAACAATGGCTCGGGATGGGCGGTTACAGCACCACCGTTCCCGAATACTACGTGGTGCAAGGCGACGTGAACCGCGAAACCATCGTCGTGCAGGGCACGAACGTGCATCTCATCCTTTGCGATGGTGCCACGCTCACCCTCACCGGCGGCCTGAAACTGGAGGGCGACAACAAACTCTACATCCACTGCCAGTCGTATGGTGGCAGTATGGGACGGCTGATGGTGACCAACAAATATTCAGGAGCTGCAGGAATCGGCAGTGCGAAGCATGAAGGCAAACCCAGAGTTGCGGGTGAGCTGGTCATCTATGGCGGCCATATCGAGGCCACTGGCGGAACTTATGCCGCAGGCATCGGTTCTTGCTCAAGAATCGAATATGGACATGAGGCGCTTTGTAAAAGTGTCACCGTCTATGGCGGTTATGTCAAGGCTAAAGGCGGTTCTGGTGCCGCCGGCATCGGTGGAGGTTCATACTATTACTATGACACTCCTGTTTATATCGGCGTTGACGGCGGTCAGCTTATCTTATATGATGGCACGGTGATAGCCCAGGGCGGAAATGATGCTGCCGGCGTTGGCGGTGGAGAATATGGCAACGGCGGCACCGTGACTGTATATGGTGGCTCGCTCACGGCCACTGGCAAAGAAGATGGTGCCGGCATCGGTGGCGGTAGCTTCAAAAATGATTCTAAAACATCAAAACTAACTGGCGGTAAGCTCACGGTATATGGTGGTATGGTGACAGCCACTGGTGGCGATTATGCAGCCGGCATCGGCGGAGGTTACGATGGTGGTGGTGCTGAGGTGAATATATCTGGTGGCACGGTGACAGCCACCGGCGGCGAAAATGGTGCCGGCATCGGCGGAGGTTACTGGAGCAGAGGCGGCATCGTGACCATCACCGGCGGCACAGTCATTGCCAAGGCTGGAACCCAGGGTGGTGATGACCACAGAGCCATCGGACCAGGCCAAAGCAATGAAAACTATGGCACGCTGACCATTGGCAACACGATGATGGTGGGCGCCGGCAACAGTGGCAGCGTAGAGCGCATCTATGATGCCGACGAACGCAAGAACGCCTGCTGGTACCGCTCCTACGCCGAGATATCGCCCTGCACGCATCCTGGAGCTACCTATACCGTCAGCGGCACCAATGCCGACGGCACTCATACCAAGCACTGCAGTCACTGCACCACGACGTTTGAGGCCGAGCCGCACGACTTTGAGGGCAGCGAGTGTAGCGTATGCCACTACCAAGGCACAGTTTATACCGTGACCATCTACCTGCCAGTGGCCGGTGAAGACGGGAAATACACCACCAATGGAGCATACATGACTTACACCTACAACATGGTGGCTGGCACATCCTTCACGCTGCCCGGAGCCCCACAGGATCTCTACGACATGGAGTTTGCCGGCTGGTTGGTTGGGACACTGGACGGCATCACATCCTATAAGGCTTCGTCCAGCGAGACACTTCTGGCTGAAAAAACGCCTTACACCCTCGAAGGCGACGTCAACTTCGTAGCCCGCTACAAGGATATCGTCATCAGCCTTGCCGACGGCAGCGACAACGGCGAGAAGCTCTACACGTACAATGGTCGGCTGGCTGCCAGCGTCACACTCACAGGGCGCACGCTGTGGAAGGACGGCGACTGGAACACGCTGTGCCTGCCGTTCTCGTTGACTGCTGCGCAGTTGGCAGACAGCCCGCTCGCCGGTGCCACGATCAAGACCCTCGAATCGTCAGAATTCTCCGAGGGCACGCTGACCCTCAACTTCACGCCCGACGCGAACAATCTCACCGCCATCGAGGCTGGCAAGCCCTATCTCGTGAAATGGGCCGCCACGACGCCCGACCACATTGAGAACTCCGTGTTCAGCAATGTCATCATCAGTAAGGACATCGTCCCAGTCCCTGCCACGACGGGCTACGTGAAATTCATCGGCACCACCTCGCCCTTCACCTTCACGGCTAACGACCGCTCCATGCTCTACCTCGGTGGCGGCAGCACGCTCTACTATCCCTCGACGGCGATGAGCATCGGCTCGTGCCGTGCCATCTTCCAGCTGAACGGCATCGAGGCCGGCGACCCTAGTGAGCCACAACAGGGAAATGTCCGTGCCTTCAAGCTGAACTTCGGAGAAGACGCGACAGGAATTCTTTCAACCACGAATTACACGAATTTAACGAATTCTGTCTACGACCTCCAGGGCCGCAAGCTCAATGGCAAGCCGACGCAGAAGGGTGTGTATATATATAAAGGTAAAAAGGTCGTGATTAAAAAATAGGAGGGCAACATCATGAAAAAGAACTATCAGAAACCCACGGTGTTCGTGAGCAACGTTCAGCTGACAGCAATAATCTGCGTCTCCACCTTCACCAATTTGCAGCCAACAGTCGTTCATTACGGTGGCTCTAGCGAAAACGACACCAGCGGCCAGATCCGCTCGCGTGCCGCAAACTCCTGGGATGACGACGAAGAACCGGATAAAAAATACGACGACTACGACGAGTAATCGAAAAAGCGTGACTCACTTCAAAATAAATAATAACACAATGAAAAAAAATTATCTTTTGCTTGCCCTGACCATGATGACAGTGCAGGGTGTGTGGGCGCAGGAGTTGAGCGGCAGCGGAACATCTGCCGACCCTTACCTGATTAAGGATTACGATGACTGGTACATCTTTGCTACCAACGTAAAAAATGGTGTTAACAACTATGAGGGTAAGGTCGTCAAATTAGAGGCCGATCTCGAAAATACGTATGGAACGATGGTTGGCGACATGTCGCATTCCTTCCGCGGCACCTTCGACGGTGGCGGCCACACCATTAACTTCAGCACAGGCAATCCTTCTGTCCCCTTTGCTGAGGATTACTGCGCACCATTCCGCAAGGTCATTAAGGCTACTATCAAGAACCTCAAGACCACAGGCACCATCTACACTTCCGGGAAGTACGCCGCAGGAATCGTTGCCCAAGCTGCCGCAGGATTAAAGGCGCCCAAGTGTTTTTTTGAGAACTGCCACAGCAGCATGAACATCATTTCGTCTTATGAAGGTGCCGGCAAGCATGGCGGTCTTGTGGCTGAAGGAAAAAGTTTAAGAGATAATTTAGGTATGGTTATCAGTGCTAGTTGGACAGAATTCACGAAATGTTCCTTCTACGGCAGCCTGAAAGGAGAGAATACCACGTCGTGTGGCGGTCTGATGGGCTTCTCAGAATATATAGTTAAATTCAAGGATTGTCTCTTTGTGCCCTACGCTTCCGATATCACGATAAGTGCAACAGATAGCTATACCTTTGGCTATGCGTATAATACTCAGTATTCAACCATCGACAACTGTTTCTATCTGCAGACGTTTGGCACCGAACAGGGTTCAAAGTGTTACAACCTCAACGCGGGGTTAAATTTTTTCACCCAACTGAAGGCTGGTAACGGTGAGACATACTATGCTAACGTCGCCATCGACGGCGTGCAGAAGAAATACTACTACGACGGCGACGCCATGGATTTGGGCATCAGCGTGAAGCCCGCCAATTGCGAGAATCTCGTGCAGGACTCCGACTACGTCTTCTCCATTGTACGCGTTCCCGGCAACACCGCTGTGACTATGGCTGATCTGACGCATACAGGCACCTACGCCTTGACCATCAATGCCGGCACTTCAGGACGTTGCGTGGGTAGCAGCGGCCCATACCAGTTTACCGTCACCGCCTTGCCGACAGGTACCGGCACGGCCGACGACCCCTTCATCATCAACGATTCAGGCGACTGGGACTCGCTGGCAGTTATCGTGGCTGGTGGAAAGTCGTTCAGCGGTAAGTACCTGCAGTTGAACCATGACATCAACGTCTGGTCGATGGTGGGCACGGATTCAGAGCCCTTCGGGGGTTATTTTAATGGTAACGGTCACAAGCTGACCGTCGGCCTCGGCACCGCTAATAATCCCATAGCAGAGAATAACGTGGCCCCCTTCCGATTCATCAACAGCGCAACCATCCAGAATTTGGTCATCGACGGCGCGGTCTACACGGCAGGCCAGTATGGCTCTTGTCTCGTTGGTAAGGCCGATGGCACGTGTTTGATTAGGAACTGCAAGAATGTGGCCACGCTCAGCTCGACGTTCAATGGCGAAGGTTATCATGGCAGCTTCGTTGGCAAAGGTGATATGAGTTATGCCAGACTTAGAATACAGGGTTGTGTCTTCGCTGGCAGCCTGCTCGGCGCCAGTACCGATCACGTTGGCGGCTTCATTGGCAAAGGATGGGCTAAACATTTTGCCAGTTGTCTGTTCGCTCCCGTCAGCGTCACCATGAGCGGCAATGGCAGCGGCACCTTGACCCTTCCTTACGATTACGAAGGCTATCCGCAGGATGTCTTCTACACCACGACCCTTGGCGAAGCGCAGGGCAACCCGACATACACCATCTCTGCCGGCTCCACGGCCTATGGCCTCGCTTTCGGTAATCCTACGAATACCTACGATGTCAGCGGCATCGAGGCAATTACCAAATTGGAGAAGTTCCAAATAGATGGTGGACATGAAGTTTACACCGATTCTGCGATGATCACCCGTCTGCTGAAATATGGTGATGTGTGCTACGGCTTGGCTGACAGAGACATCAGCTTCACCCTCACGAATGCTGCGGGGCTCAACAATTGCTCCATCGCCGGCGACGGTGGCCTGGTCATCACACCAACGGCGGGGACGGGCGGACAGTACACGTTCACCATGCCGGAGGCCAGCGTGACGGTGTATGCCCTTGGCACCAACGCCCAGGTGACCGTCGGCTCCCACGAACTGAGCTCCTTCTGCAGCCCCTACGACCTCAACTTCACACAGGCCCCAGAAGGCTTGAAGGCATACGTTGTCAGCGGCTTCTCGCCCACCACCATGAGCATTACCCTGACGCAGGCCGACTATGTGCCCGCAGGGACAGGACTGGTGGTCACCGGTGCTGAAGGCACCTACGATGTGCCCATCGCCGCTACCGACAAGGTGTGGGCCAACCTGCTTGTGGGTGTCGTCGCTCCCACGCCCATCACCACCACCGACAACGGCTACAGCAACTTCATCCTGAGCAATGGCTCGCAGGGCTACAACTGGTATGCCTCGGCTCCCGGCACGCTGCCCGCCGGAAAGGCTTACCTGCGCCTGCCGACACATAGCGTCAGCAACATGAACAATGCCCGTCGCTTCACCTGGATCTTCGAGGACCTCAATCCCACCGGCATCCAGGAAGTGCAGGCTGCCGACGGCGAGGGCGCCGATGCGTGGTACACGTTGGACGGTGTCCGCCTCTCCGGTCAGCCCACGACGAGCGGCATCTATGTCCGCCAGGGTAAGAAGTATGTCGTCAAGTAACCCCCCAGCATGACCACTATGAACAGAAAGAGATACAGCACCCCCACGGTCTGCGTTTTCCATGTACGTGCGGCTCATGCGCTGCTCTCCGGCAGCCCTCAATGTGGCGAAGGCGTTACGGTAGTCCCCGGCGAACAGCACGACCCCAACGATGCCGGAAGCCGTCTGGAAGACGAGCGGAGAACCCGGTGGAACGACGACTACAACGACGACTACGAAGAGTAAACTATAGGTTCACGCAGTTTGCGTGCCTATGCGTATAACGAAAACCGGGCTGATTCCCACACATGAGAATCAGCCCGGTTGTTTATTTCTGGTGTCTGCTAAGTTATTCTTCTTCCTCGTCTCCGGGGATAACCCACCAGTCCTTGGGCAATGACTCGCGCTCGGACTGCCAGTCGCAGAAGGTTCTGAACGCAATGATCATAGGTATTTCGCCCTGCTTGGGGAACGGAATCTCGATGATGACGTCATCGCTGATCATGGTCTTTACCTTAACAGAGATGTTGTTGGCATTGAAGTCCCAACCAGTAACGGGGAACTCGGCCAGCACCTTATCCCACACGATGGTGCCCTGCGTGTTGTACATGGTCTTGACGTTAAAGCCATTGGCTACACCCTCAACACTCTTGGTCCAAGTGGTGTTGCCAATCTGCAGGGTGAAGTCGAGCGTACCACCCATGGCGCGGATAACACACTTCTGAGTACCGTCCTGAGCCTGCTTGACATCGAAGACAATATCGTTGAAGTCGAAGTCGTCCTTAGCACCCAGGTCTTCCACCATATAGCGCTTCTCGATAGGCATGGGGTCGGCATCTACTACCATGCAGATCAGATTGCTGTAATCACCCTTGCCAGCGCAGTCGAAACACCAATAGGTACGGCCGTTGACAACGATCTCCTTGTAGTATTCAAGCTTATAGTCAGCCAGATGGCCTTCTGCTTCCGACTTGTTGCTGTTGTAGCTATAGGCTGCCCAATACACATTCTCGGCGGTGGCCAAATCCTTGGTGTCGATGTATCGGCCTGAGTTATGAGGCAGATTGCTGGTTGAACCGCTGCCCTTGTCGGCCCAGGAGTCTCTGTTCAGTTTGATGCCGCCAAAAACGTCGGTATGCTCACCGTTATAGCAGACGGCCAGCTCAAAGTGCTTGTCGCCATCTGTGTCGCCATGGCCCAGGCTGGGGAACAATTCAACGGCCAGATAGGGATTCCAAGGCTTCACCTCGGCCGAAGCGACCATGCTCTTAATCTGGTCTCTGTCGGTCTTGACGTATTTGTTGAAGTGCTGGGGGTATACATTGATACGATCGCATGTCATCGTCTCGCCTGCACGGGTCTTGGCAGCACGGGTATTGGCTGCGCCTGGCAGGGTGGCGAAGTCCCAACTCTGGTCAGCGGCGGGCTGTCCATACTTGGCCACATAGTTAGCCTTGTACTCATTCTTCTGATTCTCAATCAGGCTGGCCTGATTCTGTTCGATTACGTCAGTATTCGAACAACCTGCCATAACAATGCCGGCTGCCAGCATCATTATGCTTCTTGTTAATGTCACCTTTTTCATAATCTAATGGTTAGAATTTTATGTTGATTTCAATTTCTAAGTGCAAAATTACGAAAAAACCGCGTGGTTTCGGCAATGACCCTCTATCAATTAACCATTATTAACGGTTGAGGGCTGTCATTTGACCGCTTCCTTCGCTGCCTTGAGCATGGCAACCTGCTGTAATGCTTGCTGTCGCGTAGCTCGCGATGATGGACGCCCCAATGAGCGGCGAACCTGCTGTGCAGAGTCCTGCATGCTCTGATAGATTAAATCTAGGAAAAGCATCAAAGCAAAAATCGGAAAGTTGCCCGTTTTGGAAAACTTTTTCAAAAAAATATTTGGAAAAGTTGCCGAAAAAGTGTAACTTTGCAGACAAATTTTTGTTAACATAATGGAAGAGGAAATTAAAGGGATAACAGACACAACCCCAGCCATTAAAAGCAGTAGCGCTGCTGCACCTCAAATATCATACAGCGCAAAAGAACTTGCCGAGATGTACATGGCATCCCGGGTGGACTTCATGGGTTTGGATTTGGAGGTTGTAACGCTCAACTGGAACCTAAATTTTATCTACGATTTCCTTTATTGCGTCAGGGATATTGAGGCCATTGATTCCATTAGCCAGTGGCTTGTGTACAGCTGGGTGGACAAACATCACCTGGAAGACACCTACGACAATCAGAACAACAAGGAACTGAACGAGGAATGCAGCAGGTTTGCTGCTGCCCTTAAGGACATCAAACGTAAGCTGTTACAACGTTTTGAGAACGAGAGGAACAAACAGTCGTTGGTTGCGAAGATGCTCGAAGGTTATCATCATAACAAAATGACCACTACAACAGCAAAAAAGGCGTCGGCTCCATCGGAATCAATCCATACGAATAGCCCAGAGTTTACTCAGCAGACGTTGACCAAAAGTCAGGACGGCGATACACCGTCGCCGATACTCATTGAAAACCTGCCGAAGAATGTCCAGAAGATTATTCTTGTTTCCCAATCGGTGTTTGACGTATTCGTCAAGCAACTCAATGAAGACGCATGGTTGATTGTTGAGCAGGAAAAGGGGAAGTATTGTGACGCGCTGAGATTCCTGTGCAACTTCTATCATATTACATCACGCGACACAAGCCGCGAAGAGTTTGATGACTTGCTGCATGCAGTTGTAGAAGCCGTCAAAGGAAAGGGATCTCTTGTCAGTTCCATGGGAAGATGCAAATACACCACCACCAAAACTATCTCCAGCAGCTACAAATACTATGCCAGCCCAGTTCATGAGCATAGAAAGAAGATTTGGCAGCTAATTAACGACTGTGAACCTTTGGAAGAGTCGCTAAAGCCTGTCATTGAGGCGATGAAACAAGAGGAGATGGCCGCCACTCAAAATAATCAGGGTTAATATCCAACTTGAAATCTGTGATATTTTTGACAGATTTCGTGAAAAATTTGAAATCGGTGAAAACTTTGAGAGCGAAAAGTCTTATTTCGCTATTAACCCGTTTTTTTCTTATATTTTTGCACCATCTTCTTAGGCACGTAGCCGCGTGCTCATCATGAAGTGGTGGTTAGGACACCGTCGGCAAGGTTACCCCAAGACTACTTTGTATCTTTAAAGTACAAGAACGTTTATGAACAAGTTTTTTGTTTCTTTTTTCAAGGGACCTATCTGGAACAAGTTTCCGAAGAAGACGGTGAGTCTGTTCTGGGTGTGGCTGTACGTCACAATGAAGTATCTGCAGATGGGGCCTGACCAAGACCGTGATATTGGTCTGATGAGCAAGACGGAGTGTCTGCGTCGCATACAGGGTGACGAGGCTCAGCGTGACTATAAGGGCCGGAACCTCGACTACTTCACGCCGGGCGGCGTGTACTCTTATTGTGCCGACAGTTCGCTTGTCGAGGCTTCGGGTATGTTGTGTGTTGACTGCGACCACCTGGACGACGACAGTCCTCAGATGAAGCGCAGAATCACACCCGAGGAGATGAAGCGCCTATTGCTGGCTGACCCTTACTGGGGTGAGCGTACGCTGATGATGTTTACCTCGCCGCGAGGCCACGGCTTGAAATGGCTGGTCGAGATAGACCTCTCGAAGTGCGACTACGGCACATGGTTCAACGCAATTCGGAATTATCTCCTCGCGACTTACGGTTTCGGGGAGAAGCAGATTGACTCGACTGTTGCCAACCAGAGCCATGCCTGCTACATTTCTTACGATCTCGACGCGTATCTGCGTGGCGACCTTTACGAATTTTTCATTTAAGAATCAGTAAGTTTATGGATAATACATCTTTCGATCCGATGGCTTGGGCGGCTCAGTCTGCCCAGCCTCATACAGACAACGAGGTGAAAGCCTCTGGTATATCAACAACCCCTTCTGGGAGGTCGGCCGATTTTTCGGCCGGCCCTCCCACCGACGACCGGGAGAAGATTCTGGCCGTCGGACAGGAGCTGCTCCAGATGGGGGCGAATATCGCCGAGTCATATAGCGACTGGCTGCGACTGGGGTTCGCCCTTGCCGACGGTCTGGGTGCTGAGGGTCGCGACTTGTTCCACCAGCTGTCGGCTCAGAGCACGAAGTACAACGAGGCACGCTGTGAGAAGAAGTGGCAGCAATGTCTGGCCAGGAGTAATGGACGCACCACCATCAAAACTTTTTACTTTATGGCCCAGCAGGCAGGGGTCGACCTCAGCGAGATGGGTAGGAGGTTTCCCTCAAACCCTCAATTCCCCCAACCTGAGGGAGAAGAACTGGAATACATAGGAATGGTACTTTCCGAAGATTCCAATAGTTTACCGCAGGGTGAGGGAAGTGGGGGAATGAGGGAAAGTCCAGTCGACGGCTATGGGAACGATGCTGGCGACAGCGGTGGCTACTCGGAAACTTTTTCTGACAAAATCAGTCTTGATGACCTGCCGCCCATCGTGCATGATGCCGCAGAGACACAGACCACCGCCGAGGGACGCGACAAGATGATTCTGGGTACGCTCGACTGTCTGTCGGGCGCTACACCGGGTGTCTATGGTGTCTATGACAACCGGCGCGTCTACCCACCATTTTATACCATCATCTCGGCACCTGCCGCTGCCGACAAGGGACAGTTGACAGCCTGCCGACAGTTGCTGATGCCCATACAGCGCGAACTGGAGCAGCAGAACCAGAAGGCACAGGAGGACTACCAGCAGCAGATGGCCGAGTACGCGGCTCTCGACAAGCAGCGTCGCGCCTCCACGCCACAGCCCAAGGAGCCGCCCTACCGTTCGGTGTTCATTCCCGCCAACTCGTCGGCCACCGCCACCTATCAGGCGCTCAGCGACAATCATGGGTGGGGCACCATCTTCGAGACCGAGGCCGATACCATGACACAGGCCTTGAAGTCGGACTACGGTGACTACAGCTCAGGCCTAAGGGCGGCCTTTCACCATGAGCCCATCTGCTACAGCCGCCGCAAGGAGCAGGAGCGTGTCAACATCTACTGCCCGCGGCTGGCCGTCCTGCTCACCTGTACGCCAGGACAGATACCAGCCCTGCTGCCGTCGTGCGAGAACGGACTGGGCTCGCGCTTCCTGTTCTATAATCTCAAGCGCAACCTCTGTTGGCGTAATGTCTTCGAGCGCCACGACAAGACACTCGACGACCAGATGGCAGAGCTGGGCGAACGCTTCCTACGCATCTACCACGCCCTCCATCAGCACAAGGACCATCCCCTGGAGTTCCGCCTCAGCCAAGAGCAGGAGCAGGAGTTTAACCGCTTCTTTGAGGGGCTGCAACTGGAACAGGTCGGTCTTCATGGCGACGATCTCATTGCCTTCGTACGCCGTCTGGGGCTGGTGTGCTTCCGCCTGGCTATGATGCTCACGGTGCTGCGCCATGAGACGCTATCGCCCATGTTCGACCCGCTGTCGCAGTCGCTGATATGTTCCGACCATGATTTCCGCACAGCCATGACCATCGCCAACTGTCTCATCAACCACACCGCCCATGTCTATACCAATCTCGTGCCCCACGATGACAAGGCACAGGCCCTAGCGAGTGGAATGACAGCAGCTGAGAAACGACTCTACGACGCCCTCGGCAAGGACTTCATAACCGCTGATGCCCGACAGGCAGCCGCGAATCTTGGCATACCATGGAAGACAGCTGAGCGATACCTTGGCAACTTTACCAGTCGCTACCATGTCGTCCAGCGTATTAAGAATGGGCAATATCAGAAAAAGGTGCCGAACAACACGCCAGTCTGACCGTTCTCTCTTCAATAAGAGCCACCTATCGTCTGATAAGTGGCTCTTTTCGTGAAATACCCGCCACCTATTTTGAAATAACCGCCACTAATTTTACAACCACAGATTATTTATTCAACCACGAATTACACGAATTACACGAATTAAGTGCACAGCGGAACCGACCCCGTTGTGCACTTTTTTCTTGTTACACAGCGGAACCGACCCCGTTGTGCACTTAACTCTGTGCGCAGCCAAAAAAATTCGTGAAATTCGTGTAATTCGTGGTTAAAAAAAAGATATTCTTGGTCAAAATAGTTGCGAAAAAATTTGGCAGTCTCAGGAAATTTTTGTACCTTTGTAACGTATTCAAGAGCTCAGGATAACAAGCGGTAGCGGCTGGCCGGAGTAATCAGTCGCAGAGTATCTAACACCATGAAAAATTACAACTATGGTAGAACTGAACGTTTATCAGAACAACAACCAGACTTCTGAGTTTTACAAGAAGTGGTACGCACGCGCCTCGTACAAGGAGCAGATTGACCTGAACGGCCTGGCAAAGCTGCTGAAGACGCACAACACGAACTGGTCGGAAGGTGCCCTGGTGGGTGTCCTGAAGGACATGGTCAAGGAGATCCGCGAGCAGACGCTCAACGGCAACACGGTGAAGATTGACGACCTGGCGATTTTCAAGTGCTCGGTGGAGTCGCAGCCCGTGAACACGCTGTACGACGCCCAGAACGACATCGTCATCAAGGCTGTCATCGGTCCGAAGACTGCCCGCGACCCGAAGACGGGTCTGATGAAGCCCACGGGCAACGCGGTGAAGAACATCAAGCTCCTGGCGCAGGCCACCGGCGAGTACACGCGCGCCGAACTGAACAAGGACGCCGTACTGGGATGGACGGACCTGGCGCAGTCGCAGATTGATGCTGCGAAGCAGCCGGAGCCCTAACGCGGCCAGCGGCCGCGCAGCCGAGATAAGAGATAAGAGATATTGGCTGCGCATGAAAAAACCTCACGACGGGAGCGATTCCCGCCGTGAGGTCTTATATTAAACGGTCTAGTAGATGACGTGAATGGAGAACGAATAATAGTCACTGTAGTCCCAGACGTTGACTATGTAATGGTTATCTTCAGCATCGTAAGCCTCGTAGGCTGCCAGTTCGTGGTCTAACGTCGTCTCCTTTTCGGCTAGGGCGATGCCCAGGTTGTACCTGAAGTCCTGCAGGATGCGGTTCAGGTAGCCTTTGTAGTCGGCGGGCTTCGTCAGTTTCATGCTATAGTTCAGCGAGCGGATGTATTTCGCTATGGTGACGTCCATCGTGAAGAATGTCAGTCCCTGATACGTCCAGTTGCTGAGTGAGGGGTTGTCGAAGACGTATACGTTGAAGGTGTACCAGTCGGGCATGCTGGATTCGTACTCGCGGATGGCGTAGACTTTGGAGACAGCATTCCTGAGGCTATAAAAACTGTAGGTCTTTATGCTCAGGTCGATGGTGCCTAAGGGATACTCCAAGATAGTCTTCAGCTGGTTCAGGGCTTCGGCGCTCTCGGCCTGGGCCACGCGGACGTCGACGGAAGCCTCGCCCGAAGCGTCCTCGATGGTCAGGACGGCATAGCGGGGCCATGCGGTATAGGCCGATCCGCTGACGGAGATGGTGGCGTCGCCGCTGCCGCTGGCGGGTGAGAACTTCAGCCAGGATTCGTCGGCACGGACGGTCCACGACGAGTTCGAGGAGATGCTGAAGGACTGCGAGCCGCCGCTGCTAGAGATGAAGAGGGTCGTCGGCTCCACGGTCAGCCTGAGGGCTTCGCCTATCTGCTGCACCTTGATGGTCTGGCTGGACTTCCCGCAGGCGAAGGTTATGACACCGTCGCGCTGAGAGGCCGTGGCGTTCTTGGCTGCGGTGAGGGTGACGGTGGCGTCGCCCTTGCCCGAAGCGCGCGAGCAGCTGATCCAGTCGGCATCGGCCGATACCGTCCAGTCCGCCGTACAGTGGACTAGCACCCTCTCGGTACCGCCAGCCTCGGTGAAGGCAAAGCTCTGCACGCTCTCCTCGCCGCTGCCCTTGCACGCCGCGCACCTGCCGTCTTGGTTAGTACACGTCTGACAATGGCCGTCGCCACCGCACGTGGAGCAGACGGGGTCTCCGTAGCAGGTCGGGCAGATGCCCCTGCCGTAGCAATGGCTGCAGTCGCCACTGCCGTTACACGACGAACACTTCTTGAAGTAGTTGCCGCCGCAATAGTGGCATATTCGGGTGCCGTTACAGGACGTGCACTTCTGGGTGCCATACATTCCCGTGCCCACGCACTTGCCGCAATAGCCGGGTTTCGACATACACCAGGTGCAGTTGGAGCCGCCTTTGCCATAGCAGCTCCTGCACTCCTTGCTGCCGTAGCACCAGTCGCACTCGCCCGAACCGCCGCAGTCGCTGCAGTACTCGCCCGTGCCCTTGCACCGCTTGCAGCCCTTTCCCGTGCCTTTGCAGTCGACACAGAGCTTCGTGCCGTCGCACGTGGCGCACGCCCGCATCAGCAACAGCGTTCCAGCGGGGGTCTGCGTCTCGTCCTTACTCTCCTTCGAGGGCTCGTCCTTCTCCTCGTAGACGGGGTCGTCATCATTGTCACCGCCGCAGGCAGTAAATGTGCATACCACGGCACAGGCCGCGAGTATCATCGTCAGGTAAAACAAATGCTTTTTCATAGTCGGTGTTAGTATAATAAGTTGAATAGATTGTGTTACGCCGCAAAGATAGGAAGAATAACCGAAAGTTCCAAACGGAATTTCCTATTTTTCTTCCTTGTCGAAATAATTCCACGGTCGGTCAAACCGCGGCGAGAGCCAGCGAGTGGAACTTGGACTCGGGGCTGTCGGCACGGCTGGGGACGACGCAGGGGCAGAGGGTGCCCTGGAGGACGCCGGCGGTCCTGGCGTAGGCAAAGAGGGTGAGGGTCTTGTAGAAGACGTTGCCGGCGACGATGTCGGGGAAGATGAGGGCGTCGGCTTGGCCGTCGATGGCGGAGCGGATGCTCTTCTCGCGGAGGCTGACGGCGTCGAGCGACGTCTTCAGGTCCAGCGGGCCGTCGATGATGCAGCGGCCGAACTTGCCGGTCTGGGCCTCGGCGATGATCTGTAGGTAGTCCTTGGTGTAGGGGAAGGTCTTCTCGCTGACCTTCTCGGCACAGTGGATGAGGGCGATGCGCGGCTCCTCGATGCCCAGGGCGTGACAGGCGTAGTTGACGTAGCCTATCTGCTGGCGGCGCTGTGCCCCGGAGGGTACGGGGATGACGGCGGCATCGGTGAAGAACAGCAGCTTCTCGTATTTCGGAATCTCGGCCACGCAGATATGTGTCAGCACACGGCCCGGCCGCAGGATGCCCTGCTCCTTGTCGAGGATGGCACGCAACAGGGTGTCGGTGTTCAGCAGACCCTTCATCAGGATGTCGGCCTCGCCGGCCTTGCACATAGCCACGGCACGGCGGGCACAGTCGTCCTTGTCGTCACCGTCGACATAGATGGGCTCGATGAACCCCATCTCGCGCCCTTTCTCAACGGCATAGCGTGTCGACGCGTCGTCGGCGCAGACCACGGCCACGCGTTTCCTGCCGCCGCGCTGCTGCAGGAAGCGTGTCAGGTCGTTGAGGGTCTTGATGGGCGACATAAGCGTACAATATTATTACTTACCGAGCTGGTAGCCCAGGCTGAGCTGGATGACGCGGTGGTGCGTGGCGGCCATACCGTCGAGCTTGCTGATGCTTGTCAGTCCGAAGTTGTAGCGCAGGTCTACACGCCACTGGTCGAAGTCGTAGGAGAGGCCCACGGGGACGGCAATGTCGAAGGGCTTGTAGACGGAACCGCTGGTGGACGACTTTAGCCAGACACCGTTGGGATGGGACGCGTCCTCGATGAACGACTCGTAGGACTGCTTCTTATTGAAAGCATAGCCAGCCTGCAGACCAGCCTTCACAGCCAGTCCTTTCACGACATAGTAGTTGAGCAGAACGGGGACGCAGACCTCGTGGAACGTCGACGTGAAGCCCTTCTGGAACTCAATATCCTTGTACTTGTTGCCCTGCAGCGAGTAGAGCAGTCCGACGCTGAGCGACATGGGCTGGCTCAGCTGGTACTCCCCCTCGATACCGGCCACGGCACCGATGCGGTAGGTCTGCTCCATCTTCTGAGCATCGGATACTCCCTCAACCCAATGATAACACACATCGCCGCCTATCGTGGCCAGGTTGATACCCACCTTCGGCATGAAAGTCAGTTTACCCACCTCGTGTTGAGCAAAGCCATGAACCGAGGCGAGAAGCATGACTGCAGAAAGTAGAAATTTCTTCATATTTTAAAAACGCGTTATTTTTCTGAATAAAACGTAAATTCTTCCAAATTATTGCGCGAAATAAAGATAAATATGTATCTTTGCACGAAGAAAACACGAACATTATGGGAAAACAGACTATTCCAGAGACTAGCATGGCACTTGCCAAGCAGTGGGAGAACAGTGGATCGCTTGACGACGATCTCCTGTTGCTCGACCGCATGAACGAGGTTCCGTTCCCCCGTGAGCCCCGCCGTATGAATTTTATTCTCATCGCCCTCTGCACGGGCGGTCAGGTACGCTACACCATGGACACGCAGGAGCTCGTGGTGAACCCCGGCGACATCCTTATTGCCGGTGAGCGACACGTCATTGACAACTACGAGGCGACGCCCGACGTGTCGGGACTCTGCTTCATCGTCAGCGTGAAGTTCTTCCAGGAGGTCATCAAGACCGTCAACGACTCATCGGCGCTGTTCCTCTTCTCGCGACGCTTCCCCGTGCTACACCTGAAGGAGCGCGACCAGGCGGTGTTCAAGGAGTATTTCTCCGTCATCCGCACGAAGCTCCAGAACACCGAGAACCACTTCCGCCGCGACCTCATCCGCACCCTGCTGCTGGCGATGTTCTACGACCTGAGCAACGTCATCTACCACTTCCAGCAGGAGGCTGAGCACCACCGCTCACGCGCCGACGTCGTCTTCACGCGCTTCATCAAGCTCGTCGAGGACAACTGCCGCCACGAGCGCCGCGTCAGCTGGTATGCCGGGCAGCTGGACATCACGCCGAAGTACCTCTCGGAGTGTATCAAGCGCGCCAGCCGCCGCACGCCCAACGAGTGGATAGACAGCTACGTCACCATGGAGCTACGCGTGATGCTGAAGAACTCCACGAAGAGCATCCGCGAGATTGCCGAGGAGATGAACTTCGCCAACCAGTCGTTCCTCGGCAAGTACTTCAAGGAGCACATCGGCATGAGTCCATCGCAGTATCGCCGCAGTTAAGAAACAATCAAAAACGAAAATCTTCAAAAATCTGACATAAATAAGCCTCTCGAAAGCCATTTGTGCAAGATTTTTGAAGATTTTTGTTCAACTTAGCGTGTTATACTTACCCATACTTCTATGAAGACATTCGAAGAACTGGGCGTCAGCGCAGAGATACGCCGCGCCATTGAAGAGATGGGGTTCGTACAGCCAACACCCGTACAGGAGGCTGTCATCCCGCAGTTGCTGGAAAGCCGTCGCGACATCATTGCGCTGGCACAGACGGGCACCGGCAAGACGGCCGCCTTCGGCATACCCCTGCTGCAGCGGCTGCCCGCCGACCGTGACGACGACCGCAAGCCCGCGGCACTCATCCTCTCGCCGACGCGTGAGCTGTGTCTCCAGATAACCGACGACCTGAAGGACTTCAGCCGCTACATGGGCCATATCCATATCGAGGCCGTCTACGGCGGAGCGAACATCGGCCAGCAGATACGTGCCCTGAAGAACGGCGCACACATCATCGTGGCAACGCCGGGACGACTGCTGGACCTGATGAACCGCGGCGTGGCACACCTCGACGAGGTGCGCAATATTGTACTCGACGAGGCCGACGAGATGCTGAACATGGGATTCTCCGAAGCCATCAACGCCGTCTTCGAGGCTCTGCCCGAGGAGCACTCCACGCTGATGTTCTCGGCCACGATGAGCCGCGAGGTGGAGCGTGTGGCACGTCAGTACCTGCACGATGCCCAGGAGACGGTCGTCGGCAGCCGTAACGAGGGCGCCGAGAACGTGAACCACATCTATTATATGGTACACGCGAAGGATAAGTACCTCGCCCTGAAGCGCATCGTGGACTACAACCCCCGCATCTTCGCCATCATCTTCTGTCGCACGAAGCTCGAGACGCAGGAGGTGGCCGACAAGCTGATTCGCGACGGCTACAATGCCGAGGCCCTGCATGGCGACCTCTCACAGCAGCAGCGCGACCTGACGATGCAGAAGTTCCGCCAGCATACCGTCCAGCTGCTCGTGGCCACCGACGTGGCGGCACGCGGCCTGGATGTCGACGACCTGACGCACGTCATCAACTACGGACTGCCCGACGACATCGAGAACTACACCCACCGCTCCGGCCGTACCGGTCGTGCCGGCAAGAAGGGCACGAGCATCTCCATCGTCCACACGAAGGAGAAGTTCAAGATACGCAACATCGAAAAAGTCATCGGCAAGGAGTTTGTCGAGGCCGACATCCCGCAGGCCGAGGAGATCTGCAAGAAGCAGCTCTACAAGGTGATGGACCAGATTGTGAAGACCGACGTCAACGACGACGAGATAGCCCCGTTCATTGCCGACATCAACCGTTACTTCGAGTTTATTGACAAGGACGAGATTATCAAGAAGATTGTCTCGCTGGAGTTCGGTAAGTTCCTGGCCTACTATGCCGACGCACCGGAGATAGAGAAGCCCGTCGAGATGAGCAACAAGAAGGGCAAGGGCGGTGGCAAGTGGCAGACCGACGGCAGCGGCGACAAGTGGCAGACCGACCGCCAGAAGATGCAGAACAAGGCACAGAAGGGCTACAAGCGACTGTTCATCAATCTCGGTAAGAAGGACGGCTTCTTCCCTGGCGTGCTCATGCAGACGCTGAACCGCTATGTCGGTGGCCGGCAGGAGGTGGGACACATCGACCTGCTCGACACCTTCAGCTACTTCGACGTGCCCGAGCGCGACGCCCGCAAGGTGGCCTCACAGCTCACCGGCATCCGCTTCAAGGGGCGCCAGGTGCGTTGTAACGATGCCGACGAGGGTAACGGTGGTGCCCCCAAGACTAAGAATGACACCAAGAATGACTTCCAAAATGACCGAATCCATCGGAAAAACGACCGAATTCATCGGAAGAATGACCGCTTTTCCGGAGACTCAGGGGATTGGCGCGAGCTGATGGGAAAAGCGCCGCGAAAGCTGAAGGGCGAAGAGCCCGACTTCTCGGAAGACGGTTGGGCTATGCGCAAACCCCGCAAGAAGAAAAAGTAGTTCTTCTGTCTTGTAATCCTCGCGAAAAACTTAGTACGGCGAGATGTTGTTCAGCTCCTGTAGCTGCTCGGCATTATACGGCTCGCGGAGCAATCCCCGCAGGGCATTATAGATAATGTGGAGCTCGGGGTGGAAGTCGTCAGAATGCATATATTCCAGGACGCTGCGATAGAACTGGCGTCCCTCGACGTAGGATGACGCCTGCTCCAGGTCGGACATCATGATCAGCAGACGCCCTTTTCCGATGCTGTACTCCAGCGCTAACGCCAGCTTGTGGTTGCGCTCCACGTTGTCGATGACCTGTATCAGGGGCTTGAAGGCCTCCCAGCGGTCCATGATGAGCGGCCGCGAGTGTTTCAGCACGGGGAACCACTGCCAGTTCGTGTGCTCCTGAGTGGGGAAGCTGCGGAAGAGCGGGTGTTGCGGCTGACAGAGAATGCCCAGCGTGCCCGGCGACACCGCTTTCTTGTTGTTCTCGCAGATGGTCTTGAACATCCGGTAGTTCCAGTAGTCGGTCTGGAACAGCGGTCCGACGGTGTTCCCAGCGAACTCCGTGCTGTCGGGCATCAGCAGGACGGAGGCGCCTTCCATCAATTTTTCGCCGATTTCATCGGTCATTTGGTGCGCAATGATGATACCGCGCTTCAGACTGTCCAGGTGGCTCTCCTCGGGATAGGACCACAGGTCGTAGATGTTCGCGGGGGCGTTGTACGACAGTCTCAGTTGCAGGCGGTAGTGCCCGGCACGGTCGCTGACGCCGATGGGCACGCGGAGCGAACTGACGTCGATGAGACCCTCGTCGCTGCTGTCAATCACCCAGTGGCCTAACTTCACCGCCTTCCAGAGAATGTAGCCGCTGCTGTACACCTTCTCGCAGCGCTCCAGTCGCCAGTAGAGCGTGTCGCCCCGCAGGGAGCGTCCGCTATAGTTCGCTACCTGCACTTTTCCATAGATGCCTTCTTCGTTGGTGAAGCATAGCTTGTCGGCCACGAAGAGTGCCACTTTGTCTGAGCAGAAGCCACGCCACTCTTCGGGTTTGATGATGCGCTTGCTGTCCATGAAAGCGTCGAGCATGCCGACGTAGGCGGAGCCCTGCCCGGGATAGTCCTGGATATCGAGCAGCTGGAAACCCGCCATGTTCGGCGTCCGCAGGTCCATCTCGATGTCCTGTTTATAGAGTAGGGCGGCCCAGCGGCCCGAGGCGCGGTGGAAGTCGTCGCTCTGCTGCAGCATGTTGTTCTCTGCCAGCCGCTGGCGGAACACCTCCATATTATAAGGATAGAGCACGCCGGTGTATTTGTTGATCTCCCGGAAATTGGGATAAATCTGGAACTGTCCCGTCTCGTGCGAGATGACGGGTACCGACGAGCGGCTGCAGGCCTCGGCAAAGTTCATCGAGGTGTTGGGGTGGCAGTGGTTGATGACGCCGCCCTCGAAAGCATCGGCAAAGGAGAAAGAACCGCGCGTGTGGGTGTTGTAGGCACCCCATGCCTCGCCGCCGACGCGACAGGTGGTAAAGTAGTCCATGCCCGGTTTCACACCCTGATAGCCTAAGTAGTAGTTCGAGCCGAAGGTGTAGAGCTTGTCGGGGGCTATGCGGCGGAAATCAGCGATGAAATCGGCCATTTTGTCGATGCTGCCCCATAGCTCGTTGCCCAAGGCGAACATCCGGAACGACGGGTGGTGACCGTACCACCGCAGGATGTTCTCGCCCTCTTTGTGGAGAAACTGCATGAGCACCGTGTCCTCGGCGTTGAAGTCGCCCCAGAACGGCAGCTCGGGCTGCAGGATGATACCGGCCTCGTCGGCAGCCAGGAAGGCTGCTTCCGGCGGACACCAGGAATGGAAGCGCACGTGGTTGAGGCCATAGTCCTTGCATTTCTGCATATAGGCTTGCCACGAGGCGAGGTCCATGGGGACGTGGCCGGTCAGCGGCCACACGCAGGCATCGTGGCGGCCACGCAGGAACAGGCGGTGGCCGGCAGCATCGTAGAAGTGGTGGTCGCGGACGGTGATAGCGGAGAGTGAATGGTGCTCCTGGGAGTTTTGGGACTCCTGGGAGTTCTCAGAAATCTGGGAAATGGTGGCGTTGATGAGCTCTATCCGACCGATAATGCCGTTCCAGTTCGTCTGTGTGTCTTCGGTATAGGCGTGGCTGCTGGCATAGAGCTGTTCGGGTACGCCGCTGCTGTTGTCGATCATGACGGCCAGCTCGTGGCGGCCAGGCGTCAGCTGCAGCGTGAGGTCAAAGACCTGAGGTGTGGAGATATCGTTGGAGGTCCCGCAGCGACGGCCGTCGACATAGACCTCCGAGGGTTTCGTGCGCTCAAAAAACAATGTGACGGGCTGTCCCTTCCAGCTGTCGGGAATGACGACGGTGCGCCTGTACCACGCGCGACCTTTATAAGAAAAGAGGCGTGATAGGTGTGTCGTTTCTCCTTTCCACTCCAGGGCATGACCGCGACGGTTCGTGTCGGTGGTTCCCGGCAGCAGGACGCTGTCCGTGAACAGCGACTCGGGGCGTACAAGACGTTGCTCATCGAGTGCGAACGCCCACTTGCCGCTGAGGTCGAGCCGATGCTGTCCAGTTAGCGTCTTGGACTGTTGGGCTGACAACGGCAGGGCGAACAGCGCGGTCAGGAGGAGAAGGGCTCTTGTCATGGTCTACTGTGCATGGATTTCCTGAAGCAGACGGTCGGCATGGCCCCAGCGGTCCATCATGAAGAGGACGTAGCGGATGTCGACGCCGATGCAGCGTGCCAGCTGGGAGTCGAAGAAGATGTCGCTGGACAGCGAGTCCCAGTTGCCGTCGAAGGCGAGGCCGATGAGACGGTTCTTGCCGTCGAACATCGGTGAGCCGCTGTTACCGCCGGTGATGTCGTTGGTGGTGAGGAAGCAGAGCGGCATATCACCAGCATTGCTGAGGAGGTCGAGCATCTCGGGTTCCACTCGATAATCCTCGATGGAATCGCCCGTTTTCATCTTCGCTACCATGCTTGACGCTTTCGTCTGGAACCCCGACGGACGGCCGCCGAGGTTGTATTCCTTCACCTGTCCGTAGCTGAGGCGCATGGTGAAGTTGGCATCGCTGTAGTGGGGCAGATCCTCCTCCATACGCAGCTTGGCGGCACAGAGGTAACGCTCCAATACATCGATGGAATCGGACGTTTGGCGCAACTGGTAGCGAAGGTCCAGCTCCAGCGCCGTGAGGTCGAGACCATAGGCGATGCCGAGGTCACGGTCGAAGGATTTCTTATTTGTATAGATGCGCTTGCCCGGCTTCATCAGCATCGAGCGGCTGTAGAGGGCGTCGGCATAGCGCTGGCAGTCGCCGCCAAACTGGCTGTCGATGGTCTTGTAGAAAGCCGGTACGAACTGTGTGTCGGTGACATGCTCACGGTAGTTGCGGAGCAGCGTGCCGAGCACCTCGCGGTCGGTGTCGTAGTCCCATGTCTCGCGGTTGTCCTCCAATGTGACGTGCTGGCGTTTGCCGTGACCCTTGGGCGACACACCGTTATGGATCTTGAAGGCGCGTGCCGACAGCTCGTCCGTGCGGCGGAACGTCTCCGTATAGTACATCATGACCTTCATCAGCTTCAGCTGCTTCGCATAGAGCCGCTCCATCAGCGGGAAGTCCAGCAGGTCCTTGAAGAGACCGGTGCTGTCCTGCCAGCGGCGCAGCTGCTCCTCGAAGCGCTGTTTCTGCCCGATCAGTCCGATGGAATCGATACATTTGTTCATGCCGAGGGAGTTCTTCCAGTAGTTCGAGGACTGTGCATACTTCGAGTCGTACTTGATGCGCACGGCCTCGGAGGCGTCCATGTGGCGCTTCATCACCTCCTGCTTGATGCCGCGCACCTGTGCCCGGATGGCGTTCTGTTCGTAGCGCTCGCGGATGCCGTAGCTCGACAGGTAGCGTGACGTGCTGCCGGGGTAACCCATAGTCATCGAGAACGAGCCCTCCTGATAGCCGTCGTTTGAGACGCGTGCCCAGTGTTCGGGGTGGTAGGGGACGTTGTCCTTCGAGTAGTCCGCCGGACCGTTGGTCTTCGGGTCGGCATAGATGCGGAAGACGGAGAAGTCGCACGTCTGGCGCGGCCACATCCAGTTGTCGGTCTCGCCGCCGAACTTGCCCATCGACTTGGGGATGGTGAAGACCAGTCGGAGGTCGCGGAAGTCGCGGTAGGTCGTGGCGTAGTAGCTGTTGCCCTCGTAGAACGGCTTCACCTCCAGACGCAGCGTGGAGTCCTTGGCGCGCAGCTCCTTGGACCACACATTCTCGATGGAGTCGATGAACGCCTCGCGGCGGTCGTCAGGAATAAAGTCCAGCCCCTCGTAAATGAGATCCTTGGTGACATCGCGCTGTTCGACCATGAACGATACGAACATATCCTTATTGGGCAGCTCCTCCTCGAAGGTCTTGGCATAGAAGCCGTTAAGCATATAGTCGTGCTTCACGGTGGAATGGGAGCGGATGGCCTCGAAGCCGCAGTGGTGGTTCGTGAACACCAGTCCGTCGGGACTGACGACCACACCCGAGCAGTAGCCGGAGAAGTTGACGACGGCTTTCATAATGGCGTCGTCAGCCTTGTAGAGCTTCTCGTAGGGCAGCTGGTAGCCCTCCTGACGCATCGTCTCGTAGACGGCGTTGGGCAGGTCGTAGAGCGTCCACATACCCTCGTCAGGCGCTGCCGCGCGGCTGGTGGTCAGTGAACAGTAAATGGTGAACAGCGAAATGAGTAGTGCGACTTTCTTCATGGATTCATTTGTTTTTTCTGAATTTCTTTCCGATGACGGGGAGACTGCTGAGCGGCAGGTCTTTCCTGATGACAAAAGCCAGGAATCCCATAATCAGGATGGTGTTGAACACCAGTTGTGCCCACATGGGCAGGTAGGGCGAGACGGTATAGATGAGAGCCGTAAAGACGGCGGTCATACCCACGTAGAAGAGGATGTCTTTGACGGGGTAGGGGATGGGGTTCTTCCGCTGTCCGATGACGTAGCTCAGCACCATTGACGTGCCGTAGCCAGCGACGCCGCCCCAGGCGCAGGCCCAATAGCCGTAGCGCGGGATGAGGAGGATATTTACTAAAAACAGCACGGCGCAGCCTATCAGGGAGAACCACGCGCCATAGATGGTCTTGTCGATGAGCTTGTACCAGAACGACAGGTTGAAGTAGACACCCATCATGATCTCGGCTGCCATGACAACGGGTACTACACCCAGTCCCTCGCGATAGTCGGCACCGATGATATACTGCAGAACGGGCATCCAGCCGACGACACAGAGGAAGGCCAGCAGCGTGAAGATGAGGAAGTACTTCATGGCCGAGGCGTAGTACTCGGTCTTGTCGGCATCGCGGCTCTTGGCAAAGACGATGGGCTCGTAGGCATAGCGGAAGGCCTGCGTGATCATGGCCATGATCATGGCAATCTTGACACAGGAGCCGTAGACTCCCAGCTGCACGTTGGCTTCGGCCTCGTCAGGGTAGACCAGCGGGAAGATGATCTTGTCGGCTACCTGGTTGAGGATGCCGGCGATGCCGAGGACGAGGATGGGCCAGGAGTAGCTGAACATCCGGCGCAGCAGCGCACCGTCGAAGTGCCAGTGGATGCGGAAGAGGTCGGGGATAAAGAAGAAGGTGATGAACGCCGTGCAGAGCAGGTTGATGAAGAAGACGTAGAACACCGACGTCTTACCCAGCCAGACGAAATAGAGTACGTTCAGGAAGATGTTCAGGAAGATGAACAGCATCTTCAGCGATGCGAAGCGCAGTGCCCGCTTCTGGTAACGCAGGAAACTGAAGGGGAGTGCCTGCAGGGCGTCCAGCGCCACGACGACACCCATCATCAGCAGGTATTCGGGATGTGCCTGATAGCCTAAAGAATCGCTGATTCCATCGATGAAACCGAACAAAAACGCCAGGAACACCACCGTCAGCGCAGCGACGGTGGCCATCGCCGTCGAGAAGACGGTGTCGGGCTTTTCGCGCTGGTCATTGGCAAAGCGGAACAGCGTGGTCTCCATGCCGAAGGTCAGCAGGACGAGGAACAGTGCCGTATAGGCATAGACATTGGTGCTGATGCCGTAGTCGCCCGAGTCTTTGGGCATGTAGTGCGTGTACAGCGGTACAAGCAGGTAGTTCAGGAACCTGCCAACGATGCTCGAAAGGCCGTAGATGGCCGTGTCTTTTGCGAGGGACTTTAGGTTTGCCATTTTTTACCCGAAGAACATATAACAGATGAGAATGGCTGAGATGATGCCCGCCAGGTCGGCCAGCAGGCCGCAGGCCACGGCGTGACGCGTGTAGCGGATGCCGACGGAGCCGAAGTAAACGGCGAGGATATAGAACGTGGTGTCGGTAGACCCTTGGAACACACACGACAGGCGACCGACGAACGAGTCGGCGCCGAAGGTGGTCATCGCGTCGACCATCATGCCACGGGCACCGCTGCCAGAGAGGGGTTTCATCAGAGCCGTGGGAAGTGCGCCCACGAAGTCGCTGTTCATGCCCGTCGCCTCGACACCCCACTTGATGCCGTCGATGAGCATATCCATGGCTCCAGAGGCGCGAAAAACACCGATTCCAACGAGGATTGCCACGAGGTAGGGGATGATGCGAACAGCTGTCGTGAAGCCGTCCTTTGCACCCTCGATGAAGGCGTCGTAGACGTTCACCTTCTTCCGCATACCGGCGAGGATGAAGCCGATGATGATGGTCATCAGCAGGATGTTCGCTACGGTGGTGCTGACGTTGTTCATCGTCTCGCTGTCGAGCTGGGAGAATCCCCAGATGATGCCGGCGATGAGGGCGCAGGCGCCGCCCAGTGCCAGCAGCACGGTGCGGTTGAGCAGGTTGATGCGCTGATACAGTGAGGTGACGATGATGCCTGCCAGTGTCGAGAAGAACGTTGCCAGCAGGATGGGTATGAAGATGTCCGTCGGCTGTGCAGCACCCATCTGTGCGCGGTAGACGAGGATGCTCACGGGGATGAGCGTCAGTCCGCTGGTGTTCAGCACGAGGAACATGATCATCGGGTTCGACGCCGTGTCCTTCTTCGTGTTCAGCTCCTGCATCTGCTCCATGGCCTTCAGTCCCAGCGGTGTCGCCGCATTGTCGAGGCCCAGCATGTTGGCGGCGATGTTCATGAAGATGCTGCCCGTGACGGGATGTCCCTCGGGGATGTCGGGGAACAACCGTTTGAACAGCGGCGACAGTGCCCGTGACAACACGTTGACCACGCCACCGCGCTCACCGATCTTCATAATACCCAGCCAGAGGGCTAACACGCCCGTCAGTCCGAGCGAAATCTCAAACGCCGTCTTTGACGACGAGAACGTCGAGTCCATCATGGCTGGGAAGACGCTGAAGTCACCGAAGAACACCAGTTTCACCAGGGCAATGACGAAGGCGACGATAAAGAAAGCAATCCAAATATAATTCAGTACCATAAGTCCTGCAAAGGTACAAAGAATAGGAGAAAGAAGAAAGGAGAAAAGGATAAAAAAGCAAAAAAAGACACAAACTTTTTGCGTTTTCGCTTCTTTTTTGTAATTTTACCCGCCAAAAAGCGTAACTTATGAAAACAACGAGTCTTTTTTCACTTCTCATCACCGCCACATTGTCGGCCATGCTGCTATCGTGCGAGAAGGAGAAGTTCGACAAGAATGCCTACAACGAGCTGGTGGACTACCAGTTCCTCATTGACAATGTAGACAAGGAACACGAATGGTGCCTGACGCACAGCGACACCATCACCATCACCAACACCGGCGAGGAAATCTATGCCGTGCAGGTGTTGACGAAGAACCCGTTCGCTGAGAGTGGGGCAGAGATTGCCGCCGAGGGCGTCTGCTATCTGAACGAGCAGAAGGACGGCTACACGACGACGCTCGCCTACACCCTGCCGCTGATACAGCAGAGGGCGTTCGTCGCCGCCAAGAAGAGCGATGGCAGCTACCTCGGCGTGGTGCCCTTCGACTTCGGTACGAAGACCATCGACCTGGACCGTGTTGTGATGCAGACGTCAGGTCGCATACAGACGGTGGCGCCCCAGACATTCACCTATCTCTATGAGGAGAGTTTCCCGCTGCCCGAAGACTTCGACTACAACGACCTCGTGCTGCGTGTCACCAAGGCGAAAGGCCCGTTCTCCTATCAGGTGGACCTGACGGTGACGTTGGAGGCCATAGGCATCGCCCAGTCGTATGCCGCTGCCATCCTGCTGGCAGGTGTCAACTATGACGATGTCGACCAGGTGGAGATTGTGGAGGGCTCGACTATGGATCAAGGCTACCCGTTGATGCACCTCTTGATAGACAGCGAGAAGACGCTCCTGAAGAGCCGTAGTGGGGAACCGGTCATCAACCTCTTTGAGAACGGTCACTACGTGCTGAACAACGAGCTGAACTCTGTGGGATCGGTGCAGACGCTCTTGTACAATACCGAGACGACACCGGCCGTAGACATCAGTGCCAAAGCTGAGCCTGTCACCCGTACGTACCGTATCAGCTTCAAGAGCTGGGAGGCCGCCCGTCTGCTGAGCTTCGACCAGATTGATCCGTTCATCGTCCATGAGTACAACGGCGGCGTGTGGGAGATTCACACCTACCGTTACAAGTTCGAGGAGACACTACGCAGCATCTACAACGGTAAGGCCAGTTTCTACGATAACCACATCAGCTGGGCCATCGTTGTCCCGAAGTCTGACTTCCGCTGGTCTGTCGAGGGTGTGCCCCTTGGAACCTTTAACGCTAATACAGGCGAAACGTTTGGTCCTTACACGTCGTTTGCCGACTGGATTAAGGACCAAACGTTGAACAATGACTGGTACGAGCGGGTTGCCTACCCGCAGTACCTCTATTAATACAGCTTGTCTGTTGCCGGGTTGTTGTACCATCCCGCATAGGCGGGATTGCTGGGATCCTTGGCGAACTCTACGAAGTCAGGATATGCATCCTTGATGCATGTCCACTCCAACGGCCAGCGCCAGTCGCCGGGGATGATGACGCCGTGAGGATCCTGGCTGGTCTTTGCCACGTGTACCTCGCCCTCCGGTGACTTAATCCAGAAGTCGGCCGAGGCGATGTTGAAGCCTTGCGGTTTAATCAGAGGAATGGTCACGGCAGCCTTCTGCTGGAACTTGTCGTTGCTCAGGTCATGGCCCGTGTTGATAAACTTGCCTGCGGTGCCGGTCAGTGCGCGGTGAACCTCCATCTGACCTAAGATCTGGTTCTGGTTGAGCCATACTGTCAGGTTGTAGGAAGCGCCTGTACAGCAAAGTGTTACGTCAACCTTCGTTGAGTCGATGGTATACTCGTCTGGCTGGTAGTAGCTGACCTTCAGCACGACGTCGTTCATGTCGTAGTCACAACGCCTAGAGTCCTCGAAGGCGTAGCTCCAAATCTGGGCCTTCACCTTCTTGCGTGGCGGGGTACCGGGGTTGTATCCGGGCGTACAGCCAGCGACACCGAGGGTGAAGCCCTCGTCGGCCGGGACGCTCATGTTGGCGCAGCCCTTGTTGACCAATACTGCACCGCCGTTACCATTGGGGCTAGCCGTCTTGCCAGCGCTGCCATAGTTGTTCACATCGCTGCCATAGCCGTTGAGGATGCAGTCACGCATAGCCTTATAGGTATCAATGCCCTTTGCCTTGCCTTGGTTTCCGCCATTCGGGTCGGCACCGATTGTTGTGTCGTCGACGCTCACGGCGATGTTATTGATGAAGTAACCCTTGGTGATCGGCTCATTGCCGTCCCAGTTCAGATAAGAGATGCCGCCGGCCTGCAGTACTGCATAGCCGTCGGTCGGGCCGATCCAACTCGTCAGGTTGTTCCACAGCGAGCCTACCTCCATCATCGCGCCTGCTGCCAGAGCGACGTAAGTGTCGTCATTCGTACCGTCGTTACCGGTACTCATCATCAGCTCGCCGCCCACCTTGAAGTAAGAACCGCTGGTCATCTCGATGATGTAGGCGCGCATATCCTCCTCGCAGTAGAACTGGCAGGCGTTGAAGATGCGGGTGTTCGGCGTGTCGTAGTTGCCGCCGTTGGCATTTGCCACACCCGACCTGACAATGTGAGCCACACCATGGTTGTAGAAGTTGCTCTCGCCGGCACCGCCCTTCAGGTTTGTACACTTGAACGTGCCGTAGTTATAGAACTTTCCGAAGTTGTTGTTGAACGTGCCGATGTCTATCGTACCGCCGTTGTAACCTTCAAGGCCCTCGGCGTTGCCGTTGGTGACCATGATCTGGCCATCACCGGTAATCTTACCGCCAGGCATGACTACCAGGCGTGCCTGATTGACGAAGGTCATCAGTTTGCCTGCAGGGATGTTCAGCTCGCCGCCGTTGTCAATGACGATGACGGCACCGCCGCCGACGCGCTGCTCCGTAGCACCATTAGGTAAGTCGGATAAGGTCCACTTTCCGCTGATGTAGACGGTACGGGCGTCACCATATTGCTGCTCTGTGGAAAGCACATTGATTCCCTTGTTGTATGTACCGGTAATCTTGAACTTCTTGGCATAAGTAGGATCATCTACATGAGAGGCCGGTGTGCTGTCTACCCAGTAACGCTCACCGCCAGTATAGACGGGATAGACAGGCTGCGTCCATACGCTCAGCCAGCTCTTTCTTGACTCGCCGAGGGCATTCACTATGGCATAGTAGGCATCAATTTTTCTTTTATGGGTGTCTATGTATTCGGCAGTATGATTGTAGGAATCATTTTCCAGCTGAATATTATCGTATGCGGCTTTCAGCGGAACGATGGTGTTGTTCCAAAAAGCGAGATCATCGGCATTGTTATTAAAGCTACCCCAACTGGGATCTACTGTGAACCTAAAGCCAGGTGCTGTAGCGTAAGTGGTAATCGTGATGGATCCACCTTCCACCCAGTGTCCTTCTGTGGCAGGCACATCGTAGCCATTGTCGTAGTTGTCCACCGTATTCTCGTCCGTCGGCTCTTTCGCTCCGTTCAGGAACGAGGCGGCGTAAGCGGCATCGGGGATGGTGATGTCGGGTACGGCGGGTGCTGTGCTCGACTTGAACATACCGCGTGCCGAAGCTACTGCCGGGGTGCCGACGGTCATCGACAGCTTGCCGTCGGCGACGGGTGCCGTACGGTAGAACGTGTGGCCGTGGCTGTCACGGACGCCCACGAAGAGCGACGTGAGGGCCTTCGGATACTCGAACGAGCGTACGAACGTCTCGCCGCTCTTGACGGTTCCCTGTGTCAGCACGGTACCGTACTCGTTGGTCAGCGGGTCGTTGGAATAGACGGTGATATCGTATGTCTCGTCATAATCCAGGTTGATGGTGATGGCCGTTGAAACCGCGGAAGACATCTTCCAGTCGTGGTTGGCTGCTATCTCAACACCTAATACTTTATTGGCATTCTTCAGAGCGTCTTGCTCGGTGAAGAGATCGTCGTCACTACAAGAGGTGACGGCTAAACCCATGACCACCGCGGCCATGGTGTTCACAAAATACATCTTGCCCTTCTTCATAGGAAGTCAATTAATTAATAGAGTACTCTTATTATTCGCGAGTGGACCAGCCAGGGCTTGAACCTGGGACCTCCAGATTATGAGTCTGTTGCTCTAACCAACTGAGCTACAAGTCCAGTTTTCACGGTGCAAAGATACGGCAAATTATCGAAATCTCCAAACTTTTTGGCTTAAATCACAAAAATTGTTTAACTTTGCACCGCAAATGAGTAACGAAGAGATATATAATAAGGTACGACTGACAGGTTTGACGGCTGCCGAGGTGACTGCCAGCCGTGCCCGTCATGGCGCTAATACGTTGACGCCGCCCCGCCGTCAGTCGCTGTGGCGGCTCTATCTGGAGAAATACGAAGACCCCATTATCCGCATCCTGCTGGTGGCGGCGGCCATCTCGTTGGTGCTGGCGTTCGTCGAGAACGATTTCATCGAGACCATCGGCATCATCCTCGCCGTTTTCTTTGCCACCACCGTCGGCTTCTACTTCGAGCGCGATGCTGCCCGGAAGTTCGACGTGCTGACGGCCCTCGACGAGGAACAGCCCGTGAAGGTGCTGAGGAACCTCTCGTATTCCCAAGGCGACGGGAGTCATGGCAGTGTGGTGGAGATCCCTCGCAGAGATGTCGTCGTGGGCGATATTGTCATCGTGGAGACGGGCGACGAGATTCCTGCCGACGGCCAGCTCTTTGAAGCCATCGACATGGAAGTCGACGAGTCGAGCCTGACGGGCGAGCTGCTGACGACGAAGGGTGCGAGGAACGAGGAGCGAGGAACGAGGAATGAGAATAGAGGAGAGAGAATAGAGGAGAGCTTGGAGGCAGGGGCTTATCCGAAGGATATACTGTTACGCTCATCGCTGGTGATGAATGGCAACGGCCGTTATGTCGTGACGGCCGTCGGCGACCATACCGAGATTGGCAAGGTGGCACGCCAGGCTACCGAACTCACCGCCATCAAGACCCCTCTGAACATCCAACTCGACCGTCTAGCGAAGCTCATCAGCAAGGTGGGTGCTGCCATCTCCATCTTCGCCTTCCTGGCGTTCCTCGTGCACGACATCCTCACGCAACCGCTGTGGCATACCACCGACTACCTCGCCATGGCCGAGGTGGTGCTGCGCTACTTCATGATGGCTGTCACGCTTATCGTCATGGCCGTTCCCGAGGGTCTGCCGATGGCCGTCACACTGGCCCTGGCCCTCAATATGCGGCGAATGCTGAAGTCCAACGACCTTGTCCGCAAGCTCGCCGCCTCTGAGACGATGGGTGCCGTCACCGTCATCTGTACCGACAAGACCGGCACGCTGACACAGAACCGCATGACGGTGTTCGAAATGAAGAATGAGAAAGGAGAAATCAGAAATGACGGTTCGGACCAGACGGACCTCTATAAGGCTATTGCCCTGAACACCACGGCCACCCACGACGTTGGCAACCCCACGGAGCAGGCGCTGCTGCGCTGGCTCATGGAGCAGGGTGTCGACTACCAGCAGCTGCGGCGTGAGCATCCCTTCAGCCATCGCGAGCCGTTTAGCACTGAGCGCAAGTATATGACCACCACTGTCGGTGATACCTTATATATAAAGGGAGCACCGGAGGTTGTCCTTGCCATGTGCGACATCCCTGATGAGGAGCGCCAGCGTGTCGAGTCACAGCTGCATGAGTGGCAACAGCGTGCCATGCGGACGCTGGCTATAGCGGTCAGTTCACCGTCTGCAGTCCACCGTTCGCGGCTGTTGGCTGTTGTCGCCATCAGCGACCCGTTGCGCGAGGACGTCGCTGCCGCCGTTGCTGACTGCCATGCGGCTGGTATTGAGGTGAAGATTGTGACGGGCGACACCGCTGCCACAGCGGCCGAGATAGCGCGGCAGGCGGGGATTTTAGAGCATTCGCCGCAGACCATTGACTATTCATCATCGGCCATTACCGGGGTGGCGTTTGCCGCCATGAGCGACGAGGAGGCGCTGGCGGTGGTCCGTGACCTGAAGGTTATGTCGCGTGCCCGTCCTGCCGACAAGCAGCGTCTTGTGGAGCTGCTGCAGCGTAGCGGCGAGGTGGTGGCGGTCACTGGCGACGGCACCAACGATGCGCCGGCGTTGAACTACGCCCATGTCGGCCTTTCGTTAGGCTCCGGCACCAATGTCGCCAAGAACGCCAGCGACATCACTATCCTCGACGACTCCTTCCGCAGCATCGTCCAGGCCGTCATGTGGGGCCGTTCGCTGTACAAGAACATCCAGCGTTTCATCTTCTTCCAGCTCGTCGTCAACGTCACCGCCCTGCTGCTGGTGCTCGGCGGCTCCGTCATCGGTACCGAGCTGCCGCTGACGGTGACACAGATTCTCTGGGTGAACCTCATCATGGACACCTTTGCCGCCATGGCGCTGGCCTCGCTGCCGCCGTCGCGCGAGTTCATGCACCAGCCGCCGCGTTCCCAGACCGACTTCATCATCACGCCGAGCATGGTGCGCGGCATCCTCGGCCTCGGCATCCTCTTCTTCGTCGTGATGTTCGTCTATCTCTACAAGATTGAGTCCGGCGGCATCGACATCCGCGAGCTGACCATCTTCTTCACCACCTTCGTCATGCTCCAGTGGTGGAATCTCCTGAACGCCCGCACGCTCAGCTCCTGCCACTCCGCCTTCCGCTACCTGTTCCGCTGTCGGGGGCTGCTGTTGGTGCTGCTGATGATTCTCGTGGGCCAGTGGCTCATCGTCACTTTCGGCGGTACGATGTTCCGCACCGTCCCCCTGTCGCCCCTCACCTGGCTATATATCATCGTCGCCACCTCGCCCGTGCTCTGGCTGGGTGAGGTCTACCGTCTGACCAAGAGACTATGGACAAGATAGGATATGCAGCAACGATAGGCACCTTCGATGGTGTTCACCGCGGTCATCAGTTCGTGCTCCGCCGCCTGGTGGCTGAGGCTCGTGACCGTGGTCTACTGCCGCTGGTCGTCACCTTCGACGCTTCGCCGCGTGGCGAACAGGTGCTGACGCCGCTCGACGAGAAGCTGCGACTGATTCGTCAGACGGGTGTCGACCACATCGAGGTGTTCTCCTTTACCCCTGAGCTGAAAGCCATGACCGCCCGTGAGTTCATGGCGCGTGAGCTGTGCGACCGTCTGGGCGTCCGTCTGTTGCTGACGGGCTACGACAACCGCTTCGGCCGCAATCGCGAGACGGGCTTCGACGACTATGTCCGCTATGGCCGCGAGCTGGGTGTCGAGGTCCTGGGACTGCCCGTCGAGGGTGCTGTCAGCTCGTCGCTCATCCGTCAGCAGCTTCTGGCGGGTGCTGTCGATGAGGCTGCCGAGGGTCTGGGGCGTTGCTATACCATCAGCGGCCGTGTCGCCCATGGTCATCACATTGGCACCGGCTTGGGTTTCCCCACGGCCAACCTCATCCCCGATGATCCGCAGCAGCTCATCCCCGCCGCCGGTGTCTATGCCGTCAGCGTCAATGGAGCAACGCCGCTTCAGGGTATGATGAACATCGGCACGCGTCCTACCTTCGACGGCCACCACACCACTCTCGAGGTGCACATCCTCCACCACGACGAGGACCTCTACGGCCGTCCGCTCAGCGTGTCGTTCGTTGGCCGTCTGCGCGAGGAACGTCGCTTCGACAGTGCCGCCGCCCTGCAGCAGCAGTTGCAGCTGGACGCCCTACAGACCGAACAAATCCTTTCCAGATATGAAGAAAGCCATCATCTATCTCATTGAGTTCCTTGCCATCCAGCTCATCGGCGGCTTTGCCGTCGATCAGTTATGGAAACTTTTCGGCGGTGACTGTGCCGACAAAGCTGTACAGCTCATCACGACGGCCAGCGTCACCAGCGTCCTGACCATCGTCCTGTTCCTTGCCACGCGTGCTGCCGAGGTGTCGCCGCGCTGGCTGCGTACGCGGCCGTGGGCCGTCCTCTCGTGGAGTGTCATCGCCGCCCTTGGCACCATTCTCCCATCGTCGTGGCTGGTAGAGCAGATGCCCGATCTGCCGAATATTGTCGAGCAGGAGTTCGACATGATACTCCAGAACCGCTGGGGCTACCTCGCCGTGGGACTGCTGGCGCCGCTGTCCGAGGAGCTGGTGCTGCGTGGCGCCGTGCTGCGCTCGCTGCTGCGCTCGTCACATCTGTCGCCCTGGGGTGCCATCGCCCTCTCGGCGGTGTTCTTCGCGCTGGTCCATTTCAACCCCGCCCAGATGCCTCACGCCTTCATCATCGGCCTGCTGTTGGGCTGGATGTACTACCGCACGGGGAGCATTCTTCCCGGCGTGGCGTTCCACTGGGTCAACAACACCGTGGCCTACGTGATGTACAACATCTACCCCGACCCCGACATGGAGCTCATCGACCTCTTCGGCAACCAGCGTACCGAGCTCGCTGCCGTCTTCTTCTCGCTGCTCATCCTGTTGCCGGCCATCTACCAGCTGCACCTGCGGCAGCGTCATGCCGACGAGGCGTAAAAAAACCAAGAGGCCATTACCGACTCCCGGTGCTGGCCTCTTTTTTTCCTGAATTTTTGTATGTTATGAAAATTTGAGAGAACGAAGCTTCACAGCTTCAATGTGTTTTAAACAAATGATTATTATAGAGAAAGCATAGAAATAATATCCTTGTCAATACTTCGGCAGCGTGGGCTGCATCACCTGTGCGGTGTCCGTCAGGTTCTCGGCCTGCACGGGCTCGCCCATGTCTATCGAGTCGGGGCGCATGGCCTCCAGGGCTGCCTTCGGGTCGTCATAGCCCCACTCCCACGGTGCCTGTGCCGCGTTGCCCAGTGTCAGGATGATGGCCACTACGGCGGCGGCCTTGAACAGCGGCATCAGGCGCTGGGTGATGGAAATCGTCTTCGCCTTCACGCAAACCTGTTCCTCGGTCATGGCGAGGATACGCTTGTCGAAATCCTCGCCGAGCGACGGCTGCTGCTGTGCGGCGTTGTCAAACAGCGGCTTGTACTCCATGAGCCACACGGGCACTTCTGCCTGCGAGAAGAAGGCGCGGAGGATATTCTCTTCCTGCAGCGTCGTCTCGCACTGCCAGTAGCGTTCCAAGAGCTGTTCGATGTACTTATAATCCATAGTTCTCTGAAGGGTTTTTACGACACCCCTCTATATGGAAGACGATTCAGGTGGCGGAAAGTTACAGAAAAAGCCAAAAAATCTTTTTTTATTTGGCTTTTTATTTACTTATGACATAAATTTCGTACCTTTGCAGCCAAATTTACGAAGAGATATGTTAGAAGTACGCAACCTGCACGCCCGCATCGGCGAGAAGGAGATATTAAAAGGTATTGACCTGGTTATCAACGACGGCGAGACGCACGCCATCATGGGTCCCAACGGCTCTGGCAAGTCAACGCTGTCGGCCGTCCTCGTCGGCAACCCCCTCTACGAGGTGACGGAGGGCGAGGCTTGGTTCAATGGTAAGAACCTGCTGGCGATGAAGCCCGAGGAGCGCGCCCACGAGGGACTGTTCCTGTCGTTCCAGTACCCCGTGGAGATTCCCGGTGTGTCGATGACCAACTTTATGAAGGCCGCCATCAACGAGCGCCGCAAGGCACAGGGCCTGGACCCGATGAACGCCGCGGAGTTCCTGAAGCTGATGCGCGAGAAGCGCAAGGTCGTGGAGCTCGACTCCAAGCTGGCCAACCGCTCGGTGAACGAGGGTTTCAGCGGTGGCGAGAAGAAGCGCAACGAGATTTTCCAGATGGCTATGCTCGAGCCGAAGCTGAGCATCCTCGACGAGACGGACTCCGGCCTCGATGTCGACGCCATGCGCATCGTTGCCGAGGGCGTCAACAAGCTGCAGACACCCGAGACGTCGTGCATCGTCATCACCCACTACGACCGTCTGCTGGAGATGATCCGTCCGCAGTATGTCCACGTGCTCTATAAGGGCCGCATCGTGAAGACCGGCGGTCCCGAGCTGGCCGTACAGATTCAGGAGCACGGCTACGACTGGATTAAGGAAGAAATAGGCGAAGAGTAATCATAATTGATAATTGACAATTGATAATTGATAATGATGACTACTTCGAGCGAGCAACAATACATAGAACTCTACGAGCAGGCACGCGAGATGATTATCAAGCATGCCCCAGAGTCGATGAACGTGGTGCGCGATCAGGCTTTTGAGGATTTCAAAGCCCAGGGCTTTCCGTCAAAAAAGGTGGAGCGATATAAGTATACCGACATCGCGAAGCTCTTTGCGCCCGACTACGGCCTGAACTTGAATCGTCTTGACATTCCCGTCGACCCCTACCAGGCTTTCCGTTGTGATGTGCCGAACCTGAGTACAAGTCTGTACTTCGTGGTGAATGACATGTTTTATCGAGGAATGAGGAACGAGGAAGGAGGAACGAGGATACCTCAAGCGGCCCCAAGTCTGCCGGAGGGGGTTGTCGTCGGTTCGTTGTGCGACTATCCAGAGTTGGTAAGCAAGTATTACACCAAGTTGGCTAAGACCGGCGAGGACGCTATCACTGCACTCAACACCATGCTGGTGCAGGACGGCATACTGGTTTATGTACCTAAGAATGTGAAGGTGGATCGCGCCATCCAGGTGATTAATATCCTAAAGGCTACGCCACAGAACGCCCAGCGAGTTGTGCCTGACTTGATGGTTAATCGCCGAGTGCTCATCGTCCTCGAGGAGAATGCAGAGATAAAAATGCTGTTCTGCGACCACGCTGCTGACGATCGTAACTTCCTGGCCACACAGGTTATCGAGGCTTACGTAGGCGAGAATGCCTCACTCGACCTCTATTGCATGGAGGAGACACATCATAAGAATGTACGCGTCAGCAATGTCTACATCGACCAGCAGGCCAACAGCCGCGTGAACCACAACGTCATCACCCTGCACAACGGCATCACCCGCAACAAGCTCGACCTCACCTTCTCGGGCGAGGGTGCCGAGTGCCAGTGCTACGGTTGTGTCATCGCCGACAAGCAGCAGCATGTCGACAACAACACGCTCATTACCCACCGCGTGCCCCACTGCACGTCCAGCGAGCTCTACAAGTACGTCCTCGACGACCAGTCGACGGGAGCCTTCGCCGGCAGGGTGCTCGTGGAGCACGGGGCTCAGAAGACGGCGTCGCAGATGACCAACCAGAACCTCGCCGCCAGTCGCGAGGCCCGTATGTACACCCAGCCGATGCTTGAGATCTATGCCGACGACGTGAAGTGTGCCCACGGCTCCACCGTCGGCCAGCTCAACGATGCCGCCCTGTTCTATATGCGCCAGCGCGGCATCTCCCTTCAGGAGGCCCGCACGCTGCTCCAGCAGGCGTTCATCAACGAGGTTGTCGACAAGATGTCCCTCGAGCCGCTCCGCGACCGTCTGCACTACCTCATCGAGAAGCGTTTCCGTGGCGAGCTGAACAAGTGCGCCGGCTGCAAGCTCTGCCGATAACGATATTAAGAGGCACTTTTGGTCTTAGGCGAAGCAGATGCTTGGGAATAGTTGGAAAAGGTCATGGAAAAGTATCTGAAGGGCCGTCCTAAAGTGTGCGAGAGGCCGTCTAGAAGTTAAAACGACGTCGATGTTTGTTAAAACTGTGACGACGTTTATTAAAACATCGACGATGTTTGATAAAACCGTGGCATTGCTTTAGCTTTTTCTGTCCTTATTCGTACCTTTGACACTTTGTGTCGAAGGTAGGCTGCATCTCGGAAATACAAATAAAACCTAATTTTTTTTGTATTTCTCTCGATTTGCACTACCTTTGCACGCTAGAAGTAGAAAGAGTATGTTCGACCTACAGAAGATTCGAGCGGATTTCCCGATACTCAGCCGTGAGGTGTACGGACGTCCGCTGGTATACCTTGACAACGCTGCCACCACGCAGAAGCCGCTCTGTGTGCTCGACGCTATGCGCGACGAGTACCTGAACGTGAACGCCAACGTACACCGCGGCGTACACTACCTGTCGCAGCAGGCTACGGACCTGCACGAGGCGGCCCGCGAGCGGGTGCGCCGTTTCATCAATGCACGCAAGACGGGGGAGATCGTCTTCACCCGCGGCACGACGGAGGCCATCAACCTGGTGGCAAGCACGTTCTGTGAACAGTTGCAGACGGGCGATGAGGTGCTTGTCACAGAGATGGAGCACCACTCGAACATCGTGCCCTGGCAGCTGCAGGCCATGAAGCGCGGCATCGTCGTGAAGCACCTGCCGATGACCGACGACGGCCGGCTGGTGGGTGTCGGCAGCGATGGTTGTGTGTGTTGCGACTCAGTCGCAACATACCTGACAGAGCGGACGCGGCTGGTCAGCGTGGCCCACGTGAGCAACGTGCTGGGCACCGTCAACCCCGTGGCGGACATCATCCGCCTGGCCCACGAGCGCGACATCCCCGTGCTGGTGGACGCTGCACAGAGTGCGCCCCACATGCGGCTCGACGTGCAGGCACTGGACTGCGAATTTCTGGCCTTCAGTGGTCATAAGATGTACGGTCCTACGGGCATCGGCGTCCTCTACGGCAAGGAGTCGTGGCTGGAGAAGCTGCCGCCGTACCAGGGTGGTGGCGAGATGATCGACAAGGTGACGTGGGAAAAGACCACCTTCGAGCGCCTGCCCTTTAAGTTCGAGGCGGGCACGCCCGACTTCGTGGCGACTCACGGTCTGGCGACGGCAATCGACTATATGGAGCAGGTAGGCCTCGATATCGTCGAGGCCTATGAGAAAGGACTGACGCAGTATGCGCTGGAGCAGCTGCGGACTATCGACGGGCTGACCATTTATGGTCCTGGTGAGAGAGACGCAGTCGTGTCGTTCAACGTCGGCACCATCCACCACCTGGACATTGGCACGCTGCTCGACCGTCTGGGCATCGCCGTGCGAACGGGTCACCACTGTGCGCAGCCGCTGATGGACCGTCTGGGTATCAGCGGAACGGTGCGCGCCTCGTTCGCGATGTACAACACCCGCGAAGAGGTCGATGCGCTGGTGGCCGGCGTGAAGCGCGTCAGCCAGATGTTTTAGAAAAATTGAACTTTTGGAGCAGCGAGAGCAGAGTCAAGCTTGCTTGAACTATGCCGAGTCGTGACAAAAGTCAACGAAGTTAAAAATTGAAGAATTGAAGTTCTGAAGAATAAATAGTACATTGTCAAATTGTAAATACGAAGATGAAAATTGCATTGATAGGCTACGGCAAGATGGGCAAGATGATTGAGCAGATTGCCTTGGAGCGCGGACACGAGATTGTCAGCATCATTGATATCGACAACCAGCAGGATTTCGACAGTCCGGAGTTTGCATCGGCCGACGTGGCCATTGAGTTTACCGCCCCGCAGGCGGCCTACGGCAACTACATGAAGGCGTGGGCCAAGGGTGTGAAGGTGGTCAGCGGCTCGACGGGCTGGATGAAGGAGCACGGCGACGAGGTGCGTGAACAGTGTGCAGCAAACGGAAAAACGCTGTTCTGGGCATCGAACTTCTCCATCGGCGTGGCCATCTTTTCGGCTGTGAACCGCTACCTGGCGAAGATCATGAACCAGTTCCCGCAGTATGACGTGGAGATGGAGGAGACGCATCACGTGCACAAGCTCGACCACCCCAGCGGCACAGCTATCACGCTGGCCGAGGAGATTGTAGAGCGTATAGACCGCAAGGAGGCTTGGAAGGAGGACTCGACGGACAAGCAGTTCCTGCGCGTGGATCACATCCGCCGCGGTGAGGTGCCCGGCATCCACACCATCCGCTATGACTCTGACGCCGACCTTATTACTATCACGCACGACGCGCACTCGCGTAAGGGCTTCGCCCTCGGTGCCGTGCTGGCCGCCGAGTACACGAAGGAGCATCAGGGCCTGCTGACCATCAGCGATATGTTTAAGTTTTAACTGATAGGGCTTATGGGACCTATAGGTCTCATAGGTCTCATAAGTCTCATTAACATTATGGTAAAAAGAGAAAAGAAAGAAAAGCTGAATATGAAGAAGCAGTGGGCGAAGTTCATCGTCGTGCTGGTGCTCTACCTGCTGTTCCTCTTCTGGGTGAAGTCGTGGTGGGGCCTGCTCGTCGTGCCGTTCATCTACGACGTATACATCTCGAAGAAGATCAAGTGGCAGTGGTGGAAGGAGAAGGAAGGTCCCGTGCGCTGGGTGATGTCGTGGGTCGACGCCCTGGTGTTTGCCCTCGTCGCCGTCTACTTCATCAACCTGTTCTTCTTCCAGAATTACGTGATTCCATCGAGTTCTTTGGAGAAATCGCTACTCACGGGCGACTACCTCTTCGTGTCGAAGGTGAGCTACGGTCCCCGCATCCCCGAGACGCCGCTGACGATGCCGCTGACGCAGCATACGCTGCCCGTTTTCGAGTGTAAGAGCTACATAGACTGGCCCCACTGGGACTACCGCCGTGTGAAGGGCCTGGGCAAGGTGGAGCAGAACGACATCGTCGTCTTCAACTACCCCGCCGGCGACACCATCTGTAACAACGTGCAGTACCAGACGGAGTACTACCGTCTGTGCTATATGCTGGGCTACCAGATGTACCCGCAGCATCCCGCTCTCGACAGTCTGTCGGCCGAGGACCGCTACCAGTTCTTCCAGACCGTCTATAATGCTGGCCGTCAGCAGATACTCGACCACTTCACCGACTTCGGCGGGGTGTCGACACGTCCCACCGACCGTCGCGAGAACTACGTGAAGCGCTGCGTCGGACTGCCCGGCCAGACGCTGGAGATACGCAACCAGAAGGTCTACATCGACGGTAAGGCCAGCAAGGAGCCCGACCAGGCACAGCACAGCTACAACGTGAAGCTGAAGCGCCACTTTACTGACGACGAGATGAAGGAGTGGGGCATCACCATGGAGGAGCTGGGCTACCTGAACAGCTTCGGTGCCATGCCGATGACCCGTCAGACGGTGGCCACGCTGAAGAACCGCCCGGACATCGTCGAGAGCATCGAGCCGAACCTGGAGGCCGACGAGTGGGACATCTACCCGCAGAACGGCAACTACCACTGGACACGCGACAACTACGGTCCCATCTGGATTCCCGCCAAGGGAAAGAGCATCGACCTGACGATGGACAACCTGCCCATCTACGAGCGCTGCATCCGTGCCTACGAGGGTAACACCCTGGAGGTGAAGGACGGCAAGATACTGATCAACGGCAAGGAGGCGAAGAGCTACACCTTCAAGCTGGACTACTACTGGATGATGGGCGATAACCGCCACAACAGCGCCGACTCGCGCTACTGGGGCTTCGTGCCCGAGGACCACATCGTCGGTAAGCCCATCTTCATCTGGTGGAGCAGCGACCCCGACCGCGGTGGCTTCGCCGGCATCCGCTGGAGCCGCCTGTTCCGCTTCGTCGATAACATCAAGTAAGGAGCAAGGTGCAGGGGGCAAGGAGCAAGAGAATAGAAGTAAAAGCTAATCTCATGCCCCCAGCCCCTTGCTCCCTGCCCCATAAACAGAACCTATGCGCAGTACACTAAAATTCCTGATTGTCCTGGCCGTGTCGCTACTGGTGATGCTGGCCTTCAGGGTGCTGGCATTCACCATCTATGCCGTCGGCGGCACGGCTCTGGAGCCCGACTTCAAGGCCGGCGACAGGGTGTTGGTGAACCGCTGGTCGTACGGACTGCGCACGGGGGGCGGGGGACTCTTCGACTACGGCCGCCTCTGTCGGCAGATGCCTGCCGTCGACGATTTCGTCGCCTTCGAGGACTCCACGGGCGCCGTGATGATCGGCCAGTGCCGGGCGCTGCCGGGCGACACCGTCAGCCTACAGGGCAAGGGGCGCGTCGTCATCCCCGGTGTGAGCCGCTGCGACCGTCACGACTGCTACTTCATAGACCACGGCGGCATCGTTGCCGAGCAGCAGATCATCGGTCGTGTCGTCTCTGTCCTCTACAGCCGCCGTCCCGGCACACCCTTCTGGCGCGGCTACGTCAAGGACCGTTACCTGCTCAGCCGATGAACGTCCTGCTCTCCACCACTTACTTCGGTCCCGTACAGTGGTACCAGAAGCTCTACCGTGCCGATGCCGTTGTCATCGACCCTGACGAGACGTTCCTGAAGCAGACCTACCGGAACCGCTGCTACATTGCCGCCGCCAACGGCGTGCAGGCGCTGACGGTGCCCGTCGAGCAGCCCGGCAACCGCTGTCCCGTGCGCGACGTCCGCATCAGCGACCACGGCGACTGGCGTCGCGTACACTGGAACGCCATCGCCTCAGCCTACGGCGAGTCGCCATTCTTCGAGTATTACCAGGACGACCTCCGCCCTTTCTTCGAGCGCCGCTGGCAATTCCTCTACGACTTCAACGAGGCCATCCGCCAGACCGTTAGCACCCTCCTCGACCTCCAGCCGCTGCCGCCGTCCCCGTCCGCGTCCTCCCCGTGTTTGTCTATGCCGTCACCGTGTGACGGCTCCACCCTCGACCTCCGCTCCGCCATCAACCCTAAGCACCCCGCCGCCGACGCAGACTTCCAGCCCCGTCCCTACTACCAGGTCTATGCCTCGCGCTACGGCTTCCAGCCGAACCTCTCCATCCTCGACCTGCTGCTGAACATGGGCCCAGAAGGCATTTTTTATCTCTAACATTTTGCGGTTTGCTTGATTTGCACTACCTTTGCAGACAAAATAGAAAAAAAAGGCAACAATGAAGATAACAGTAAAAACAACGCTGGCGGCACTGGCCGCCCTGGCGATGACCGCCTGCCAACAGAACAAGTTCCACGTAGAAGGCGAGATCGCCAATGCTGAGGACTCCGTCCTTTACTTCGAGAACGTCGCCCTGACGGGCATTGAGGTGCTCGACTCCACGAAGCTCGCCGCCGACGGCCGCTTCGACTTCAGCGGCGACGCCCCGTCGGCCCCGGAGTTCTACCGCTTGCGCATCGGCGACCAAATTGTGAACATCGCCATCGACTCCACCGAGACCGTCACTGTCAAGGGTGATGCGCATGCCCTGGCCACGAACTACACCGTGGAGGGGTCGGAGAACTGTCAGAAGATCAGGGAGCTGGCGCTGAAGCAGATAGCCCTCCAGGAGCAGGCCATTGCCCTGGAGCGCAACAGCCAGCTGGACCGCGACGTGGTGCGCGACTCGCTGCTCCGCCTGCTTCAGGCTTATAAGGAAGAGGTGAAGCGCGACTATATCTTCGCTGCACCCAACCGGTCGTACGCCTACTTCGCCCTGTTCCAGACCTTAGGGCCGTGGCTCATCTTCGACCCGAAGGCCAACGCCGACGACGTGAAGGTCTATGCCGCCGTGGCCACCAGCTGGGACACCTACTATCCCGGAGCACAGCGTGGCGAGAACCTCCACAACATCGCCATCGAGGGTATGAAGAACGTGCGTATCCTCGACCAAAGAAGCAGTCTGCCTGTGAGCGAGAGCAAGGTGGTGGAAGCAGGTATCATCGACATCGAGCTGCCCGACAACAAGGGTGTCATGCGCCGTCTCAGCAGTCTGAAGGGTCAGGTGGTGCTCCTCGACTTCCATGTCTTTGCCATGGAGGAGTCGCCGCAGCGCATCCTGATGCTCCGCGAGCTGTATAACAAGTATCATGCACAGGGACTGGAGATCTTCCAGGTCTCGCTCGACGGTGACGAACATTTCTGGAAGCAGCAGACCGCAGCCCTGCCGTGGATCAGCGTCTACGACGAGGATGGCCTGCAGTCACGTTGTCTCGTCAGCTACAACGTCTCGCAACTGCCCGAGTACTTCCTTATCGACCGCCAGAACAACCTCGTGAAACGGTCAGCACAAATGAAGGATCTGGAATCGGAAATCAAAACCCTTTGCCAGAATTAACGAGTACGAATCTTTTTGCAACCACGAATTACACGAATTGTTGGCGCAGCGATACTTTGAGAAAACGTAACGCGCAGCCAAAAATTCGTGTAATTCGTGAAATTCGTGGTCGTAAACAAGTTGTGGTCAGCTGTTATCTCCCGTAGGCGTCGAGTTTCTTCAAGTAGTAGTCACGGAAGTCCTGCCAGTGGTAGTAGGGCGGGGTTGTCGTGGGTAGCGGCAGCGTCGCCTCCTCCTCGTTCAGCAGCACCTTGAAGAGCACATCCTTGTCCGCCAGGTTCTCGCGGTAGAAGACAAACTGGATGTTGGCGCCCATGGGGAATACCTTACAGGCCCACCAGCCGTTAGGCTCCACCTCGCTGAGTTCCATCGTCTGGAAAGCATAGCCATTGAGGTCGAGCAGACAGGACAGCGGCAGGAGTATCGTCTCGTGGCCGAAGCGCAGGGTGGCTCCGGGGTGCTCCAGCTTCAGGCAGCTGTCAGCGTCGGCAATGATCCGGCGCAGGAGGTAGCGCTGGGTGTAAGGCTGGCAGCCACCATTGAGCAGCGACGGGCCGTAGCGAATGTACCACCAGGCATTCTCCATCTGCCAGAACCGGTGAATCTCCTTTGTTGTGAACAGGTCCACGATAGGTCCGCCCTGTCCCTTGGTGTTCTGCTGCATCAGACCTGTCTTCAGCAGGTAGTATGGGAGCCAGTAGTCGCTGACGTTCTCGCGGATATAGGTAGTGTCGTTGAACAGCAGACGGGTGACGCGGGGATTGTGCCTGATAGGTTCGGAATAGTCGTCGAAGGCATTCTGGGCTCTTTCGGTCATCATAGAGTCGCGCAGCAGCTTGTCCTGGTGGTTCATGTAGAACATATCGTGCGGCGAGGCATCAATCATAATCTCTAATTGCGGGTTCATGGCCGCCAGCTGTGTCAGCGCTGTCGCCATCGAGACGATGCAGCGGCCGACGGTGGTGCTGTGGGCATCGATGGCGACGGTACCCTCGAAGACCTCGGGGAAGCGTTCCACCATGCGGCGGGTGATGTCGCGGAGCTGCAGCTGTCCCAGTGGTGACAGCGTACCCCAGTAGCCCTCGGCGTCCTCGATGATGGCAGCCATGCGCTGCAGTATCTCCTTGCCCAGTGGCGTCAGCTTGCCTAAGGAGTCGCCCTTCGCCAGATAGTTGTAGGGAATGTCATAGCCCTTGCGGTTGTCGAGGTAGCGTGAGCCGTGACGGCCATAGTGGCTGATATAGAACGGTCGCTTCCCGGCAGGTGGCGGTGTCAGCAGTCCCGACGGCATCGGGTAGGCGTAGTAGTTGCTTGCCGCGATGTCGGGATTCTCCTTGATGGCGTTGTAGGCTTGTTGGGCATAGCCGACTGTCACGACAGTCAGTATCACCAGCAGGCATCTGAGTCTTTTCACCATGTCTTCGAACATTTTTTAGTTTTGCGGGTGCAAAATTACGAAAAAAAAAGTAATTTTGCAAGCAGAACCCAAAACTATCTGTATGAAAAGACATCTATCACTTTTACTGATGGCCCTCCTGGCCACCGTAGCACAGGCCAAGGTAAGGCTGCCGCACATCATCTCGGACAACATGGTACTGCAACAACAGACCGAAGCCCGTCTCTGGGGATGGGCGAAAGCGAAGGCGACGGTCACGGTGACCACCTCGTGGCACCAGACCGTCACGACACAAGCCGGCAAGGACGGCCGCTGGCTGGTGCGCGTGGCGACGCCCGCCGCCTCCTACACGCCCCAGACCATCACCTTCGACGACGGCGACGGTGCCGTCAGCATCACGAACGTCGTGACGGGCGAGGTGTGGGTGTGTGCCGGACAGTCGAACATGGAGATGCCCGTCAAGGGCTTCTGGGGCTGTCCTGTGAAGGGCTACAATCAGGTGGTGCTCGACGCCAAGAACCACCGTGGCGTCCGCAGCGTGAAGATTCCCAGCACGATGCGCATGGAGCCGCAGGACGATGCCGACTGCCAGTGGCGTGAGTGTTCGCCGCAGACGGTGGGCGATTTCTCGGCGACGGGCTATTTCTTCGCCCGTGTCATGCACAGCGCCCTGGACATCCCCATCGGCCTCATCGAGGCCAACAAGGGCGGTACCCGTGTGGAGAGCTGGCTGACGAAGGAGAACCTGCAGAAGCACACCCAGGAGCCGACGGACTCCGCAGGCATCGTCGCCTTCAAGCCCGAATACGACTACCAGCGTGCCCTGCTCTGGGGCAACGGCACCTTCAACCCCATCCTGAACTGCACGGTGAAGGGCATCCTCTTCTACCAGGGCTGCTCGAACGTCGGCGATCCCGGCAACCAGTACTCCGAGCGGCTGAAGCTACTCGTCGAGCAGTGGCGTCAGCAGTTCGCCCTGGGCGACATACCCTTCTACTTCGTCGAGATAGCCCCCTTCCACTACGACGATGTCGACGGGCTGGCCGGTGCGCTGCTCCGTGAACAGCAGTTCCGTGCCCAGCAGATTATCCCCAACAGCTCGCTCGTCTGTACCAACGACCTCGTCTTCCCCTACGAGACGACACAGATACACCCCGCCCAGAAGCAGCAGGTAGGCGAGCGGCTGGCGTGGACGGCGCTGGCCCGCGACTACGGCTTCGACCAGGTGCTCTACAAGAGCTCGTCGTTCAAGGACATGACCGTGAAGGACGGTGCCGTCTATGTACACCTGCAAGACAACTACCATGCCGATGCCCCCTACGAGCTGATTGAGGGCTTCGAGGTGGCCGGTGCCGACCGCGTGTTCCATCCTGCCCAGGCCCGTCACTTCTGGCAGCCTGGCGGCGGCTACTGGGACGAGGCCATCGTCGTCAGCAGCCCGCAGGTCAGCCAGCCTGTAGCCGTCCGCTACTGTTTCCGCAACTTCAAGGTGGGCAATGTCACTAACGCCGCCAACCTCCCCCTGTTCCCCTTCCGTACCGACAGCTGGTGAAGTGGCCCCAAACCTTAAAAAATCAAAAAACTTTCCTATATAATAAGGTATATGGGAAAGTTTTGTGTACTTTTGCGCCCCAAAACATAGAAAAGGTAAAAAAAGTAGCATATGCAGAAGAACCTGGTTATTGTCGAGTCGCCTGCCAAGGCGAAGACCATTGAGAAGTTCCTCGGAAAAGACTTCAAGGTGATGTCCAGCTACGGACATATCCGTGACCTGAAGAAGAAGGAGCTGAGTATTGACGAGAAGTCGCTCGAACCCGAATATGAAATTCCAGAAGAGAAGAAAAAGCTGGTCGGCGAACTGAAAAAGCAGGCCAAGGCCGCCGAGAAGGTGTGGCTCGCATCCGATGAAGACCGCGAGGGAGAAGCCATCTCGTGGCACCTTTGTGAGGTGCTCGGACTCGACGAGGCCAATACTAACCGCATCGTCTTCCATGAGATTACCGAACCAGCCATCCTGGAGGCTATCGAGCATCCGCGCCGGCTGGATATGAATCTCGTCAACGCCCAACAGGCCCGCCGTGTGCTGGACCGTCTGGTAGGCTTCAAGGTGTCGCCCGTCCTGTGGCGCAAGGTGAAGCCCGCCCTCTCTGCCGGTCGTGTGCAGAGTGTCGCCGTCCGTCTCATCGTCGAGCGTGAGCGCGAGCTGCAGGCGTTCAAGAGTGAGCCGTTCTACAGCGTCAGCGCCGTCTTCGGCGTCACCAATGCCGATGGTTCGCAGAGCGAGGTGAAGGCCCTGCTCAACAACCATCTGAAGACCCACGACGAGGTCATCGCCTTCCTCGAGGCCTGCAAGGATGCTACGTTCACCATCGAGGACGTGCAGAAGAAGCCCATGCGGCGTACACCCGCTCCCCCCTTCACTACGTCGACGCTGCAGCAGGAGGCCGCCCGTAAGCTCGGCTTCACCGTCAGCCAGACGATGATGGTGGCCCAGCGCCTGTATGAGAGTGGTCGCATCACCTATATGCGTACCGACTCTGTGAACCTGTCGAACCTCTGTCTCGGTGCTGCCAAGAACGAGATTACCAACCTCTATGGTGCCGACTACGCCAAGACCCGCCAGTACCACACTAGTTCGAAGGGTGCTCAGGAGGCTCACGAGGCTATCCGTCCCACCTATATGAACCAGCCCACCATCGACGGTACGGCTCAGGAGAAGCGTCTCTACGACCTCATCTGGAAACGTACTCTCGCCTCGCAGATGGCTGATGCCGAGTTGGAGAAGACAACGGTCGAAATCAAAATGAGAAATGAGAAGGGAGAAGTGATAAATGACAACTCATTTACAGCCGTGGGCGAGATCGTCAAGTTCGACGGTTTCCTGAAGGTCTACCGTGAGTCGACTGACGACGAAGAGCAGGAGAACAGCGAGCTCGGCCATGTGCTACCGCCGCTGAAGAAGGGTCAGGAGCTGACCCGTCGCGAGATTCAGGCCACCGAGCGTTTCAGCCAAGGGCCGCAGCGCTTTACCGAGGCATCGCTGGTCCGCAAGCTCGAGGAGCTGGGTATCGGCCGTCCGTCTACCTATGCGCCCACCATCTCCACCATCCAGCAGCGCGAGTACGTGCAGAAGGGTGACAAGAAGGGTGAGGAGCGTCAGTATACCATCGACACCCTGAAGGGCAAGCTCATCACGCAGAAGGTGCGCAAGGAGATGACCGGCTCCGACAAGGGCAAGCTCCTGCCTACCGATGTGGGCGTCGTCGTCAACGACTTCCTCATGGAGAACTTCAAGGATATCATGGACTATAACTTCACCGCGAAGGTCGAGCAGGACTTCGACCGCATTGCCGAGGGTGGCGAGACGTGGGAGAAAATGCTCCGCTCGTTCGATAAGACCTTTGAACCCACCGTCGACAAGGCGATGAACAGCCGTCACGAGCACAAGGCCGGCGAGCGGCAGCTCGGCATCGACCCGAAGAGCGGCAAACCCGTCTTCGTCAAGATCGGCCGCTTCGGTCCCGTTGTACAGATAGGCTCTGCTGAGGACGCAGAGAAGCCCCGCTTCGCCCAGCTGCCCAAGGACAAGAGTATGGACAGCATCACCCTCGACGAGGCGTTGGAGCTCTTCAAACTGCCCCGTGAGATTGGCGACTTCGAGGGCAAGCCCGTCACCATCGGTGCCGGTCGTTTCGGTCCTTACATCCTTCATAACAAGGTTTACACGTCGCTGCCAAAGGGTACCGACCCGATGGCTGTCACCCTGGACGAGGCCATCCTTCTCATCGAAGAGAAGCGCCAGCAGGAGACGAAGAAACTCCTGAAGGTCTTCGCCGAGGACGAGAAGCTCCAGGTGCTCAACGGCCGTTACGGTCCCTACCTGAGCTACGACGGCAAGAACTACCGTCTGCCCAAGTCTATGCACGCACGTGCTGAGAAACTGGGCTATGAGGAGTGTATGGAGATAGTGAATAAATGATGCGAAGAATCATCCTAATAGGCTACATGGGGTCGGGAAAGACCACCGTCGGCAAAGCCCTGGCGAAGGAACTTGGGCTGCCGTTCTACGATCTCGACTGGTATATCGAGAGTCGTATGCGGAAGAAGGTGAGTCAGATCTTTGCCGAACGCGGCGAGGAGGGCTTCCGCCAGATTGAGCAGAATATGCTCCACGAGGTCGCCGAGTTCGAGGATGTCGTCGTCAGCTGTGGCGGCGGCACCCCCTGCTTTTTCGACAACATAGACTATATGAACTCCCAGGCGCAGGTTGTCTGGCTGCGCTGTGAGCCCGAGGTGCTACAGAAGCACCTGCTCATGGGCAAGGGCGACCGTCCGCTGCTGAAGGGTAAGAACCCCGACGAGCTTCTGGTCTTTATCCGCGAGCAGCTGGCATACCGCGAGCAGTTCTATGCCAAGGCCAACTATCAGCTTGACGTCACGCTCATGGACAACTTCGACAAGATCAAGGATACGGTCGATAAACTGCGTGAGTTGCTGTTTAAGGATGAATAAATTGTAGATTAATTGAGAATTGAGGGATAGAATGAAGGTGGAAGAGAAAGAGAAGAACCAGTTTGTACGTGAGGTGGCCGAGCAGAAGTATGAGTTCGGCTTCACGACGGATGTCCATACGGAGGTCATTGAGAAAGGACTGAACGAGGATGTCGTCAGGCTCATCTCAGCCAAGAAGGGCGAACCGGCGTGGATGCTCGACTTCCGCCTGAAGGCCTTCCGCTACTGGAAAGAGCAGACGGCGCCCACGTGGGGACACGTCCACGTGCCACAGGTCGACTACCAGGCCATCTCTTACTATGCCGACCCCACAGCGAAGAAGGGGCAAGGTGCAGGGAGCAAGGCGCAAGAGAATGCGATTGACCCCGAACTGGAGAAGACCTTCGACAAGCTCGGCATCCCTCTGGAGGAGCGTCTCGCCCTCTCAGGCAATACCGCCGTCGACGCCATCATGGACTCCGTCAGCGTGAAGACGACGTTCAAGGAGAAACTGCGCGAGAAGGGCGTCATCTTCTGCTCTATCGGCGAGGCCATCAAAGAACACGGCGACCTGGTTCGCCAGTACCTCGGTACGGTAGTGCCGTATAAGGATAATTTCTATGCCGCCCTGAACTCAGCGGTCTTCAGCGACGGCTCGTTCGTATACATCCCGAAGGGTGTGCGCTGTCCAATGGAGCTGAGCTCCTACTTCCGCATCAACGCCCGTAATACCGGCCAGTTCGAGCGCACGCTGATCATTGCCGACGACGACTCGTACGTCTCGTACCTCGAAGGCTGTACGGCCCCCATGCGTGACGAGAACCAGCTGCACGCTGCCATCGTCGAGATTATCGTCATGGACCGCGCGGAGGTGAAGTACTCGACGGTACAGAATTGGTACCCGGGTGACGAGCAGGGACGAGGCGGTGTCTTGAACCTCGTGACGAAGCGCGGTGACCTGCGCGGTGCCGACTCCAAGCTGTCGTGGACACAGGTAGAGACGGGCAGCGCCATCACATGGAAGTACCCGTCGTGCATCCTCCGTGGCGACCGCTCGCAGGCGGAGTTCTACTCAGTGGCGGTGACGAACAACTATCAGGAGGCCGACACGGGCACGAAGATGCTGCACATTGGCCGCGACACGAAGTCGACGATTATCTCGAAGGGTATCTCCGCAGGCCACTCGCAGAACTCCTACCGTGGTTTGGTGCGTGCAGCGGCGACGGCCGAGAACGCCCGCAACTACTCGTCGTGCGACTCGCTGTTGCTGGGTTCCGACTGTGGAGCCCACACGTTCCCGTATATGGACGTCCACAACCCCACGGCAGTCTTCGAGCACGAGGCGACGACCTCGAAGATCTCGGAGGACCAGCTGTTCTACTGTAACCAGCGTGGCATACCGACAGAGCAGGCCGTAGGCCTCATCGTCAACGGCTACGCGAAGGAGGTGCTCCAGAAGCTGCCCATGGAGTTTGCCGTTGAGGCCCAGAAGCTGCTCAGCGTCTCGCTGGAAGGTACCGTCGGTTGATTCAACACCAATATTATTACCAATAACTATGGAATACAGAAAACTTGGAAAAACAGGACTCGAGGTGTCGGCACTGAGCTTTGGCGCCTCGTCGTTGGGTGGCGTGTTCCACGACATCGACGAAGGCCGTGCCGTAGACACGGTGGCTGTAGCCCTCGACGGAGGCATGAACCTCATTGACGTGTCGCCCTACTACGGGCACTACCGCGCCGAGACCGTGCTGGGACGGGCGCTGCGACAGCTGCCACGCGACCGCTATATCCTCTCGACGAAGGTAGGCCGCTACGGTAAGGACGGCGTGAACACCTGGGACTATAGCGGACGACGCGCCCAGGAGAGCGTCTACGAGAGTATGGACCGTCTGGGGGTGGACCACATCGACCTGATTCACGTCCACGACATTGAGTTCCAGGCTTCGCTGCCCGGCGGTCTGCAGAAGGTCGTCGACGAGACGCTACCTGCCTTGGTGGAACTGAAGGAGAAAGGTGTGGTGAGCCACGTGGGCATCACCGACCTGCAGATTGACAATCTGCGCTGGGTCATCGACCATAGTGCCGAGGGTACGGTGGAGACGGTGCTGAACTTCTGCCACTACTGCCTGTGCGACGATGCGCTGGCCGACCATCTGGACTACTTCGAGGCACACGGCATCGGTCTCATCAATGCCTCGCCGCTCAGCATGGGACTGCTCTCCAGCCGTGGCGCTCCTGACTGGCACCCCGCCCCGAAGGCGCTGGCTGACGCCTGCCGCCGTGCTGCGGAGTACTGTGCCCAGAAGAGCTACCCGATAGAGAAACTGGCTATGCAGTTCTCTGTCAGCAACCCGCGTGTGCCGTCGACGCTATTCTCGTCGGCCAATCCTGACAACGTGCGCCGTAACCTGGACTATATCAGCGAGCCCATCGACTGGCAGCTGGTTAAAGAGGTGCAGGACATCATTGGCGATGCCAAGCGACTGACATGGTGTAATACGTAAGGCTATGATTATCGATGCACATAGCCACCTGTGGCTGAGACAGGATACGGTGGTGGATGGCTTTCCCATCCGCTCCCTTGACGCGAACCCTAGCCGAAGCCTCTTCTTTGGCGAGGAGCGCCAGATGCTGCCGCCGTTCATGATTGACGGTAAGAACACCGCCGAGGTCTTTCTAAGCAATATGGACTATGCCCAGGTGGCCGCCGCCGTGGTGGTACAGGAGGTCATCGACGGCAACCAGAACGCCTACCTCACCGATGTGCAGGCCAAGTTCCCGGAGCGTTTCTGCTGCATGGGTATGGCCTGGACGCTGGAGGAAGCAAAGGCAGTGCAGGCGGCAGGCCTGCGCGGTATCGCTTTCCCCGGTCACCGCATGAAGACGTCGCTGCATACGCTTATGCCCATCTTCAAGTTTATGGAGGAGCAGGGCATGGTGCTGTCGATGTGCTTAGGCGAGGACCCACGGCAGATTGCCGAGATGGCTGAGGTGATACAGGAGTGTCCCCGACTGAAGGTTGCCATCGGCCACTTCGGGATGGTTACCACGCCCGCTTTCGAAAGTCAGGTGAAGCTGGCGCGGGAAGGCCAGAACGTGATGATAGAAAGTGGCGGCATCACGTGGCTCTTTAACGCGGAGTTCTATCCTTACCCCTCTGCCGTGCGCGCCATCCGCCAGGCGGCTGACTGGGTGGGCATCGACCGGCTGATGTGGGGCTCGGACTACCCGCGCACCATCACCGCCATCACCTATCGAATGTCGTACGACTTCATCACGAAGAGCACGGAACTGACCGACGACGAGAAACGCCTCTTCCTCGGCGAGAATGCCCAGCACTTCTACGGGTTCGGCCCGCTTCCCGACCTGCCATATATAAAGAATATGAGTGAATAAGAACCAGACTGAAACCTAAAACATCACATGACAACCACCAAAAGACCTTTAGTAGAGAAACGCTACCTGTTTACCTTCATACTGATCACCACACTCTTCGCATTGTGGGGATTTGCCAACGACATCACCAACCCCCTTGTGGCTGCCTTCCAGACGCTGATGGAGATATCGGCCGCCAAGGCGTCGATGGTGCAGTTTGCTTTCTATGGCGGCTATGCCACAATGGCCGTTCCAGCGGCCCTGTTCATCCGCAAGTACTCGTATAAAGTCGGCGTGCTCATTGGTCTCTGCCTCTATGCCGTGGGCGCCTTCCTGTTTATACCCGCTGCACAGTTCCAGGCGTTCTCGTTCTTTTGCCTGTCGCTTTATATCCTGACGTTTGGACTTGCGTTCCTCGAGACTAGTGCCAACCCCTTCATCCTCTCGCTGGGTCCGAAGGAGAACTCCACCCGACGACTGAACCTGGCACAGGCTTTCAACCCCGTCGGCTCGCTGTCGGGCATGGCCGTAGCGTCGTTCATCGTCCTGCCCAACCTCATCTCCGACCATCGTGATGCCGCCGGACAGGTTATCTTCCACGGCTTGAGTGAGGCCGAGAAGGCCAGCATCCGCCTGCATGACCTCGCCGTCATTCGCGATCCCTACGTCGCCATCGGACTAGTGGTGCTCGTGATGTTCATCATCATCGCCCTGACGAAGATGCCCAAGCTGAAGGGCGACGGCGAGCAGGGTAGCGCCCATGACACGCTGCGTCGCCTGTGGCACAACCATACCTACCGTAATGGCGTGGCCGCACAGGTACTTTATGTGGCAGCACAGATCATGGTGTGGACCTTTATCATCCAGTATGCCGACCACTTGGGTATGGACAAGGCGACGGCTCAGCGGTTTAATATCTGTGCCATGTCGCTGAACCTCGTTGGCCGCTTCGTTGGCACGTTCATCATGCGCTACGTGAACCAGCGGCGCCTGTTGGGACTCTTTGGCATCGGCGCCTCGCTCTGTACCATCGGTGCCATCTGCATCGAGGGCATGGCTGGTCTCATCAGCCTCGTGGCCATCAGCCTGTTCATGTCGATCATGTTCCCCAGCATCTACGGTATCGCCCTTGAGAACGTCAGCAACGAAGACACCTCGCTGGGTGCTGCCTTCCTGGTGATGGCCATCGTCGGCGGCGCCCTGATGCCCCCGCTACAGGGTCTCATCATCGACCAGGGCACCATCCTGGGCTGGCCGGCTGTCAACGTATCGTTCGTGCTGCCGCTCATCAGCTTTATCTTTATCACCCTCTACGGATACCGTACGTATCAACAGGCGAGGGTGAAGTGAAAGATGTAAGAATGTAAAAATGTAAGAATTAAAAAAAGAAATAGAAGAATGAAAGCATTACAGATTTCCAGCCCATTCACGCTGGATGTAATAGATCTCCCTATGCCCGCCCCTGAGGCTGGCGAGGTGCTGCTGCGCCTGCAGTATGTAGGCTTCTGCGGCTCCGACCTGAACACGTTCCGTGGCCGTAACCAGATGGCCCTCAGTCCTGTTATTCCCGGCCATGAGATCAGCGCCGTCATCGAAAGTCTGGGCGACAATGTTCCCGAAGGCTTAAAGGTGGGCCAGACGGTCACCGTCGACCCTTATACGGCCTGTGGCAACTGCCCCAGCTGTCGTAACCGCCGTGTCAACGCCTGTCAGCACAACGAGACACTCGGTGTGCAGCGTCACGGCGCCATGCGCGAGTACATCTGTGTACCTTGGCAGAAGGTGATTGCCGCCGACGGACTGGCCCAGCGCGACGTGGCCCTCATCGAGCCGATGAGTGTCGGCTTCCATGCCGTCGACCGTGCTCAGGTCACCGACTCCGACATCGTGCTCGTCATCGGCTGCGGCATGATTGGTGTGGGTGCCATCGTCCGTGCCTCGCTGCGCGGCGCAACGGTCATCGCCATGGATATCGACGACGAGAAACTCGCCCTGGCCCGTGAACTGGGTGCCTCCGCCACCGTCAACTCCGCCACGGAGAATGTCCACGACGCCCTGTCGCGTCTTACTGACGGCTGCGGTCCCGACGTGGTGGTTGAGGCTGTAGGTGCCAGCCCCACTTACCAGACCGCCATCAATGAGGTGGCCTTTACCGGTCGCGTCGTCTGCATAGGCTACGCCCCTGGTGACATCAGTCTCACGACGAAGTTCTTTGTCCAGAAGGAGCTTGACATCCGCGGCTCGCGTAACGCCCTGCCCAGTGACTTCCGTGCTGTTATTCGCTACCTGCGTCGCGGCGATTGCCCCACCGACCGCCTTGTCTCGGCTGTCGTTGCCCCGGAGAAGGCTGCAGAGGCTCTCCAACGGTGGCACGAAGCCCCCGGCCGTGTATTCCGTATTCTGGTCGATTTCCGCTAATCAGTGTCTCAGCCTGAGATTCTTGAGATATCTATTGTATAAGGGAACTAGTAAGGACGGGACTACTCTAAGGACAAGAGCCATGAGCAAGTATTTCCCGTAACGCGAGCGCACAAGCACCCTGCGATAGACCATACTATTGGTACGCAAGTCATCTATGTATTTCTTCTCATGATGAGCTCTTGCTTTCCAAATCTCTTCCAACGAGTTACAGAAAGCAATGCTCATGATGATATATAGTTTGCGGTCGTACTCTGAAGGATCCTTTTGTACGTAGTCATAGAGGTGTCTCACCACCGTCAGATTGTCGTATCCTTTCTTCTGATTAATCGACCTGACAATAGAGCCAGGAGTCGGATAGACCAGATAGAGGATATCGTCAAGGACAAGAACCTTCTGGGCAGCCATCAGCACTCTGGGAGTAAATTCCAAGTCCTCATGGTAGATGTACGGTAGCATGGATAATTGTTGGCTCAATAAGAAATCTCTCTTGAAAAGAAAAGTCATGACTGCTGGCGAGAAGCGCGACTTGAGTCTCAGCAGACTACAATCAATGATGTTTGAGAGGAACTGCGATCCCGTTACCACCTGTCCCGCCATATCCCGGTAGGACGTCCTGCGCACCTTCTCGCCATGAATAAGATTTGCGCTACAGAAAGCAATGGCATCGTAGCCCTGAGTCATCTCCTTTTGCAAGACGGCGAAAGCACCTTCTTCCGCGAAGTCGTCGGAGTCGATGAACCATATATACGTGCCACGGGCATGAGCCAGCCCCATGTTACGGGCACCTCCTGGACCAGCGTGCTGTCCGTTGAGCACGTGCAACTGCGGGTTTTCAGCGGCGATGTGTCTGCAGATGGCGGCAGTACGGTCTGCTGACGCGTCATCGACGACGATGACCTCATAGTCGAGGTCGTGTCCCCGTTGCCGGAATATCGATTCCAGCGTGTCGGCAATAGTTGCCTCTCTGTTGTAGGCAGGTATGATGATGGATAGTGTCATGTTTCAACGCAAGGGCAGATAACTTTTTCTGCTATGGCTCAGGTACCTGTAGTATTCGTAACACGAGAATGGGAAGTATAACCCACGCAGCATCGTCACCAGCGACTTCCGTTCCTTGGCATAGAACAGGTGTTCGGCGTGTCGGGCACAGAATAGCTGCAGTCGTAGCAGACTGCCTGGTGAGTTGCCGACGAAAAGCGTGAGCATTGTGATGGCATCCCTGTAAACGGCTTCCGTGGAGTCCATCTTCTTCATGCACTCCAGCAGTATTCCGAGGCGTCTTGTCACTTCTGGACGCAATTCGCGGAACAGTCTGAAGTCGTTCACCACATGGCTGAACAAATTGGCGATGCTCTTCCTGTTGCTGACGGGACCGTTGTAGGTGGCTGAGGCGGCATGAAGACGGTGAAGTACCAGAGGCTTCTCCACGTAGGCAACGCTGTCGTAGGCAGCGGCGACGATAGACAGCAGGTTGTCGTAGGTCTTGACGGTCCTCAGCGTCTCGGCATCGGGTATGCGCTCCAGGAGCTTTCTGTCGAAGAACAACGTGTGCCCCGGCATTGAACTGCCTATAAAGAGCAGGCGTAGCAGGTGGTGGTTGGGTATGCGAACGTCGCGGTTACGGCTGGGGTAGGGCATGGAGAATCCAGAGCAGAGGAGCTTCTCGCCGATGGCTTCCATCTGCCACTTCAGCTTGTCGTCAACCCATATGTCGTCCTGGTCGCTGATGGCGATGTAGTCGCCGGTGGCCTTTTGTATGGCTCCGAAGAAGTTGTTGTTGATGCCATGCTCGGCATCGTTGACAAAGAGTTTGATGCGGCTGTCGGCCTTCGCGTAGTCCCGGACGATGTCAAGGGTCGTGTCGGTGGATCCGTCGTCCTGTATGATAATCTCGTCGGGAGCTAGGCTCTGTCGAAGTATGGAGTCCAGCTGCTCTTTCAAGTGTTCGGCACCGTTGAAGGTGGCCATGACGACGGAGATGGTTTTCATCGAAGGCTCATGGGATTGTGTCGTGTAATTATGTCAGGCTCCGAAGTCGCCCTTCAGCGTACGTTTCAGACGCCTGACGGCTTTCGCCCACACGGAATTGGTTTGGTGGTAATAGCGTTCGAAGGCGTGACGTGCCTCCAGGTTCTCTGCCGGCGGTGTGATGCGCTCCACGTGTATAGGCGCCGTCCAAAGGGTGCAGTCGTAGAGTCCGCCACCCCCGCAGTTCGTGCCACTGCCGTCGAAGCCGGTGTTCTTCACCAAAGACCGTCCGACGTTCAGCGAGAGGATGTCCTTCAGGAACAGCGATGCGTTCCATCGGATGGCCCACGAGTCGTTTCTCCCCTCTATCTGACGAGACAGCATCTGTGTATAACCATAGCGTCCATTGAAATCGAACTGTCGAGTCAGGTTCCTCCGCTTCAACTCGTCAAGCAACTCCTGTCCGTTCGGATTGAAGTGCTTCCACGCCCTTCGCCACGTGGCCCATCCCCAGCTGCCCGTCCATTTGATGAGGAATGTCTCGGGCAGCGACGGATTATTCGTAAAGTCACAAGCCTGGATATGTCCCACGCGGTCCTCGTCCTTGTATACTTCCAGGGCGTCGTTCATGAATTGCAGGAAATAAGGTGCCAGTATCAGGTCGTCTTCCACGACGATGACGCGGTCGTATTGCTCCAGCGTCTTGGTGACGCCGTCGATGATGGATTTGGCAAGTCCCCAGTTCTCCGTACGCTCGACGATGGTGATGTGGCGGAAGCCGGTGATGGTACGCAGATAGTTGCGCACCTGTCCGACGCGTTCCCTGTCAGCGACGGTTCTGGCGGCATCCGAGAATACCATCAAATCGCTTTCCTTAGCCAGCGTATTGGCAAGCAAAGAATTGACGCACTTCTTCAGATGATCAGGCCTGTTGTATGCAAAGAGTAGGATGGGGGCGAAAATTCTTTCCATCGTTTTAGATATAATCATAGTTCCCCGACATTTTCTTTAATCGGTGAACAATTGCTTGATTTATACGCTTAAAGTTTCCATAGCGCAGGTTGAGAAACAATTCCTCTACACTGCGTTTGATCTTAATCCACGGATGTCCCCATGCCATTAAACGCGCTATTCGCTGACCATACTCTACATTCTCTATAACATATTTGGGATGTTTTAGTGGGAACGTCATTTCATGGTTGTTCATTGTCATTAACTGCTTAGCACTTTTGGGGAGAGTCCTGTATTGTACTTGAAAATGGGCAGACTCTTCTGAGATACCGGAATTAGTTATTAAGTTGCGCGTAGGCATGATTGTAAGGCCGGAATTTAGCATGTTATATGACCAAAAGAGCGTTTCATAAATGGGTTTTCCCGCAGCATGGTGCTTTTCCAATTTCTTTAGCATTTCGTGTCGCCCATGATGTCGTTTGACTAATTGTTCCAGTTGTCGCTTATTGAAGCAATCATCCATAACGGGATAACCGATTTCCCAATTTAGTACAACCCTGCTCCAACTAGCCCATCCCCATATTGAAAAAACTGTCGTAAAGAAATAATCGTAAGGAACATCGGGCGTATTTTCTTCAAAATTAAACCCGGAAATCATCGTCACTCGCTTGTCATTCTCATACCTGTCCAGCATCTCTTTGCAAAAAGTAAAGAAGGATACCACTGGAGTTGAGTCGTCTTCTAAGACAATACATTTGTCTGCCATAGAAAAAGCCCACTGATGAGCTGCAAAATTTGAGGCCCATGCACCTGAGTTCTCTTCGTGGTAGTTTCGTACCACTTCACACTCCCAATCTATCTGGCTGTCATCAACAATTAGTTTTGCAGCCTCTATCTTTTTTGCTTCCTCTGGGTTACGAGGGCCATCTTGGTATAAGAAGAGTTTAGACGGTCGCGCTTTTCTTATTGCATCAAATGTTCTTGCGAGCGTTTCTGTTCTCGTAAAAAAAATGAGCAAAACTGCAACATCTAATTCTGAAGGGCTTTTCATTGCGTCATTCCGTTTTTATTGTATGCAAAAGTAATAATTTTCCTCAGACCTACAAAATTCTTATTTGCTTTTTTTGTAATTCACATTATTTTTGTACCTTTGTAGCCGATGAAAGTATCTATTCTAGTCCCAGTTTATGGCGTTGAACCGTTTATAGAAGAATGCGCTGTTTCCTTGTTTGAACAGTCATACAAGGATTTGGAGTATATTTTTGTGGATGACTGTTCGCCAGACAAAAGCATAGAGGTTCTAGAGGATGTCATAAATCGTTATCCGGATAGAGAAAAGCAAGTCCGCATCATTCATAATGAAATTAATCGTGGAAGTGGTGCAACCCGTTCCATCGCGTTAGCTGCAGCTACTGGTGACTATGTGATGTTTGTAGACAGCGATGATGTCATAACAACAGACGCGGTAGAAAAGCTCTATATACAACAGGAAAAGACCAATGCAGACATCGTTGATGGCGCCTTATGCCGATTAACACCAACTGGTCTGAATACACCGACATATCCTTATCATGGCGAGAGTCCTGACACACTCTGCTTGATTCTCGCCAAAAACACTGTGTCTCATAATGCTGTGGCCAGACTAATTCGAAAAAGTCTCTTTGATAGTTATCATATTGATTTTGTAGAAGGTATCAATATGGCCGAAGACTATTCAATTATGGCCAGACTCATGTTCTATGCAACACGTTCATGCATTGATGACATCATCTATTATTATCGCATAAACGATAGTGGAACATTTGCCTCTGGATTGAACCGAAAGAACATCAATTCCTTTATTGATGCTAACTCCCTTGTTGGAGACTTTTTGGCAAAGAACGACCAAAAGGGAGTCTTCCGTTTCCCATACGAACTGGGAATGTTGCAGACGTACCACTCTGCATTACAGGTAGGACTCTCACGCAAAGAGATTGACGAGCGTAGTCATTATCGCCCAAGTATTCCACTCTTTCGCTGTCTGCATAGTCTGTTTTGTCATCATTGCTCGCGTCGACTCCTGTATGCAGTCTATCTAGTTGTCAAGCGTTTGTATAAGAAATCCTTTTTTAAGAAGTAGTATGACAGGAATGAGGATCTCTGTGGTGTTGTGCACCTACAATGGTATGCGTTTCCTGCGTGAGCAACTGGATACGGTTGTCGAGCAGACGCTCACCCCCTTCGAGGTGATTGTCCAAGACGATGGTTCAACAGATCAAACGATCGACATCGTCAGGGAGTATTGTCAGAAGTATCCTTTCGTCAAACTTTACCAGAACGAGGCCACCCATGGGGTGAACGGGAATTTTTTCAGTGCCATGAGGAGGGCAACAGGAGATCTCATAGCTATTTGTGACCAGGACGATATCTGGGAATTACAGAAACTGGAGAAAATGGTCGCAACGATAGGCACGAACCTACTCTGCTCCTGTCGTACGAAACCGTTCTCCGAAGATGGCGCTTATGTCGACTACGACGAGCGTGTACCTAACTACCGCCTGCCGAGACTGCTATATGCGTCAGTCCTTGGTCATTCCATGCTTTTCCAACGCAAGCTGTTGGATATGCTGCCCAATGTCGACGCTACTGATTACGGAACGGTTTATGATGTTGTTCTTGGCGTTACGGCGGCAGCTTGCGATGAGATTGTCGTGTGCAATGAGGTTCTAGTACACCAACGCCGCTATGCCGCTGCAACAACCATTTCAGAGTACGACTACGACAGACGTCGTAAACCTTCCATAGCTAATGGGCTGTATCTGCTCTGGTGGTCTGCTCGCCATTTCAAAACCGTACAGCCTTATTTGTATAGCACTTTTCGTCAACGCAAACATATGCTAAAGGACATCCGTGGAGCACACTCAGAGGCATATCAAGACTCCATTCGCATCTGCGAACTCGAGGGTAAGCCTGGATTGTTAAATTTGCTAAGACTTTCGTTCCTTTTCGTCAAGCACCGACATCATCTGTTCTATACTGAAGGCAGAGGTTTTGTTAACTTTGCCCGTGCCCTACTTTATCCCATTATGCAGATCTATGATTATCGCTATCTCGTGCCAACAAAAGAATAGTTACCTATGGAAGCAGTTGTAAAGAAGCCTCGTTTAGAGTGGTTGGATGCATTAAGGGGATTCACGATGATTATGGTAGTGGCGAATCATGTATGTAACTTCGCCTTCACGCTACCAAACCAAGCATCGTCATCCATGCAGTTCTTTGTGCTGTTCCGTATGCCGCTTTTTTTCTTCGTGAGTGGATTCCTGGCCTACCGCGCTTCACAAATATGGACGTTTAGAACACTTGGTGAACAACTGCTAAAAAAGGTCCGAGTACAAACAATCCCTACCATCGTCTTCTTCTTAATAGGTGCGGCCATCATTGGCGACAAATTTTGGCCAACGGTGATGAATTGGCTGGGTCTTACGGCTAAGGGCGGGTATTGGTTCACGATCGTACTGCTCTATATGTTTATCGTTTACTACTTCTTCTGTTTCCTTGAGAGTTGGTTACAGAAAATATGTCCAAAGATACCATCGTGGCTCCCCATTTTATTGCTGTTTGTCATATCCATGTGCTTTTACGAAACCTGCTATCAGCCCAAGTACTTTTCCTGGGCGTTCGGACACAGGGGGCCTCCCAATATGTTCATCAACTACACAAGCTTCAACCAGCTCTTTATCTATTTCCCCTTCTTTCTCTATGGCAACATTGTCAGACGTTACTGGGACACGGCTCAGAAGGTGTTCGACTATAAGTGGTTCTTTCCGATCATCATGGTTGTACTCATCTTTGCGGGTCTGGATTCGAGGAAATGGCACTTCTTACGGATGGCCTGGGCTATCGTTCCGCTTACTTTGGCCCGCTTCACATTGCTGACAATCGTCTTCATGTACTTCCGACACTACCAGCAATACTTTACTCAACGGACAGTTATCGGCGCATCAATGCAATATATAGGTAGACGTACGCTTGACATCTATCTGTTACATATGCTCTTTATGCCAAACCTGCCGAACATCGGTGAGTTCTTCGTGAAGTATCGTCACAATTTCGTCATCGACACCACTTTGTCGCTTATATTGGGACTTATCATCATCGGCTTCTGTATCATCACCTCCAATATCCTACGTATCAGTCCTTTCCTTAAGAAGTGGCTGTTCGGCCGGACGTAATCAATGGCTGGCCGATAACTATTTCTTCTTCCTGATGAAGTCGATACATTCCTCCATCACCTTCGCCCGTAGCAGTTTCATCATGCCAGCATAGAGCACGACGGCCATCAGGATACGGGCGCCGAGAAGAAGAACTAAGTTGGTGATATTAGCGGTAGAGATATAAGTAATAGTCATTACAAGCAGACTCACCACTAAGAACGGAACGATGTCTTTTAGAACATCAAGTAGGCGTATTCCTGCCAACCGAGTTGCCAGTACTTGCCATACACCGAGCCAAAGAATAGTCAGGATAGTGTAGGCACTTACAATGGCAATGATTCCTTTGGAATAAAACAGTAGCACCAATATTAGCTGTATAACCATCTGACCAATGTTGCACCACATATATAAATCAGACCGTCCACTGGAGATTATCAGATTATGATATAACGAACTTAAAGGCATAAATGCACCTCCAATACATAAAATCTGAAGCAGAATGATACTCTCCCGCCACTTTTCGCCAATGGTCAGCAATATAAACTCATTCGACACCATTGCGAATCCCAACATCGCAGGGAATGAGAGGAAGGCAGTAAAACGCAGCATCTTCCTGAAAACACGAATCTCTCGCTCACGCTCATCTGAGACCGACACAAAGACTGTTTGGGCTATCTGACCAACAGTGTCTGTTATTGTTCCCCTTGCCATATTGTTCCACTTGTTGGCCTGAGAATAATAGCCGACAGTGTTAATTGGTAAAATGCGGCCAAAAATGAAAGTCAGAATATGGGTATTAATAACAAGAATGATGTTGGTGCCTAGTATGTTTATACAGAATGAAAACATACGCTTTACTGGCGTAAAATCAATTTTCAACAATGGTCTCCAACTTACAAAAATGAAGCGTCCGATAGTAAGAGATGTGACTAAAACCAGTTGTTGGCCAACCAAACTCCAATACGAGAAGTCGTTATATGCCAATATGATACCTGTGATGCCAGATAAAAAGATTGATGATATCCCAATAATTGCAATTTCACGATTCATCATGTTTTTTATCAGGTAGGTACCACTTGAGATACTTAAAGCAGATATTGGTAGACTTAAGAAAAGGACTCGTGAAACATTCACAAGGCATGGTTGATGAAAGAAGTCGGCGATGAAAGGCGCACAACAGAACAAAATAGTATACAGAGAAAGACTTACTAGGATATTGAACCAGAAAACGGCGTTATAATCATTGTCTGTGGGTTTCTTTATGTTGATGAGCGCAGTGCCTAGCCCACTTGACTGCAACATGGCTGCTATGGCAGAAAAAATGGTTAACACCCCCACAATGCCATAATCTGATGGCGTAAGTAGTCGCGCAAGAAATATGCCTAAGACAAGATTCAATACCTGAGTCGTGCCATTGTTCAACGCTCCCCACAACAGACCTTTCGCTGTCTTCTGCTTCAAACTATCCATTTCAATTGCAAAAATTCAAACGTTATATCAGAAATGATGAGTCGTATTAATTTCAAGAGAGGGCGAAATTGTTATCTTATTAGGATTTTGGATAAGATATGCCCCCCACCAACCAAATGAACTATTTGTAATAATTCCATGCTTGCAATGGGTCATCAATTGCATATCTCGGAAACTATCTTCCCCAATATTCCAATCAACAAAATATACTTGATCTTTCGAATAATCCAATCCGAAAATTCTCGAATTCTCTTTACACCATTCAATGCTACCAGTATTAGTGAAGAAAACAAAAACAGGATGGTCTATATGCTTTTTTATATATCTGACAGCTCTCTGGAAATAGCCATATTTATAGCAATAACTGTTCGCTTGTAGAGAATCTCCACGACGCGCATGAATAAAAACAGAATTGCAAGAATCCAAAAACTTCGCAAATTCTATATTCTTTTCAGTATCAAATGGCGGAAAAACAAATGTTTTGAGGATGTCGTCATGGATTTTCTCAATATGGTTGCCACGGTACATGAATTCCAACCACATACCCGTAAAGATGTCCTCATCGGTTTTCAAGAACAGTCGCTCTGGATAAGCTCTTATATTCTTCAGTTTTTCCTCATGTTTTTTGTTGTACCAATACCGCAAATGAGCACCCAAACTGGTTTTGAAGAGGAACTTGATTTTCCATTGGCGTATTAGTGAATACGTTTCTTTATATGTAATGCTATTGGGGTCAAGATAATCTCCCTTTTTGTTTATCAGATGAAGACCCGCATGATTGAGGGCGTTACAAATGTTTGGCGCATAATTCCATTTCTTATCCCAGAACTCTGATGCTTTTACTTCATTGATAATACTCTGCCATTGTTCTTCCGTGAATAGTGATTTCACATTTGGCGTTTTTACATTGAATATTTTCTCTAGTTCATATCCGTACCATTGCGAAATAACTTTATTACATTCAGGAATATCGTATATGATTGTCTCAATATAACAGGTGTCTGTCGGATTTTCTTTCTGAATGGATAAAACCACACAATAGGCTAACATCTGATTGCCCAACCCAGAATTAATATTAATAACTTTCATTACTCCTAAAAAATTAATATATACTGGTTGTCATCGCCTTATATGGGATAAGGCTATGTCATCAGGGAGACGCTCCTCAAGATTAAAAAATGCTTTTTGATGACGGGGTACTCTCTCACTTTCTGGGGGAAGTTGCATATAATCTCCATAATAGTGCTCAAGATATTTTTCAAATTCTCCTGGCAAGTCAACGGTCGTTCCTTCGAAATCACACTGGGCTGTATTCTTCAACCAGGACTTAGGAAAGACTTCTTTCTTTCCATAACATCCAAAGTACATGGCAACGTAATTGGATTCATTGTAATTGTACTTATGAGCTATAGCCTCAAGTTGTAATAGTAATTTTTTACGATAACTATTTCGGAAGAAAAAGCCATAGGTTTTGTAAACAAAACGTCCCCACTCTTTGGGTTGTAGAGCCAGCTTCAGATAATCACCAAACTTGTTATGAGTAGAGATAGCTTCAAGTTTATTCCTTATCTTCATAAATTGAGCTATCATTGTTCTTGTTTCATCGAGATTGTCAGAAGCTCCGTCGAGTGGGAATATATCAATATACAACCCTATGACGCAAGGGGTATCTGCAACCTCAATAAGTGTTGTCCGTTTATTACACATTTTTGCGAAATAAAGCGGATAACTGTTGTTCGTGTAGGGTGAGACGACCTCGTAGTTCCCCAAATCTATTTTCGAGGTAATATCTAAAAACCGCTCATAGTCTGGACGTGGCATATAGACATCAATGTCATCATCCCATGGTATCATCCCATGGTGGCGTACAGCACCAATAACCGTACCATAAGCGCAGTAATATGTCAATCCGTGATGCTTACAGATATTAATAAACTCGCTTAGTACATCAAGAATTATGCTATTCCATTGTGGCTGTAGTTCTTTTGTGACTTCCATCTTTTTGATTGAGAGATTGAGAAATTGAGAGATTGAGGGATTGAGGGATTGAGAGATTATTTGGTGTGGACGATTTGGTCGTAGAGGGCGCGGATGCTCTTCTCGTCGAGGCTGACGGGGTTGTTGCGGAGTCTGATGGGGTTCACCGTCTTCGAGAGGATCTCCAGGTCGTGCGCCTTGTCGGCGGAGACGGGGTTCAGCGTTCCCAGGACGTTCAGCATCTCGCGGAAGCTGCCGATGGCCGCTTCGGCCGAATGGCAGCCCATGGCCATGGCAATCTGTGCGAAGATGTCCTTCAGGTAGACGTGTCCGCGGGTGTCTATGCAGTCGTCAATGTGGCCCAGCATATACTCCCAGATCTCGGGCAGGCAGACGGCAACGGCATGGCCGTGGGGTAGTCCGTAGAGCGAGGTGATCTTGTAGCTGAAGGCGTGCGCCGCCGTGGTCTGGGTGATGCAGATGGCCTGTCCCGCAATGTTGGCGGCGTTCATCACCGCCTCCGCCGACTCCTCGTCGCCGTCAAAGATATAGCGTTTCCAGTGGCGGACGATGGTCTCGATGGCGTTTCTGGACAGGGCTTGACTCTCGGCCGTCGAGTTGACCGACCACCACGACTCTATGCCTTGGCAGAGGGCGTCGAGCATGGTACACTTCTTCTGGTAGGCGGGCAGACTCTTGAGGACGCTCGGCTCCAGGATGGCAATGTCGGGGACGATGCTGTCGTGGGTGACGCTCTGTTTCTTTCCCTCGTAGTAGATGACGGCATAGCGTGTGGACTCCGAGCCCGTGCCTGCCGTCGTGGGGATGGCGATGAGCTTCACGTTGTTGTGGCGATACTCCTGTTCCAGGTAGAGCTTGTCGTCGGTCATGCCGCTGAACAGCTTGATGCACTTCGCCACGTCGATGGCACTGCCGCCGCCTACGGCGAGGATGGCGTCGCAGCGCTCTTCGCGGAACCGTCGGACGCCCTTGCTCACGTCTTCGTACAACGGGTTCGACGTGAACTGGTCGAAGACGACGTACGGGCGGTCGATTCCCGTGATGTCGTCCTTGATGGGCAACTGGTCGAAGGAGCTGCCGCAGACCAGCAGTACCTTCATACAGTCTGACAGGTATTCATTCAGGAATTGTGTACCATGTACAATCTTCTGCATAGCGCTACCCTATTTTGTTCCGGGGACAAGTTCCAGTATCTCACTGATGGGCATACAGAGGTCGTTGGCCTCTAACGAACGGCCGTTCTCCAGGATGGTCTCTGCGCAACGCACCATGGCGGGGTAGGCGGCGCGCAGGAGGTGGTTGGCATAGATAACGATGTTAACACCCCACTCGGCCAGCTCGTCCTCTGTAATGTGGTTATAGGTCGTCGGCACTACCACGATGGGGATTGTGGCGTTCTTTGAGCGCAGTTGCTGACAGAACTCCTTAATGTCGTCACCCGTCTTTTCTTTGCTGTGTATCATGATGCCGTCAGCACCAGCTTCGATATAGGCCAAGGCCCGTTTCATCGCATCGTCGATACCTTTGCCGGCAATGAGACTCTCAATGCGGGCTATCACCATGAAGTCGTTGGTAATCTGTGCGCGTTTACCAGTACGAATCTTCTCGCAGAAACCTTCAATGGTGTCCTGCTCCTGCTTCACTTCCGTCCCAAAGAGCGAGTTCTTCTTCAGTCCCACCTTGTCCTCGATGATGATGGCCGAGATGCCTAATCGCTCTAAAGTGCGTACTGTAAAAGCGAGATGCTCAGGCTTACCGCCAGTGTCGCCGTCAAATATGATGGGTTTCGTCGTTACTTCCAATGCATCGTTCAGGTCGTGCAGACGAGTTGTCAGGTCGACGGCCTCAATATCAGGTTTGCCTTTCGACGTCGAGTCGGTCAGCGAACTGGCCCACATACCGTCGAACTCCTGTTTCATGTTGTTCCTTGTCACAGAGGTGTTCTCGATGATGAGTCCCGTCAGTCCGCTGTGCGACTCGCAGAAGCGCACTATCTTCTTCGCCCCAATCAGGCGGCGCAGGCGTTTCAGACGGACGTCGGGCGTGGTGCCAATCTCCTTGAGACGTTCATTAAGCATTGTCGACGAGATGCCCTTGGTGTAGGGCACGTCAATCACCTGTCCGCCCCATTCTGCCAGCTTGTCAATGATCTGCTGGCGCGTCTTTGCCTGGACGCCCTGTTTCCAGTCGTCGCCATGCACCACGTAGTCGGGTCTGATGCGCTCCAGGTTGGGCCGGTAGTCGAGCGTCGTCTGCGGCACCACCTCCGACACACCTTTCAGGTCGCTGACAATCAGCGACCGCTGCTCGTAGCTCAGGTAGGGCAGACGCTTGTAGCTGGCGATGGCGGCGTCGGTCAGCACGCCAACGATGACGCGTCCGTACTTCTGGGCTTCGTGTAGGATGTTCAGATGTCCGGGGTGTATAATGTCGGCACTCATGCCTACATAGACTATCTTTTCGTTCTCCATGATTCGTTCTGTTTACAATACGATAATTGTTTGCAAAGATAATTGTTTTTTGCGGATTGGCCAAGGAAATGAGGTTAATAGTAACGTTTTTATACGGAAATTGGCGGAAAACAAGAAAATTTATGTATCTTTGCCGCAAATATCGGAAAAGATGGAGACAAACGTTCAGAAGAAGCCGCGTTTAGAGTGGCTCGACGCCCTCCGCGGGTTTACCATGATTATGGTGGTGGCCAATCATGTGGCTGGCATGGCCTTTGGCGAGGTGTTAAAACACTCAACGTCGCTGCAGTTCTTAGTGATGTTCCGTATGCCGCTGTTCTTCTTCGTCAGCGGATTCTTAGCCTACAAAGCGAGCCAGGTATGGAACTGGGGCACCTTGAAGACGCTGCTACTGAAGAAGATCCGTGTGCAAACGGTGCCGACGATTGTATTCTTTCTTTTCGCCACAGCCATTCTGGGAAAGAAGTTCGGACCGACGGCAATGAAATGGTTAGGGGAGGTTTATAAAGGCGGCTACTGGTTCACCATAGTCCTGCTCTATATGTTCGTGGTCTACTACCTGTTCTGCTTCTTTGAGAGCTGGCTGCAGAAACGCTTTCCCAAGATGCCGTCGTGGCTACCCATCACCGTGCTGTTCCTCGTCTCGCTGGTATTCTACGACACATGCTATCAGCCGAATTATTTCTCATGGGCGGCAGGATACAAGGGTGAAATAAGTGAGTTTATGGGCTACAGCAGTTTAGGACAATTGTTCCTTTACTTCCCCTTCTTCCTCTACGGCAACGTTGTACACCGCTACTGGCAGCAGGCACAGCGCATCATGGACTCGAAGTGGTTCTTCCCAACCATCATATTCGTGGTTATCTTCGCATGGCTTGATGCCCAGAAGTGGCACTGGCTGCGCATGACGTGGGCCGTCATTCCGCTGACGCTGGGACGGTTCATCCTGCTGACAATAGTGTTCATGTACTTCCGTCACTATGCCAAGTACTTCACGAAGATGACGGTCGTCGGAGCCTCACTCCAGTACATCGGACGGCGGACTCTGGACATCTACCTCATACACTACCTTTTCATGCCGAACCTGCCAACCATCGGCACCTTCTTCAACCACTACCACCACAACTTCGCTATCGACACGACACTCTCGGTACTGATAGCACTACTGGTTATCGGCTTCAGTATCATCACGTCGAACATCCTGCGTATCAGCCCCTTCTTCAAGAAGTGGCTCTTCGGTCGCTCCTAAACCAGGGAGTTACTTCATCACGACCTTCTTTCCATTGAGGATATAGACTCCACCCTTGCGCGGGTTTTGGACACGGCGGCCCTGTAGGTCGTGCCACGCGCCAGCTTCATGATCAATTGTCAATTTTCCATTATCAATTGAAATGATGCCCGTCGTGAAACTCTTTACCTGGAGGTTCACCTGTCCCAGCACGAAGTCGGCGTTCTTCGTCGCATCGGCGTAGAACACGATGACGTAGTTGCCCGTCTCCGGGATGTCAAACTCGAAGGTAGCCAGGCTGGACGAGAACTTGTTGGCCACGTTGTTGCCGATGTTCGCTGTGGGCGTATAGACCGTTGAGGCCACCTCTGTGCCGTCGGCCTTCTCGATGGCGATGGTGACGGGCTTCGGCGTTGCCTGGTTCCAGCTGCAGATCTTGTACTTCAGAGCGTAACGGCCGTAGTTCAGCGTCAGCGTCGAGCGGCCCGTCTTGTCGCCAAACTTCGCCCAGGCGGCTTTCGCCTTGCCCGCGGTGTTCTGGATAAGCAGACCGTACTCGAAGGCGCGGGTGGAGTTGGTGAAGCGTAGCGTCCTGTTGCCGCTGGCGAAGGCCAGTCCGCCGCCGATGCGCTTCGTCGAGCCGTTGCTGACGTACCAGTCCTGTGGCACGATGCCCTCGGCCTTGAAGCGGGTGTAGAAGTTGTACGAGCTCGTCGACTCCGTGTAGTTCACCGTACACGAGTACTCGCCCGTCTTGCCCTTGTCGTCGGTGGCCTCGGCGCGCAGGAGGTGTGTGCCGGTTTTCGGCGTGGCCAGCGTGACTTCGTAGGGTGCCTCCGTCTTCGTGTCTATGAGCGTATTCCCGTCGTAGAACGCCACCTTCTCGATCTTGCCGGTGGTGAGTGCTGCCTTGGCCGTGGCGGTCATCGTGATGTCAGGGAACTGGAACGAGCCCTTCGGCGCCAAGCAGGCGTGTGTCGTCTCGCCGTCGGGCACGGTAATTTTCGCCGTGGGCTGGTTCAGCGTGAAGCGCTTGCAGAAGTTCCAGATGAGGAAGCGGTTCTGGTCCGATGGCCAGTGGCCGCCGTTGTTATAGGAGTAGAGCCACACCTCGCCGCCGTTGGGGCCGCCGGTCCATTTCTCCAGGTCGCCGTCCTGCCAGTTGCCAGTTTTTGCCTTGTAGCCGATGGTCTTGCTGTAGCGCGTGTGCTTGTCGTGCTTGGCATAGTTCTCTATGTAGCTGTGGATGTTGTATTCCTTGTATTTGAACGTGCTGTCGCCGTAGGCAATGACCTCGAGCAGGTTCACAGGCTTCTTGCAGTTGTTCCACGGCGTGGAGTTCTGCATGATGCCGCTCGTCGGTGCGAAGGCGGCTATCTTGTTCTGCATGTTGCCGATACTACTGTGCAGCAGCATCGAGCCCATGGAGAATCCCGTCCAGTAGACGCGGTCCTTGTCGATGCCGTAGCGGGTGTACATCTCGTCGATGGCCTTGGTGACGAAGGTCTGGTCGTTTGTGCCCCAGCAGTTCCACGTAGTGCCGTCGCTGCGCAGGTAGGCGACGACGAACTTTGCTGTGTCGATCATCTCGTACATCTTGTCGGAACCGTACTGGTACTCAGGATCTTGGTTCATGCCGTGGGTGACGATGAACAGCGGCATATTCTCCTCCATCTTGTTGGGTGTGAAGACGACGATGTTGCGATCCTTGTTGTCGACTTTTACGTACACTTTCTCGTCCTTCTTGTAGGCATTGACTTGCAGCGCGGCAAGCAGTACCACGAAGAGGGTGAATAGCGATTGTTTCATACTGTTTTAGGTTTTTGGTTTTGGTATTTCGGTATATGTTATATGGCGCAGCAATTACGAATTACTCATTACTCATTATCTCAGCGCTAGCGCCCGGTCCTCGGCGGCTTCCATCTGTTCTCGCTCTCCGGGCCCCTTGTCGTTCTGCCCGCAGAGGTGCAGGATGCCGTGTATGATGACGCGGTGCAGCTCCTCGTCGTAGTCCTTGCCCAGCATCTCGGCGTTGGTGCGCACGGTGTCGAGCGAGATGACGAGATCGCCGTTCAGCGTGTCGTCCTCGCAGTAGTCGAAGGTGATGATGTCCGTGTAGTAGTCGTGCCCGAGGTACTCGCGGTTCACCTCGAGGATGTGCTCGTCGTCACAGAACAGATAGCCCACCTCGCCGACCTTCTTCCCGTAGGTGTCGGCCACGCGCCTGATCCAGGCCGTCGTCTCGCGTCGTTTGATCTTGGGGAACTTCACCCCCTCAGCGTTATATGTAATCATAATCTCTCATTATTTCTTCGGCAGGAACTGACTGACGTCGACACCGAAGTGCGACAGCTCGCGGAGGGCGCTGCTCGAGACGCTCGCCAGCTCCGGCTCACAGTAGAGCAGGATGGTCTCGATGCCACCCAGCCGACGGTTGAAGTCGGCCTGCCACTGTTCGTACTCGAAGTCGCTGACGCTGCGCACACCCTTAACGATGAACTGCGCGTCCTCCTGGCGGGCGAAGTCCATGGCCAGGCCCTCGAAAATCTTTACGCTGACACGCGGCTCGTCGGCATAGACGCTGGCGATGGCGTCGACGCGCTCCTTGGCGGGACTCATGCCCGGCTTATGGACGTTGTCGCCGACGACGCCGATGACCAGCCTGTCGAAGAGCGGCAGCGCCCTTCTGACAATGCTGTCGTGTCCGATAGTAAACGGGTCGAACGTCCCGACAAATACGCCTGTTCTCATATTCTCAATTTCCCAATTTCTCAATCTCCTATATAGCATCCGATGAAGAAGACGGCACCCGTCTGGCGCTCGCTGATGACGTAGAGGAACGGGTGGTTGGCGTGGAAGGCAATGGGTTGTGGCTCCGGTCCCACGGCGGTGGCCTTTTCGAGGCCGATGACGGTGACGGCGGCAGCCTCGGTGCCCTCCTCGTCGAGCTTGATCTTCGCCACCTGTTTCATCAGACTGATGAAGGTGGGCTCGTTACAGAAGTAGCGGAAGTCGGCGAAGTCCCTACTGAAGGCATCCGTCATGCCGAGCTTCATCATCACGGGCACCAGTCCCATATCGGTTTTTGTCTCGAAACGGGGCAGCTTCACGTCGACCTCGCGGCTGCTCATCTTCCGGCTCAGCTGGTCCCACTCCTCGGCCGTCGGCACCTGGGGCAGCGCGCTGTCGCCGTCCTTGGGCAGGAGGATGGTCATCTGGTAGGCACCGTTGCCGTAGGGCAGGCGCAGCACCTGACACGTGCTGGTCTCGCCATAGTCGAAGGCCGACGTCTGGTGCATCATCTCGACCGGGAGCGCCTTGCCGTCCACGCCTCTACGGTCAAACTTCTCCTTCATGGTCAGCGCCTTGTCGAACGTCTTGGTCCACGTGCCCTTGAAGTAGATGGCGTTCAGCAGGTAGCTGACGGCGTCGGGGTTGAACGTGTCCTCGTCGAGCACCTTCTGGATCATCTGCTCCGTATGGTCGCTGGCCCAGCGGTTGATGACGTCCATCGTCCGGCCGTCGGCGAAGTCGCGCGTCTCCGGCTCGGCAGCGTAGAACGCCCGTGCCTTCTCCACGAACGCCGACAGCAGCTCGTAGCCCTTGTTCATGTAGATGGTGTTGGCAATCATCACCTTCGTCAGCGGGTCCTGCTGCGGCGCCATCTGCAACATCTTGTAGCAAAAGGCGTTGATGCTATCGGCACCCGTCTCGCCGAATCCTAAGACCTTGTTGATCTGTTCCTGCGTGGCACCCGCAGCGCCGTTATTCAGCATACCCAGGGCGTAGGTGATGCTGATGGGTGAGAGAATCATGCTCTTCGGACCCTCCTCGGCCGTTGCCACTTTGAAGAGGTTGAAGGCGAAGGCGTTGCTCTGCGTCACCATCACCTGCTCCGAGCGTGTCAGCTCGAGCGTCGTAGGCGTCACGACGGGCACCACCGGGTCAACGACCGGCTTCGGCTCCTCGCTGACGGCGTCGCTGCTGCCACACGCTGACAGGACTGTTGCTGCCATTGTCAGGGCGACGGTCACTCCCCTCATGCTTCGTCTGGCGAAGCTGCCATATCGATAGCTTTTCTTCATATCGCTTGCAAAATTAAAGGTTTTCTGCGAGAAGCAACCAAAAGAACGGAAAAACTTGCATCCGCCAGCGTTAAAAAAATCAAACTGCCGCCATTCTTATTATCACGCAGAGGCAGATATTTATTCTCACGCAGAGGCGCAGAGGTCACAGAGTTGGGCACAGAGTGATATGTTTTTGCGGCAGCATGGAGTCATGGAGGTAGCGGGTTAGGTGCGGGATAAATGACAGATCCTGCACCTAACCCGTGACTTTTTGGGGCATTTTTCGGGTTTCGACGTATACGCGTATGCACGCGCGCACGTGTATTATGATAGGGAAAGCGGAAATTATCCCGCTTATCCCGCTTATCTTACACCTAAATCAATGCTTAATGCTCAATGCTTAATGCTTAATGATATACCCGTAGGTGTGGGATAAGCGGGATAAGCGGGTTATTTTCTTGTTTCAGTAGTATATATGCATACGCGCGCGTAAATGCTCCAGGAAACAAATGAGACGTTTTTCGAGGAAACGATTTTTTTTGAAACGAATGGATTGTCTTTTTTGAAACGAATGGGGTGGTTTCTCAAAATGAATAGAAATTTTGTGTTCGTTTCCCTGTTTCCCGAAAAGGTGACCTTTAGCCACGAAAGGATGACCTTTACGATTCTAAAGGTGACCTTTAGCGATGAAAGGGTGACCTTTAGCGCGCTAAAGGTGGTCTTTTCGTACATAAATATACGGATAAATATGCATTTCCGTTCACAGTAGAAAGTGAAGAAAATGTATCAGAAAAATTTGGGCGTTTGCCCGACTTTTCGTACCTTTGCAGCCACGACGACAATGACCGAGGATTTCGACATTCACGAGGAGCGCTTCCAGAACGGCGAGAAGGAGTTCGAGAACGCGCTGCGCCCGCTGAGCTTTAGTGACTTCAGCGGCCAGCAGAAGATTGTGGAAAACCTGCGGGTCTTCGTCGAGGCGGCGAAGTACCGCGGCGAGCCGTTGGACCACACGCTGCTCCACGGCCCCCCGGGTCTGGGTAAGACGACGCTGAGCAACATCATTGCCAACGAGCTGGGCGTGGGGTTCAAGATCACCAGCGGACCGGTGCTCGACAAGCCGGGTGACCTGGCGGGCATCCTGACGTCGCTGGAGAAGAACGACGTGCTGTTCATCGACGAGATACACCGTCTGTCGCCCGTCGTCGAGGAGTACTTGTACTCGGCGATGGAGGACTACCGCATCGACATCATGATCGACAAAGGCCCGTCGGCACGAAGCATACAGATAGACCTGAACCCCTTCACGCTGGTGGGTGCCACGACGCGCAGCGGTCTGCTGACGGCTCCCCTGCGTGCCCGCTTCGGCATCAACATGCACCTGGAGTACTACGACCCGCAGACGCTGCAGCGCATCATCGAGCGCTCGAGCAGCATCCTCGGCGTACCCATCACCGAGGACGCCGCCCTGGAGATTGCCGGGCGCAGCCGCGGCACGCCACGTATAGCCAACGCCCTGCTGCGCCGTGTGCGCGACTTCGCGCAGGTACGCGGGGACGGGCGCATAGATACAAAGATTACGCGCGTAGCTTTGGAGGCGCTGAATATCGATAAGTTCGGACTTGACGAGATCGACAACAAGATTCTGTTGACGATTATCGACAAGTTCCGCGGCGGACCCGTGGGCATCACGACCATCGCCACCGCCATCGGCGAGGATAGCGGCACCATCGAGGAGGTCTACGAGCCGTTCCTCATTATGGAAGGCTTCATCAAGCGCACCCCGCGCGGCCGCATGGTGACCGAACTGGCTTATCGTCATTTCGGACGAAATCCGTATTCAGGAAACATCATGGAGCCCACGCTCTTCGAATAACAAAGCGTTGTTTAAGGCGGAAAATCGCCTATTTTATTGAAAAAGTGGCACTTGTACAAATAGTTTCACGGATTTTCTCTTGTGTGACCCGTTTTTTTTCTTATCTTTGCCGACGATTAAAAGCATTAAGAAGTAAAAACTAAACAAACCCTACAAGCAATGCACATCGGAGAGAGAATCAAACAGGTGCTGGAAGAAAGACGGAAGCCAGTGACTTGGCTCGCTAAGGAGATTAACTGCGAGCGCACCAACGTCTATAACATCTTCAGTCGCAGGGACATTTCGACGGGCTTGCTGCAGAAGATTAGTGTGATCCTGAACCACGACTTCTTCAAGGAGTTGTCGGTCGACACGTTCAAGAAAAAGTAATCATCTCATTCCAACGACAGACATCTTAGGGAAAAGAAGCATTACATAAACGGACGGAAATCTTCAAGAATCGGACAAGAATGGCCATCAGAAGGCATATTTTTGTAAGATTTTTGAAGATTTTTGTTTTTTGACGCCTCCTTTCTCCACGTTTTTTCGTACCTTTGCCCCACGAGAATAAACATACTACACGCGAACATGAAAAAGCTACTACTACTGACCGCTGCACTCGCGGCACTCACCATCACGACGACACACGCGCAGAACCCGCAGATGGGCGACTACGGCTACCTCTACTGCCACATGAACGGCAACGGACGGGCATGGACGGCCTATGCCCTGAGCCGCGACGGACTGCACTACCACGACCTGCTCGGGGGCGACTCCGTGTTCAGCGACACGGAACATGCACGCATAGAGGGTGCCACGCGAGACGCCTATATCCTGCGCCGCCACGACTGCTCGGGCTACCTGATGGTGTGTACGGACATGAACGTCGGCGCCTTCAAGCGGCTGAAGAAGGAGCAGGAGTGGGACAACTACGGCATCACCCTGCTGCGCTCCGACGACCTCATACACTGGGAGTCCGTGTCGCTCGACTACCGTCAGGGACCTGCCATCTTCAGCGACCCCAACAGCAAGAGCGTCTACCGCAACTGGAAGACCGTCAACCGCGTGTGGGCGCCACAGGCCGTCTGGGACCCCACGTACCGCTGGCCCGACGGCCGTCAGGGCGGCTACTTCGTCTACTACTCCATGTGGAACCGCGCCGAGGAGAAGTACGACCGTATGTACTACTCCTACGCCAACGAGGACTTCACCCAGCTGACGCAGCCGAAGCTGCTCTTCGACTGGGGCTACGCCACCATCGATGCCGACATCAACTGGCTCGAGAGCGACCGCCAGTGGCACATGATGATCAAGAAGGAGGGCGGACAGCCGGGACTCTTCACGTCGACGGCGAAGAAGCTCACCGGACCGTGGTCGCTGCCCGTGGAGGACGACTACGTCAGCTTCGAGGGCAAGAAGAAGTGCGAGGGCGTCTCGGCGTTCCAGCTGGCTGGCGACGACGAGTGGACCATCGGCTACATCGAGTACTCATCGCGACCGAAGAACTACCGCCTGTGCAAGGCTGACAAGTATATGCGCAACTTCCGCGAGCCCCGTAACATCGAGGGCGTCAGCGGACCGCAGCACGGCTCGTTCCTCCGCCTGACGAAGACGGAGTACGACCGTCTGGAACAGTGGAGCAATGCTCAATGTTCAATGCTTAATGCACAATGCTCAATGCTTAATGGTCGATATACGATGGAACTTACCGACGACTGGCTCTTCTCGCGCGACAAGCGGTCGTGGCAGCAGGTCAGCGTGCCCCACGACTGGGCCATCAGCGGACCGTTCGACAAGAAGTGGGACCTGCAATGCGTGGCCATCGAGCAGAACGGCGAGACGATACCCACGGAGAAGAGCGGCCGCTCAGGGTCGCTGCCCTGGATCGGCGAGGGCCACTATAAGCGTAACATCTTCATCCCCCGGAGCTTCTTCGAGGGTGAGAAGGGACACGTGGAACTGCTCTTCGACGGCGCCATGAGCGAGCCGACGGTCTACGTCAACGGCCAGAAGGCGGGCTACTGGGCCTACGGTTACAACACCTTCCGCATGGACATCACCCAGCTGGTAAAGCCCGGCGCAAACCTTGTGGAGGTAGACCTGCAGAACGTCGAGGAGAGCTCGCGCTGGTACCCCGGCGCCGGCATCTACCGTCCCGTGAAGCTCATCGTGACCGGCCGCAACTGGATAGACCCCTGGCAGACATACATCCGCACCACCGCCATCAGCAAGACGGAGGCTACGCTCGAGGTGACCGTCGGCGCAGAGCCGTCGCCGCTCGTCACCAAGCAGAGCAACGAGGGCATCGCCTACGAGGTGGAGCTGCGCGACAACAAGGGGCGGCTGGTGGACCACCGCCACTTCTCGCCGCAGTCGGACCTCGGCTCACCCCTCACCACCGTCACCATGGCGGTCAAGAACCCGCAGCTGTGGACGCCCGAGACACCTTATTTATATAAGGCCCGCATCATCCTGATGAAAAACGGGAAAAAGCTCGATGAAATCGAGGAAAATGTAGGCATACGCACCGTCAAGGTCAGCAAGGAGGGCGGCTTCCAGCTGAATGGCGTGACGCGCAAGATCAAGGGTGTCTGCCTGCACCACGACCTCGGCCCGCTGGGCGCTGCCCTGAACAAGGCCGCCCTCATCCGTCAGGTGAAGACGATGAAGGCGATGGGCTGCGACGCCATCCGCACCAGCCACAACATGCCGAGCCAGTGGCAGATGGACATCTGCGACTCGCTGGGTATGATGGTCATGGCCGAGTCGTTTGATATGTGGAAATACCCGAAGTGCAAGAACGGCTATGCCCGTTTCTTCGACGAGTGGAGCGACCGCGACATCGAGAACCTTGTGCGTGCCAACCGCAACCACCCGTCCATCGTCATGTGGAGCATCGGCAACGAGATTCCCGAGCAGGGCGACAAGAAGGCCATCGCTATCATCGACCGTCTGCAGGGACTCTGCCACCAGCTGGACCCGTCGCGTCCCGTCACACAGGGCCTGGACCGTGTGGACAACGCCCTTGCCAGCGGCTTCGTTCAGGCCATGGACATCCCCGGCCTGAACTACCGACTGCCTAAATACGAGCAGGCTTACAAGACCCTGACGCACGGTTTCCTGCTGGGATCGGAGACGACGTCGACGGTCAGCTCGCGCGGCGTCTATAAGTTCCCCGTCGAGACCAACGACTACTCGAAGTTCTCGTCGTGGATGCCTACCTACGACGCCACGGCCGTCCGCGATGCCGACGGCCAGTGCTCGGGCTACGACGTGGAGTACTGTGCGTGGTCGAACCTGCCCGACGACGACTGGCGCCGTCAGGAGGACTACCCGTGGGTCATCGGTGAGTTCGTCTGGACGGGCTACGACTATCTGGGTGAGCCCACGCCCTTCGATGAGTACTGGCCGTCGCGCTCGAGTTACTTCGGCATCTGCGACCTCGCCGGACTGCCGAAGGACCGCTACTTCCTCTACCGCTCACATTGGAATACGCAGGAGCACACCATCCACCTGCTGCCGCACTGGTCGTGGGGCAACACGAAGAAGGACAAGGGCAACCGCATCGGCCAGGTGACGCCCGTCTACTGCTATACCGACTACCCCGAGGGCGAGCTCTTCGTCAACGGCAAGAGTCAGGGACGCGTGCGCAAGGTGAAGGAGGAACCGGGCGTGTGGAAGGACGAAAACCGACTGGACCGCTACCGCCTGCGCTGGAACAATGTCAAGTATGAGCCGGGTGAGCTGAAGGTGGTTTTATACGATGAAATGGGCAAAAATTGCGGTGAGAAGGTCATCAAGACCGCCGGCAAGCCCGCCAAACTACAGCTTAATGTATGGACCCAGCAAAGCGACCTCTCTCCTCTTTCCTCTCTCCTCTCTCCTCTAAAGGCCGACGGCCAAGACCTGGCCTTCGTCACCGTCTCGCTCGTCGACAAGGACGGCACGCTCATTCCCGATGCTGCCGACCAGCTGACGTTCGACGTTGAGGGAGCCGGAACGTTCCGCGCTGTCTGCAACGGCGACGCCACCTCGCTCGAGCCGTTCACCGAGCCCACGATGCGCCTGTTCAACGGACAGCTCGTGGTCATCGTCCAGGCCTCCAGCGAGCCGGGTACCGTCACGCTGAAAGTCAACGATGCACGCCGGGGACTCACGGAGTCTGTCGCCATCGCCGTCAAGTAAGGTATTTGGGTTAAAGACGTCTACTTCCCGAGGAATCGGGTTTCCAGATAAGCTTGGAAGGCTTCCTTGTAGAGGTCGCCGATGGGGAGGTAGGTGTCGGCATCCAGGATGATGCGGTTCTTGTTCACCTCCTGAATCTTGTCCAGATTGACGATGTAGGAACGGTGGATGCGCATGAAATTGCTGGGCAGGGCTTCCTCCATCTTCTTCATCGAGAGCAGGGTGATGATGGGCTTCGTCTCGCCCTCGAGCCACACTTTCAGGTACTCACTCATGCCTTCGACATAACGGATGTCGGAGATGTGAACCTTCACGATACGGTAGTCGGTCTTGAGGAAAAGTTGAGAAGTGGGAGATGAGAGATGAGAGGTATGATTACCTTGCACGCCATTGTTCTCGCCCTGAGAGTAATCATATCTTTCATTTCTCATTTCTAATCTCTCCCTTACCCGGTTCGCCGCCCGCTGGAAGTCCTGCAGGCCGAAGGGCTTCAGCAGGTAGTCGACGGCATTGACGCGAAAGCCCTCGACGGCATACTCCGAATAGGCCGTGGTGAAGACGACGAGGGGCGGCACGACGAGCGACTTCACGAAGTCCATACCGTTGAGGTCGGGCATGTTGATGTCGCAGAAGATGGCGTCGACGGTGTCGTGCTCCAGGAATGCGCGGGCCTCCAGCGCACTCTGGCACTGGGCGGCCAGCTCGAGGAACGGCACCTTACTGATATACGTGACGAGCTGCTTCAGAGCCAGCGGCTCGTCATCGATGGCGAGACAGCGTATCATGATAATGAAATGTTGAGTTCAACAGAATACTCAGCGGCATCATTGTGGATGCGAAGAGCGTAGTTATTGCCATAAAGCAGATGGAGGCGCTTTCGGACGTTTTCAAGTCCAACGCCGCCCATCTTCCCTCCTTCGGGGGGATTGAGGGGGGCCTCCGATTTAGAGTTACGGCACGAGAAGCGCAGCTGGCCGTCTTCCACGACGACCGTCACCTCAACGAACGACGCCTGCTGGTAGCTGACACCATGCTTGAAGGCGTTCTCGATGAAGGTGATGAGTATCAGCGGGGGAAGCTGACAGTCGGGCACCTCCGTGGGCAGGTTCAGCGTGATGCGCACCTTGTCGGTATAGCGCAGCTGCATCAGCGCGACATAGTGGCGGACAAAGTCCAGCTCGCGCGACAGCGGCACACTCTGCTTATTGCCCTCGTAGAGCACGAAGCGCATCATCTTCGACAGTTCCAAAATGGTGTCCTTGGCCTGTTCGGGGGCAATGTCGACAAGGGCGTGGATGTTGTTGAGCGTGTTCATGAAGAAGTGCGGATTAATCTGGTAGCGCAGATACTCCAGCTGCTGCTCCAGGTTCTCGCGCTCCAATGCGGCCAGACGCTTACGGTCGTCGCGGCTACGGAAGTAGCCCTTGATGCCGAGATTCGCGCCAAACATCAGCAGGAGCACCACGATGGCCAGAATGTCGCGCTCGCCGACAATGGGAGGCGGAAGACCCGCCCCCGGCCCCTCCCTGTGAGGGCGGGGAGTAATTACTTCATCCCCATCCATCCTGCCATGGGGTCTTTCTCCATCCATTCTTTCATGGGGTCTTTCCCTATGCATCCCGTCATGTGGCGGTCTCTCCGGCCCCATTCCATCATGGGGAGGCCTCCTTGGCATCATACCGTCATGTGGTCCATCCGGCCTCATACCGTCATGTTGTCTGCCGTGAGCGTATTCACTCCCCTCCCTCTCAGGGAGGGGCCGGGGGCGGGTCTTACACTGGTAGAACGTAAAGACGCCGATGACCACCGCCATGATCGTGAAGTAGGCCACACGCCGGTGGTGGTGCACCAGCAACGGCGCCAGCAGGAAATTGTGGACGAGGAACAAGGCGAGGAAGATGGCAAACTTGCGCCACACCAGGAATACCTCTGCCCAGTCGAACGTAACAGGAGAATCGCTGATGGTGCGCACATAAAGACTAAGTAGCGGAGCCACGAAGAGCAGGCCCCACACCACCAAATACGTGATATTCTCCTGACGCGATTGCTTCATCAAGTATCTTCTTATCTTTATAACGTAAGAACCGCGTTGATATTGTTTCACCTTTCTCGTTTTCTAAATGTTTTCGTCGCTTTGCTAAAAAATCTGGTGCAAAGTTACACAAACCACCACGCCCCGCCAAAAGCAATCAACGAAGCCCCCGTTCCATTCAACGAAAACTAGAAAACGAAACCTCCCCCTAATCACCAAAAGGGACAGGAAAAGGCAAAGCAATGCCATAGGACGGCACTCTAGATACTTTTCATGGCACTCTGGCGTTTTATGGGTGATCACGGGATCAATTTCTCCGATTGTTTGGATGTGTGGAATAATATTTGTACCTTTGCAGGCATGAAGCGTACGATAGGCTGTCTACAGACATTTTTGCTGCTGCTCCTGCTCGTCGCTTGCGATAGCGGACGGCGGGAGCGACTCCAGTTAGAGGAACTGGAACGACAGAACCGTGCCGACAGTCTGATGACCAACGACTCGCTGGCCCTGGCGCTCACCAACTATTTCGACCGCCACGGCACCCCTAACGAGCAGCTTCGTGCCTACTATATCCTTGGCCGCACCTATGCCGATGTTGGTGAGGCACCGCGAGCCATCGAAGCCTACAATACAGCAGCCGACCGTGCCGATACCACGGCAGCCGACTGAAGCATTATACCCCTTCTAACGTGACACATATCCGAGAGAGAATCTTCAAGACGCTCTTCAGAAAGAAAGGAAGGGCCGACGAACTGGACGAATATATCATGTCCCTGACGTAAGTGCGAAAATTGCCGAATTCATCGGCACTTTTCTTCTTTTCGGCATAGTCGTTGTAGTTTGTTGAAACCTTGGCAAAACCTCTTCAAATCACTTTTTCAATACATTTGAATAGCATTTTTTTGATTGCTATTACTCATTATACTAATTTTGCATAGTAAATACGGGGACTCTCCCGATTGCTTTCAATTAATCTGAAATGATTATTTTTCAACACAATGTGAACAACGTATTGAAATAATTTGTATCTTTGCCGACAAATATCGAAAGTAATAACTAAAGAATATTCAATATGAAAAAGTATCGTACAAGTATTCTGATGACAGTTGTCGCCATCTCGGTGGCATGCTTTGGACTGTCCTGCTCTGAGAGCAACGACGACAATGTGGAAAAGCCGGAGGTGCCTGTGGTAACTCCGGCTGAGGAAGAGAAGCCCTCAGAGGAACCTGTAGAGAAGCCTGAAGAGAAACCGTTGGAAGTGGCCGATGTGTGGAACTCAGGCTGTACGGACAAGACGCGCGCAGACTCCTCGTCAGGCCTTGTGCTGACGAAGGATGGTGATGTCGTTACCTGTGAACTGCACGGTATTGTCGCAAACTGTGGCGTGGAGTATTTCGATATAAAGTCTGATTATAAGAAAGGCAAGGACGTTCCTGATACACTGTTTGTCAACGTGATACCAGTCATCCCCTCCGAGATGGACTGCACGTGTCCCTACAACGTGACGTTCTCCATCCGCAATGTGAAGGCAGACAGTTTCTTCCTGGACTGCTGGCGGTACACGGGCATTGTGTCGTTCAAGGAGTCGAACAAGATTAGTATTGACATTAGTACTGCGGACTTGACCGTGGATGGTTGGCGGTATAAGATATACAAGCCAGGCCAGCAGGCTATGCTCTATAGGATGCCTTCCGACCTTCAGGGCGAAGTGCGTATTCCTTCATCCGTCAGCAATGAGGGTCAAGACTACTGTGTAGAGTCAATCAACACGGACGGAATAGGAGGGGCTGGTGTCACGAGACTAATTCTGCCAAATACCATTTACAAGACTGCCGATAATAGAGAATTCTACAATTGCTTCAGTGGAAGTTTTCCTAATCTGGAGTCAATCGAGGTGGAGCCTGGCAGTCGTCTGCTGAATTCCGTCGACGGTGTGCTCTATTCCCATGACCTTAAAACCTTCTATTGCTTGCCAGAGAGTAATAATCGAACAGAATACACGGTGATGGAAGGGGTGGAAACGATTGGCAAATATGCTTTCGCAGGTTGCTTGAACTTGAAGGAAATCCGTCTGCCGGAGTCGGTGAAAACCATTAGGCCCTATGCTTTTATCGGTTGCAAGAACCTGGAGGCGGTCTATATCTCTGGCAAACTGGAACGAAACAGCTATAGCTCATACAGCGCCTTTGTAAATATGCCCCTTACTGTCACACTCTATGTGCCTGAGTCGGAAGTGGAGTACTTCAAGGCCCTGTATCAAGGCCCCGTGATCAATTTGTAGGGGAACTTGTGATCACTAGGCCCCCTGATCACCCGATTATGGGGGCGGTTCTTCCCGATTATGTCTAAACGATAAGAATCTGAATGGTATGAATAGAAAGCTCATCACTATCTTTCTCGCTGTCATCCTCCCTTACACTTCTACAGCGCAGTTGCTCTGCCCTCTCGGCAATGGCTGGATACTTAAGTCCTAACGGGCGGATGGGGATGAGTGCACAGCGGAACCGACCCCGTTGTGCACTCGGGGTCTAGTGATCAACAAGATCATGCAGAAGCGTGAACTACCTAAAAAGAAATAAGAAATAAAGCTATGAGAAGATTTTGGTTAACGATGTTGCTGTGCGTTACGCTTGTACCGTGCGCAACAGCACAGACGACGGCGCAGGAGGATGCCGTGGGGCACTTCACGTATAGCCCGTACCTGACGGTGCTCTATAGTCCTTATTCCCTGAAGGGCGACAAGTCAAATGGGCATAGGGTGCAGGCGGGCTTCGGCTTCGAGGCGGAATACCGTGTCAGGAAGGATGTGGGCGTGTCGGCAGGTATTGAGCTGGAGAACTTCGGCGTGAAGGAGAGCGGCTCGGTGTCGTTCAGTTTGCCTGGCGGCGGTACCTATCCAGTATTTGATTACGAGAAGGAGTATGACGTGAAGACGCTCAACCTTCCCGTGATGCTCAATATCCATCCGCTGAAGAGCGACCGTCTGGCTTTGCGGGTTGGCATACAGCCGGGTTTAGTTCTGAACACCCATCCTGACGGGCTGAAGTCAAGGAAGTCGTCACTGGTCATGCCTCTGGGTGTGGCCGTCAGCTTGGGCGACCGTGTGCAGGCGGAGCTGCGCTATCACCTCGGCTTCACGAACTATTTGGAGACGAAGGATACCCCCGTCAGACAACGCACCCTGGCTTTGAATGTGGCGTATGTTATAAGGTGAGTGATCACGGGGTCGGTTCTCCCGATCATTTTTGAGTTGTAAAAGTTTGGAGGTTATATAATATGTTAGTATCTTTGTTCCCACGAACCGACAAGAAAGGTAAAAGAATGAATAGCTTAATGAAAAAACAAAGAGGTGGCATATCCTTAATGATTATCGTTCTTGCATGGCTGACAGCTTCCATCTTGATTGCATGCAGCGATGATGAAAGAGACGATGAGGTTTCTGCAATACGAGTAGAGGACTCAACCGAAGTCCTGTACTCTGATGGGACACTATATTACAGGATAACGTCTACTTCACCTTTGGAAGTGGCGGTAGCTAAAGCCGATAGAAATGTGGTCAATGTGAGGATTCCCGATTATGTGAGAATAGATAACACGAAATACAAATGCACAAGTATTGGTGCACAGGCCTTTTACAAAAGTGAATTTCTAAAGAGTGTCTATATACCAAACACCGTGGAAAGCATCGGTTCTACAGCATTCGGTTATTGTTTTCAGGCCTGCATCAATATACCTGATTCTTTGAAAAGCATTGGCTCTTGGGCTTTTTGGGGGTGCTCTAAACTAACAAGCATCACTATTCCCAAAAACGTAACTACCATTGCCGATGGAGTGTTTTCGCAAACCGGTCTGGCGAGCATCAACATCCCTAATTCTGTGGATAGTCTTGGCAGTTTTGTGTTTGAGGGCTGTGCTCATTTAAGTGACATAACCATCCCCAATACTGTGACAAGCATCGGCAAAGAAACCTTCTCATGGTGTTCTGAACTTACAAACATAGACATCCCAAACTCTGTAACAAGCATCGGCGAGAGGGCATTCTTAAATTGCTCAGGTCTTACAAGCGTAACCATCCCCAATTCTGTGAAGAGTCTCGGTGTTTATGCATTCGAGGGGTGCGCTAATCTAGAAGATGCGACTATTGGCGACTCCATGACCACCATTGGAGAAGGAGCGTTCTATAAATGCTCAAAATTAAAGAGCGTAGCCATCGGCAAATCTATGACTTCTATTGGAAGGCTTGCATTCCAAGGTTGCTCAAGTCTGACGAACATCACCATTCCTTGTTCTGTGACAGACATTAACCGCGAAACATTTAGGGACTGCCCAAACTTGACGAGTATAATTATCCATGCCAAGGAAATCGGATCATGGTTTGAAGACCTTCCAAGTATCAAGGAGGTCATATTGGGTAATGAAGTAACTTCTATTGGCCAAAATGCATTCTCGGGCTGCACAGGCCTGACGAATATCATGATTCCCAGCTCGGTGACAAAAATTGGAAGAAGTGCTTTCTCTGGATGCACTGGTCTTAAAAGTGTAACTATCGGCGACTTAGTAACCACTATTGACGATAATGCATTTTATGAGTGTAGCAATCTTGAAAGTATAGCCATCCCCAACTCTGTCATTTCAATTGGCAATGGAGTTTTCTCTCGCTGCTATGGACTGACCAAAATCACGTTAGGCAACTCATTAACCAGCATAGGCTCTTCAGCCTTTTATTTGTGTCGTGGGCTAAAGGACATCACCGTCCCAGACCATGTGACTACTATCGGAACTATGGCGTTTGAAGATTGTTATGAACTTGTGAACATCACTCTTGGCAGTTCTGTAACTAATATCGGCAGCTATATTTTTACAGGTTGTGAAAAACTATCTTCCATACATTGCAGGAATGCCATTCCTGTATATGAGACTTTATTCAGTTTGGGCTTGTCAAAAATTGGATTCGCAACCTTGTATGTCCCTAAGGGGTCTCGTGATGCATATTTGAATACAGAGCCTTGGAGTTACTTCAAAACCATTGTTGAAGAATAATAATTGAAAGGTGATAGTTGATCACGGGGTCGGTTCTAGTGATCATTTTTGGGTTGTAAAAATTGGAGGTTATATGATATGTTTATACCTTTGTCCCCGCAAACCGAGAAGATGGGTGAGAGAATGAATAGTGCAATGAATCATCGAAGAGGTGGCGTGCTCCGGAAAATGCTTGGGAAGAACCGTGATAGCGATAGTTTTCTCGTGTTGATGCTAGCCGCAATGCTCTGCTCGTCGTGCGCAACGATCATATCAGGCAGTACTGCACAGATTCAAATTGACGGTAACGTCGATGAGCCTGTGACTGTAGTCACTTCCATGGGCGAGTATCATGATTTGTCGCTACCGGCAACGGTCAAGGTCAGACGCCGCAGCCTTGATGGTCAACACATACAAATCAATTCTGAGAGCTATGCCTTTAGTGACATCATCCTTAGGAAATCTGTCAATCCATGGGCTGTCCTGGATGCCGTACCCTATGGAATCCCTCTCGTCGTCGACCTACTGACGAATGCCGCCAGCGAGCCGGAACAGAGTCGTTTTTTCATCACCCCCGATGCGCCGCGTGCTCAGGCAGACTCATTGCATCGGGCCGACTCATTGCGATTGGTCAAGGAGGAAGAAGAGCAGAGGCAGGTACGGCTAAGGGCACGTCAGCTGCCAAAGCATTACTACCGGCATGAATGGCGGGGTTGCTTGGGATTTGGACGCTGTCAAGCTGAGCACGACAGGGACAGGATGCTGGACAGCTATATGCGTCGCTATGAGTTGGAGACTTCGGGTGAGTGCTTCGACATCGTAGGCGATGCTTATTTGCAGGCTGGCGTGGAATACCACTACCGGCTCAACAGGAAATGGGATATAGGAGTTCTAGCCAACTGGGGTATTTCAAGAGAAGGGGATTATGATTATTATCCCCTTTCTGATCCTGTCGATTATGTCGATGCAGATGAGCTTTGCCGTTTTTTCGTCGTTGCCCCATCGTTGAGGTACACCTGGTACGAAATTAGTGGCTATCGTTGTTACTCCCGCATTGCCTTAGGCCTCCTGCGCCACCATCTCACTTTCAGCTATGCGCGTTATCCGTGGGTTGACAACAATTCTCCCGATTATGTCTCGCGCGACAAACCAGAGCCACTCTTTATTGATGGTACGGACAAGATAAAATGGCGCATGGCCTACCAGCTGACAGCATTGGGCGTTTCCCTTGGCAGCGACAACTTCCATCTTTTCGGAGAATTGGGCTATGGCAGTCTGGGAATCGTTCGCGTCGGGCTTGGTATCGCTCTGTGAATCAGTGATTTCGGGGTGACAACCGCATGTCCGTTCTTCTCGTCGCCTGCAGCCCCGACGGTTACAATGCCGCAAAAGGCGAGTGCTACAGTCAATAGTATAGCTTTTTTCATAGTCATATTATTTATTTGTCTGGGCATATTGCTTGTTGTAAGTTGCACCAAAGGTACATAAATATTGTAAGATATCGGCAAACTCCGTAACCTTTTAATAATTTGTAACAGATTGGGGCGCCGTCGGCAAAAAAAAGAATAATTCTTTTTGTTTTGCCCTCGACTTTTCGTCACTTTGGCTTCGCCGAAGTTCTTGGACGAGCCAAGCGAAACAAGTTTCGAGTCCTTGGCACTCGGAAATGAAAAGAAAAACATAGTTTTCCTTTTGCATTTCTCTCGTTTTTTCGTAACTTTGCGACTAAAGTCGCGAACTTACTCCGTCTCGGAAGAAAAAACAAACGTGTTTGTTTTGTTCTTCGCTCGACTTTTCGTAACTTTGCACCCACTATGAAGAAATGGACCATTGACGACGCCCGCGAGCTGTACAACATCGGCGGCTGGGGCACAAGCTACTTCGGCATCAACGAGGCCGGAAACGTGTTTGTCACACCATGTAAGGACTCCACGCAGATTGACCTGCGCGAGGTGATGGACGAGCTGGCGCTGCGCGACGTGACAGCGCCGGTGCTGCTGCGTTTCCCCGACATCCTGGACAATCGTATCGAGAAGACGTGGAGCTGCTTCAAGAAGGCGGCCAAGGAGTACGACTACCAGGGCGAGAACTACGTCATCTACCCCATCAAGGTGAACCAGATGCAGCCCGTCGTTGACGAGATCATCTCGCACGGCCGTAAGTTCAACCTCGGACTGGAGGCTGGCTCGAAGCCCGAGCTGCACGCCGTGCTGGCCGTTCAGAGCCAGAGCGACTCGATCATCGTCTGCAACGGCTACAAGGACCAGTCGTACATCGAGCTGGCGCTGCTGGCGCAGAAGATGGGCAAGCGCATCTTCATCGTGGTGGAGAAGCAGAACGAGCTGGACATCATCGCCAAGATAGCCAAGAAACTGGACGTCCGTCCGAACATTGGCATCCGCATCAAGCTGGCGTCGAGCGGCAGCGGCAAGTGGGAGGAGAGCGGCGGCGACGCCTCGAAGTTCGGCCTGACGAGTGCCGAGCTGCTGGAGGCGCTGGACGTGCTCGACAAGAAGGATATGCGCGACTGCTTGAAACTGATCCACTTCCACATAGGCTCGCAGATCACGAAGATACGCCGCATACAGACGGCCCTGCGCGAGGCCTCGCAGTTCTACATCCAGCTCCACAAGATGGGCTACGCCGTGGAGTTCGTGGACTGTGGTGGCGGCCTGGGTGTCGACTACGACGGCACCCGTTCGCCGTCGTCGGAGAGTTCCGTGAACTACAGCATCCAGGAGTATGTCAACGACTGCATCTACACCTTTGTCGAGGCGGCCAACAAGAACGGTCTGCCCCATCCGAACCTGATTACCGAGAGCGGCCGCTCGCTGGCTGCCCACCACTCCGTGCTGGTCATCAATGTGCTGGAGACGGCCTCGCTGCCCGAGATGCCCGAGGAGTTCGAGCCCGACGAGAACTCGCACCAGCTGGTGAAGGACCTCTATGATATCTGGGACAACCTGTCGCCACGCAATGTGCTGGAGGACTGGCACGACGCCGAGCAGATTCGCGAGGAGGTGCTCGACCTCTTCTCGCACGGCATCGTCGACCTGAAGACGAGGGCCGAGATCGAGGCGATGTACTGGAGTGTCTGTCACGAGATCAACGCGCTGACGAAGAACCTGAAGCACGTACCCGAGGAGCTGATGAACATCGATAAGCTGCTGGCCGACAAGTACTTCTGCAACTTCTCGCTGTTCCAGAGCCTGCCTGACTCATGGGCTATCGACCAGATGTTCCCCATCATGCCCCTGCAGCGCCTGAACGAACGACCGACACGTAACGCCACTATACAGGACATCACGTGCGACTCAGACGGCAAGATAGCCAGCTTCGTGACCAATCGCCACAACTCGCACTCGCTGCCCGTCCACTCGCTGAAGAAGAACGAGGACTACTACCTCGGCGTGTTCCTCGTGGGTGCCTACCAGGAGATTCTGGGCGACATGCACAACCTCTTCGGCGACACCACGGCCGTCCACATCTCCGTCAAGGACGGTCAGTACCACATTGACCAGGTCATCGACGGCGAGACCGTCGCCGAGGTGCTCGACTACGTGCAGTACGACCCGAAGAAACTGGTGCGCCAGCTGGAAATCTGGGTGACGAAGAGCGTCAAGGCCGGCAAGATTACGCTGGAGGAGGGCAAGGAGTTCCTGTCCACCTACCGCTCGGGACTTTATGGATATACGTATTTGGAATAAATGAAGGAGAAACTAACTATTGTCAAGGTGGGCGGAGCCGTCGTCGAGGACGAGGCCCAGCTCACGGAACTGCTGAAGGCGTTCGCGGCCATCAAGGGCGCCAAGATACTGGTACATGGTGGCGGACGGCGTGCCACGAAGGTGGCCGAGCGCCTGGGTATAGAGACGAAGATGGTCGACGGCCGGCGCATCACCGATGCTGCGATGCTCGAGGTGGTGACGATGGTCTACGGCGGTCTGGTGAACAAGCACGTGGTCGCCATGTTGCAGTCCCAGGGTGTCGACGCCATTGGCCTCACGGGTGCTGACGGCGACATCATACGCTCCGTGAAACGGCCGTTGAAGAGCGGCATTGACTACGGCTTCGTGGGCGACGTCAAGAAGGCGGACGGTGCAAAAATCGCCCATTTCATCGATAAAAACCTCGTTCCCGTGATTGCTCCGCTGACGCACGACGGCGCGGGAAACATCCTGAACACCAATGCCGACACGATGGCCTCGGAGACCGCCAAGGCGCTGGCCTCGCTCTACGACGTGACGCTCATCTACTCGTTTGAGAAGAAGGGTGTGCTGAGCAACCCCGACGATGACGACTCCGTCATCCCCGTCATCACGCACGAGGACTTCGAACGCTACCGGGCGGACGGCACCATCAGCGGCGGTATGCTGCCGAAGATTGAGAACGCCCTGGCTGCCGTCGATGCTGGCGTCGGCCGCGTCATCATCACCCTGGCAACGGCGCTCGACGGTGAACAGGGAACGGTGATACGTAAGGCTTAATGCTTAATGCACAATTCATAATTCACAATTCACAATTGAATGACTGATGGTCAGTTTCCAGAAAGACATCCTGCCGCTGAAGAACGAACTCTACAGGCTGGCACTACGCATCACGCTGAACGCTGCTGATGCGGAGGACGTCGTTCAGGAAACCATGCTGAAGGTGTGGAACCGTCGCCATCAATGGGACGAGATTGAGTCGATAGAGGCGTTCTGCCTGACTATCTGCCGCAACCAGGCGCTGGACAAGACGCGCCGCATGGGCCGTCAGGACGAGTCGCTCAACGAGGACCACCACCAGCAGGCCGACCACAGCTACAACGCGAACCCCGAAGAACAGGCCATCCATCAGGACCGGCTCCGATTGTTGAGCCGCCTGATGGATGGTCTGCCCGAAAAGCAACGCACGGTCATGCAGCTGCGCGAGCGCGAGGGTAAGTCGTACAAGGAGATTGCCGACGTGATGGGCATCACGGAAGACCAGGTGAAGATTAACCTTTTCCGTGCCCGCCAGGCCCTCAAACAGCAGTTTATCGAAGCCGAGGGCTTCAGTTCATAAGACGTGGATATAGATAAACGTCTTCAAAGATTCGTAGAGACCAACAAAAATCTTCAAAAAACTAACATCAATAAGCCTGTCGAAAAGCCATTTCTGTCAGATTTTTGAAGATTCTTGTCTTATATATTTCCTGTTTGTTTTTGTAGGAAAACGTGGATTACAGCTTCTGCTCCACCTCAATCTCGGTGAACGTCTCGATGATGTCGCCCACCTGGATGTCGTTGAAGTTGACGAGCGAGATACCGCACTCTAGACCCGTGGCCACTTCCTTGGCGTCGTCTTTGTAACGCTTCAGGGCGTCAATGGGGGCTGTGTGGATGACGATACCGTCGCGGATGACGCGGGCCTTGTCCTTGTTGTGGACCTTGCCCTCGATGACCAGACCACCGGCAACGGTGCCGACCTTCGAGATCTTGAACACCTGCTTCACCTCGATCTCGCCAGAGACGACCTCCTTCTTCACCTTGTCGAGCATACCCTGCATGGTGGACTTCACCTCGTCGATAGCGTCGTAGATGATAGAGTAGGTATTGATTTCAACACCTTCGCGCTCAGCCAGACGACGGGCATCGGCCGACGGGCGCACCTGGAAGCCGACGATGATTGCCTCGGAAGCCGAAGCCAGCATGACGTCGTTCTCGCTGATCTGACCGACGGCCTTCGAGATGACGTTCACCTGCACCTTCTCCGTCGAGAGCTTGATGAACGAGTCGCTCAGAGCCTCGATGGAACCGTCGGTATCACCCTTGACGATGATGTTCAGCTCGTGGAACTCACCCAGGGCGAAGCGGTGTGACAGCTCGTCGAGACCCAGGGTCTTCGTCGTGCGGAGCGACTGCTCACGCTGCAGCTGCACACGCTTGTTGGCGATGTCGCGTGCCTCCTGCTCGGTCTCCATCACGTGGAAGGAGTCGCCGGCCGTCGGTGCACCGTTCAGTCCGAGGATGATGGCGGGCTCGGCAGGTCCTGCACTCTCTATGCGCTGGTTACGCTCGTTGAACATAGCCTTGATACGTCCGAAGGCTGTACCGGCGATGACGACGTCGCCCTGCTTCAGGGTACCGTTGCTGACGAGCACCGTCGACACGTAGCCGCGGCCCTTGTCGAGACTGGACTCGATGATGGAGCCCGTCGCCTTGCGGTTCGGGTTGGCCTTCAGGTCGAGCATCTCGGCCTCGAGCAGCACCTTCTCCAGCAGCTCGTCGACGCCAATGCCCTTCTTGGCCGAAATCTCCTGACACTGGTACTTACCGCCCCATTCCTCGACGAGGAGGTTCATCTGTGCCAGGTCCTCACGGATCTTGTCGGGGTTGGCGCCCGGCTTGTCTATCTTGTTGATGGCGAACACCATCGGTACGTTGGCAGCCTGTGCGTGGGCGATGGCCTCCTTGGTGGTGGGCATCACCGAGTCGTCGGCAGCGATGATGATGATGGCGATATCCGTCACCTGGGCACCACGGGCACGCATGGCGGTGAAGGCCTCGTGACCAGGGGTGTCGAGGAACGTGATCTGTCGGCCGTCCTTCAGCTCGACGTTGTAGGCGCCAATGTGCTGCGTAATGCCGCCAGCCTCACCGGCGATGACGTTCGTGTTGCGGATATGGTCGAGGAGCGACGTCTTACCGTGGTCTACGTGGCCCATGACCGTTACGATCGGGGCGCGCGATATCAGGTCGTTCTCGTCGTCCTCCTCCTCCGTGATGGCGTTCTGCACCTCGGCGCTGACGTACTCCGTCGTGAAGCCGAACTCCTCGGCGACGATGTTGATGGTCTCTGCGTCGAGTCGCTGGTTGATGGACACCATGATACCGATGGACATACAGGTGCCGATGACCTGGTTGACGCCGACGTTCATCATCGTAGCCAGCTCCGAGACGGTCACGAACTCCGTCAGCTTCAGCACCGTGGACTGTGCTGCCTCGGCAGCCATCTCCTCGTTCATGCGCTCGGCGACGGCGTCGCGCTTCTCGCGGCGGTACTTGGCACCCTTCTTGTTCTGGTTCTTCGACGTCAGACGGGCCAGCGTCTCCTTCACCTGGCGTGCTACGGCCTCGTCGTCGACCTCCAGGGGCTTCTGCGGCTGGCGGTTCTTCTTGTTCTTCTTGCCGCCCTGCTGCTGGTTCATGTTCTGGCCGCCGTCCTGTGGACGTCCGTTGTTTTTCTGCTTCTTCTGCTTGTTGGCGTCCTGACGGGCCTCGGCCTCAATGTCGACACGCTCCTGGCCTATGCGCACGCGCTTCTTCTTCTCGCTGCGCTGTTGGGCGAGCTTGTCCTCACGCTCCTTCTTCTTCTCCTCCTTCGACTTCTTCTTCGGGCGGGTACTCTGGTTCAGGGCCGAGAGGTCGATCTTTCCCAGCACGTTCACCTTCGGAGCCAGCTTAGCCTCGCTCTTCAGGGTGTACACCTCGGGCTTCTCCGGGGCGCTTGCTGTCTCTTCGACTGTCTCCTGGACGGGCTGTGCCTCCTGGGCGGGTGCCGTCTCCTTTACCTCGGCGACGGGCTCGGCAGCGGGCTTCTCCGCGGCGGGTGTCTCAACGACAGCGGCGGGCTTCTCGGCAGGTGTCTCCACCTGCGGCTTCACCACCTCCACGGGCTCAGGCTTGCTGGCGACGGTCTCCGTGACGACGGGCTTGCTGTCAGCGGGCTTGCTGGCGACAGGCTGGGGGGCTGGCGTCTCCTTCGGGGCTGCAGGCTTCTTGTTCAGGCTGTCAAGGTCAATCTTTCCCAGGGGCTTGAATGTCTGGCGCGGCTCCTCCTTAACCTCGACGACCTCGGGCTTCTTCTTCTCCTTTTCCTTCTTCTCCTTCTTCGGGAACAGCTGGGATGCCTGGTTCTTCACCTCCTTATCGCCGCTGAACTCGTTGACGAGAGCTTCGTATTGGGTATCGCTGATCTTGGTGTTGGGCGTCGCGTCGTCCTTCACCTCGCCAAGACTGCTCTTCTTCTTCAGGAAGTCGACAGCCGTCTGCAGGCCGATGTTTAATTCTGTTAATACTTTATTTAATCTAACTCCCATTCTTTATTCAATTCTTAATTCTTAATTCTTAATGCTTAATTGTTTTCTTAATGCTCAATGCTCAATTGTTCCTAATGCCCATGCTTTTGTGGCGCAGCCAATTAAGCATTAAGCATTAAGCATTAAGCATTACTCAAACTCCGCACGCAGCACGTTCAGCACCTCGTCGACGGTCTCCTCCTCGAGGTCGGCCTTCTCGATGAGCATCTCACGCGGAGCGTTCAGCACGGCCTTGGCCGTATCAAGACCGATGGCCTTGATGGAGTCGATGATCCACTGGTCAATCTCGTCGGAGAACTCGTCGAGATAGATGTCCTCGTCGGCATCCGACTCGCTGACGACGCGGAAGACGTCGATGGTGTGCTCCGTGAGCATCGAGGCGAGCTTGATGTTCATGCCGCCCTTGCCGATGGCCAGGCTGACCTCCTCGGGCTGCAGGTACACCTCGGCCTTGCGGTTCTCCTCGTCGAGGGTGATGCTCGACACCTTGGCGGGCGACAGGGCGCGCTGGATGAAGAGCTGTGTGTTGCTGGAGTAGTTGATGACATCGATGTTCTCGCCACCCAGTTCGCGGACGATGCCGTGGACGCGGCTGCCCTTCACGCCGACGCAGGCGCCAACGGGGTCGATGCGCTCGTCGTAGCTCTCGACGGCCACCTTGGCACGCTCGCCCGGCATGCGGGCCACCTTCTTGATGGTGATGAGTCCGTCGTTGATCTCGGGAACCTCGGCCTCGAGCAGTCGCTCCAGGAACACGGGGCTCGTGCGGCTCAGGATGATGCGGGGGTTGTTGTTCTCGTTCTGCACCTCCTTGACGATGGCGCGAACGGTCTCGCCCTTGTGGTAGTTGTCGGCAGGTATCTGCTCCGACTTCGGCAGGTGCAGCTCGTTGCCCTCGTCGTCCATCAGCAGCACCTCGCGCTTCCACATCTGGTAGACCTCGCCGCTGACGACGGTACCCACCTTGTCCTTGTACTTCTGGTACAGCGAGTCGTGCTCCAGCTCCAGGATCTTCGATGCCAGCGTCTGACGGAGGTTCAGGATGGCACGACGGCCGAACTTCTGGAAGTCGACCTCCTCGGACACCTCCTCGCCCACCTCGTAGTCGGGCTCAATCTTCTGTGCCTCCGACAGCGAGATCTCCTTGTTCTCGTCCTCCACCTCGCCGTCGGCGACGACGATGCGGTTACGGTGAATCTCGAAGTCACCCTTGTCGGGGTTCACAATCACGTCAAAGTTCTCGTCCGAGCCGAACAGCTTGGCGATGACATTACGAAAACTCTCCTCAAGAACGCTCACCAGCGTGGTGCGGTCGATGTTCTTGGTCTCCTTAAATTCCTGAAAGGTCTCAATCATCGAGGGACCTTTCGCGTCTTTTCTTGTTGCCATTTATATTGTTTTTATTTCAATTCTTCAATTTTTCAATTTTTCCGCTCGGCTTTGCCGCTTTGCTTGCAAAGAATTCTTCAATTCTACTTGAACGCCAGCAGGTACTTCACCGACTTCACCTCGTCCATCGAGAACGTCTTGTCAACGTCGGCCATCACGGGGCGCTTCTTGCCCTCCACGACCTGCTTCTCCTTGACGGTCACCACGAACGTGCGGCCGTCGACCTCCTTCATCACACCTTTCAGCTTCACGCCGTCGGCCTGGAGCACCTCCACCTCGTCGCCGATGTGGTTCTTGTACTGCTGCTCCACCTTGAACGGCTGGCCCAGACCGGCGCTGCCCACCTCCAGCTCGTAGTCGCCGAGCTCCTCGCCCAGCTTCTCCTGCAGGAAGCGGCTCAGTTCGGCGCAGTCCTCAATCCACACGCCGTCGGCATGGTCAATCTCAATCACGATGCGGTCGTCGGCACCGAAGATAATGTCTACCAGAAAGTAGTCGCCTTGCTGCAACCACTCGTCAACTAATGTCTTTACAACTTCTTTGTTAATCATCTATACGTTTATTTATAATGCAAATGAGAGACCCTTTCGAGTCTCTCATTCCACTGAACGGGTGCAAAGGTACGACTTTTTTTGCACTCCTGCAAATATTCCGTTCGTTTTTTACCGTTTTTCCGCAATTTTCTCCGTCAGCACACCCACGGCGGCCTCCAGCTGGCGGTCGTGACGGAGTCCGGCCTCCAGCACGCCTGACTGGTAGTAGTAGGCGGCCAGAATGTCCTCCTCCAGCATCTGGCGCAGCACCGTCTCGTGCTGGTCCAGGTCGCGGCCGATGTCGTGCTTCAGCTTTGCCTCCAGGGCGTCGAAGGTCTCGCGGGCCTCGTCGTAGTAGCCCTCGAACTTCGCCGTCTTCACCAGCTCCGCCAGCTGCTTCTTGCTCACGGGGTCGTAGGTGAAGCCGCTCTTCAGCACCCGCTGCTTGAACTCCGCGAAGTCGGCATCCGTCAGGTGGAACTCCGCAGGCTTGTCAATCGTCGGGTGGCGGCTGATGTAGTCCACCACGTAGTCGAAGGCCACCTCCGTCGAGTCCACGCCGCTGCCCGTCAGGTAGTAGGCGATGTTCGGCAGCGTGTCCAGCTTCACCACCATGTCGGGCTCAACGCCCGTGCCCTGTATGCAACGGTCGCTGGGCAGGTAGTAGCGGCTCGTCGTAATCTTCACGTTCGTATTGTAAGGCAGGTCGATGGGCACCTGTACCAGTCCCTTCCCGTATGTGCGCGTACCTACTAATATCGCGCGTTTCAGGTCCTGCAGCGCACCACAGGTGATCTCGCTGGCCGAGGCCGACTCGCCGTTCACCAGCACCGCCAGCGGCATCAGCGTGTCCAGCGGCTCCACCGTCGTCTTGTACTCATGGACGGCCTGCTTCATCTTGCCGCGGTTCGACACCACCGTCAGCCCCCTCGGCACGAACATATTCACCAGGTTCACAGCCTCAGCCTCGGAGCCGCCGCCGTTGCCACGCAGGTCCAGCACCAGCGCCTTCATGCCGCGGTTGCGCAGGTCGACGAAGGCACGGCGCACCTCCTGCGAGCAGCCCTCCGTAAACTGGCTCAGGCTGATGTAGCCCACGCCACCCTCGCGCATACCATAAAAAGGAATCGTCGGCGAATACTGTATCTGACGGCGCGTCACCTTCATCTTCATCTCCTTGCCCGTCGACGGACGGCGTATCTTCAGCATGAACGTCGTGCCGGCATCGCCGCGCAGGCGCTCGCTCACATACTTCGTGTCCTTGCCCGTCATCACCGAGTCGTCGATGGACAGGATCACGTCGCCCTTCTTCAGACCGACCTCCTGCGCCGGCGTCCCCTCGTAAGGCTCGTCGATCACCACCGTCTTCTGGCCCAGGTGGTAGCGTATCAGCGCACCAATGCCGCCATACTTACCCGAAATGAACGTCCGCAGGTCCTTCTGCTCAGGGAAGTACTCCGTGTAGGGGTCCAGCGACCGTAGCATCGACTTGATGCCCGTGCCAATCACCTTCTCCGCGTCCAGCGTGTCCACGTACATCAAGTCCAGGTACTTGTACAGTTGGTTGAAGATGTCCAGGTGCTTCGCCACCTCCAGGTGGTGGTTCTTCGCGGCAGCCGCCGCCGACTGCGCCGAACGGTTCGACTCCTGGGCCTGGAGCGACAGCGCCAGCAACAGCGAAACAGCTATGAAAATGTGTCGTTTTGTCCTCATAATCGTCAATTTTGCGTGCAAAGATACAAAAAAATACGGTTCGCGTGAATTTTTTTGCGAAAAAGTTTGGTAGTTTCAAAAATTCGCCGTACTTTTGCACCCGCTTAACAGCAAAACCTGCTTCAGTAGCTCAGTTGGTTAGAGCACCTGACTGTTAATCAGGGGGTCGTTGGTTCAAGCCCATCCT
>JAEEGG010000687.1_pt1 | contig 101291 bp, 84 predicted proteins | sample 9134161 | NCBI WGS metagenome assembly JAEEGG01 (sample SAMN16246543, study PRJNA631951) | gut metagenome | biome: gut microbiome; feature: rumen; material: CR-attached | host: Bos | place: Iran: Karaj | collected 2018-10
TGGCTAATAGGGAGCTGTCGGCAGCAGCCAGCAGGCAGATGGAGACGCCCTCTACGGGCTCGTGGGAAAAACTGTCGGCTACGCGTCCGCTGACCTTGCGTACTTCTTCCATCTGCTGTGCAACAGCGGGGAAGGGCAGGCAGGCAAAGAGGATCAGCAAGGAAAGGCTCCTTACCGGTCTCTGTATGATGTTGTTCATGCCAAACATGGTTAGAGGTCTGAAAGGTTTATGTGGCTGCAAAAGTACGCATTTTTGGCTAAAGGTCAGCAAGAATAATGATTAATTAAGAAAAATGCACGTTTATTGTACAAATGATGATTCGCCCTTCTAGTGTTGATGATCCTGGGGAGGGGAACGTCGCTGTGTGGAGATGCTTAGCTTCCTTGTCGTCTGATAGTGGAACTATACCTTAATATAAAAAAAGAGCGTGCCGTAAAATAGGCACGCCCGTTATTTGGTTATTGTTTGGATCAATAATTATTATTTATCTTAATCCTGTTCGGGATTACTATTGTCAGTCAGTTTGAGGTTGACCAGTCTGGGCCTTGTCTGGAAAGTCCACCGAGCCGGGTCGATCTCTGATACCCAGGTACCGAATGACGTGTAGGCATTGCTGATTTTGATGTACTCATCAGGCCATGCAGTACCAACGGGAGCACAAACCTTCTGGGGAATCTTACCTTCAATGGCCTCCAGGGGGAATGAGTGCAGGTTGTCGGCAAAGCCGTTGGGGAAGACCTCTACAGGAATTTGGTCAATACTCGTATAATTATGATTTGCTGCTAGAATGGTAAACTCCTGTGTTGCAACAGACTTCAGACCAGTATTGGACATTTTTTCAAGCTCAACAGGTACACCTGCAACTTTGATATCCAGCTCACCGCCATGTGCGAGGATTTTGATCTTGATATCACCGTTCTTGTACATCCATGCATCGAAAACGACGTCGTTGAAGTCAAAGTCGTTAGCACCCATGTCTTCGCAGAGCACACGACCTTCTGCCTCAATCGGTGTTTCAATGATCTCTGCCACGCCAAGTCTGATGACCCAGTAAGAATTATCTTTGTTATCATTCTTTGGGGGGAACTGGAAGAATAGGAATGGTTCGCCCTCAATAGTCTTTTTCAGGTCCTTATGATAAGCATCCATTCTGATGAGACGGTAATCGTAATTATACACTTCTTTATTGCCATCCTTTTCTACTACACGGAACAGGTGGTGGTTTGCATCAGGAGCGCCACCCATGTTTGCCATCAGCGTGGTGCCCTTAGCTGACCTGTTGATATTACCATAATAATAGGTGGCATCAGCAACAATAGTAAAGTTGTCGTTATTCATACCAGCTGAGAAGTTTGTGACTGTTTCCCACTTCCCAGTCGTGGAATTATAGGCCTCCAACCTTTCGATTGAATTCTTGATGTTACCACCATTAGGCTGCTCAACGTGCTGCAGGAAATAGTTGTCGAAACTAAAACCATTTAAAGACGTTGAAGGGACGGTGTTAGCACCGAAAGCATTGGCTAGAATGGCTTCATTTTCTGCCTTCTTGCCTTCACCCAGCTCGTTTGCATTCCAGCCTTCTTTGTTCTGAGCGCCTCCCCATAGATTCTCGGGAATCTCCCATGCCTGATCGCTCTCCGTGATGGCCTGGCGGGTTTTCATGCCAGTGGTCTGGTCGAAGCCCCACTTGTGGTTTTTGTTGACTTGTCCGAATGCTTGTGTGAAAGCCTCTTCGTACTTACCGATTCTCTCATTGTCAGCAGCGTTCTTTGCATAATTCTCATCGTAAACGTCCGTGCTCGAACAACTGACCATTGCCATGCCTAACGACAACACGGCAAAACCTGTTAAAAGGAAACAATTCTTCTTCATGATAATTTCTAGTATTAATAATTGTGATTATTTATGTGAATTATTATTTTTGGTGCAAATGTAATGAAAAGAAATTGATTATACGAATATTTTATTAATTATTTTTAGTGATGTATTAGAAATTCCACGAATAGTGTAGAATGGAATTGAATGGAACACAAAAACTAGTGAGATTATAATTGATTTGACCCTAAAAGAAGGGCCAACAGATAAAGAATTCCACGTAATTCCAGAATCGTTACGTCAATTCACGGAATTACGTGGAATATCCCAATTGTCAATTGTCAATGATCAAAAGTCCTTGGTCATTTCGGCCACCTTGGCGTTCACCTCGTCGATGAACTCCTGGATGGTCTTGACGCTCTGCTCGCCGCCTCCCTGAGGACGTACGGCCACGGTGCCGTCGGCAGCTTCCTTCTCGCCTACAATGACCATGTAGGGGATACGCTTCAGCTCGTTGTCGCGGATCTTGCGTCCCAGTTTCTCATTGCGCAGGTCGATGGTGGCGCGTACGCCGCCCAGGTCGAACTTCTTGGCCACCTCGCGGGCATAGTCGTTGTATTTCTCCGACAGTGGCAGTATGGCCACCTGGTCGGGTGTGAGCCACAGGGGGAAGTGTCCGCTGGTGTGCTCGATGAGTACTGCACAGAAGCGCTCCATGCTTCCGAAGGGTGCACGGTGGATCATGACGGGCGTCTTCTTCTGGTTGTCCTCGTCGGTATATTCCAGCTGGAAGCGCTTGGGCAGGTTGTAGTCCACCTGTATGGTGCCCAGCTGCCAGCGGCGTCCAATGGCGTCCTTGATCATGAAGTCGAGCTTAGGACCATAGAAGGCAGCCTCGCCGTATTCCACCTTGGCGGGCAGTCCCTTCTCCTGACAGGCCTCGACAATGGCTTTCTCGGCCAGTGCCCAGTCCTCGTCGGTACCAACGTACTTGTCGTGGTCGTTGGGGTCGCGCAGTGAGATCTGTGCCTCGAAGTTGAATCCGAAGGCAGTGAGCACGATGCCAATGATGTCCATCACGTTGAGGAACTCCTGCTTCACCTGGTCAGGACGGCAGAACAGGTGTGCATCGTCCTGTGTGAACGAACGTACACGGGTCAGTCCGTGGAGCTCGCCGCTCTGCTCGTAACGGTATACGGTACCGAACTCTGCTATACGCAGCGGCAGGTCACGGTAGCTGCGTGGCTTCCATGCGAATATCTCGCAGTGGTGGGGGCAGTTCATGGGCTTCAGCATGTACTCCTCGTCCTCCTCGGGGGTGTGGATGGGCTGGAATGAGTCCTTGCCGTAGTGAGCATAGTGGCCTGAGGTGACATAGAGGTTCTTGCTTCCTATGTGCGGGGTGATGACCTCCTGGTAACCGAAACGCTTCTGTACCTTGCGCAGGTGGTCCTGCAGGCGCAGGCGCAGTTCAGTGCCCTTTGGCAGCCAGATGGGCAGTCCCTTGCCCACTTTGTCGCTGAACATGAAGAGTTCCATCTCCTTGCCTATCTTGCGGTGGTCGCGCTTCTTGGCTTCCTCGAGCATCACAAGGTATTCGTCCAGCATTTTCTTCTTGGGGAAGGAGATGCCGTACAGACGCTGCATCTGCTCTCTTGTGGCATCGCCACGCCAGAAGGCACCGGCAACACTGGTCAGCTTCACAGCCTTGATCTCACCCGTGTCCACAAGGTGCGGACCACGGCAGAGGTCTGTGAAGTTGCCCTGTGTATAGGTAGTGATAGAACCGTCCTCGAGGTCCTGCTCAATGTGCTCGCACTTATAGGTCTGACCGTCGGCAGCAAACTCCTTCAGTGCGTCGGCCTTGGCCACCTCCTTGCGAACCACAGGCTCTTTCTTGCCTGCCAGTTCCTTCATCTTAGCTTCAATGGTAGGGAAGTCGCTCTCCTTGATCATCTGTCCATCGGGCAGCAGCACGTCGTAGAAGAATCCGTTCTCTACGGCTGGTCCGAAACCGAACTGGATGCCAGGATATAGCTCCTGCAGTGCCTCTGCCAACAGGTGGGCCGAGGTATGCCAGAAGGTGTGCTTACCCTGCTCGTCGTCAAACTTATAGAGCTCAATCGTTGCGTCCTCGTTGATGGGACGGTTCAGCTCTACGGTCTCACCGTTCACTCCGCAACTTACAACGCTGCGTGCGAGAGCCGGAGAGATGCTCTCTGCAATCTGATAGCCAGTTACGCCCTGCTCATACGAACGAACAGATCCGTCTGGAAAAGTGATGTTAATCATATCTACGATATATGTTTGAGTTTAAAACGGCTGCAAAGGTAGTGCAAATCGAGCGAAATACAAAATAATATTGAGATTATTTTTATTTCCGAGATGCAGCCTACCTTCGAGATTTGTCTCAAAGGTACGAATAAGCGAGCAAAAAGCCAAATTTTATTTGGACTTTTTCAAGCGGGAGTACATAATGAACCCCAAAAGTTTTTTGTCTAACTTTTGGGGTTCACTTCAAAATGACATACTCTATAATATTGTAATCAATGTTAACTTCGACTTCTCGCCAATCTTGACTACAGGAGCCTTCATGCCACGAGCCTCCATTAGTTCATAATCTTCCTCTGCCCCTTGGTTTACCAAGAATTTCTATCGAGTTTCAGAAACTTGAGTCAATTCTTATGAAGTTCCGTTGATCAGCGTTTGCCAACAAAGTTGAAACCAACGGTAAGGAACACCGTGCTTGATTTCAGGCCTTCACTTTCCCACTGCTTGTGACTTGCAAGACCTGCATCATAAGCAACGTCAAAGGTGAGTCGCTTAAAGTTCATTCCACAGCCTATTCTGAAACCATAATTCAGGCTTTTATCAAAGGTTGTATGAAGATAATAAGCTCCAAAGAATCCTGCGAAAGGATTGATAAAAAGATGTGGAGCCACATTGATGTGATAGCTGAGCGTAACAGGAATATGGAGGGTAGACTGGTACTCATCAAGCTCACGTCCATCAGCTAAGACATAATTTACATAACTCAATCCTGTACCGATAAAGATAGGAGCAGTTGGAGTCAACTGATAATCAAGGGCGACTCCAGCAGTGGGAAAAGCGTATGTTTCATAATGAGTGAAGGTATTGAAATTAACACCTCCCCGAACGCCAAAGTGCATTGGATCGGGAACACTAAAGTTCTCTTTCTTCAGTAATTGTGCATTGGCAGTCAGCGTGGCCGAGAACAGGATAGCCGCTGAAAGCAACAACTTAAAAGTCTTCTTCATAATACTTATATGTTTTTGATTGTTAGTAAAAAGTCTACTTCACATCCTTGGCTTTGATCACAAGACGTACCAATCCCAAGAGGGTGTCTTCTACGTTTATCTTGCCAGTTCTGTCATATTTTCCATTCTTTGCGTTACAGGCACGAATCACATGCCGGTCACCCTCAGTAGGACCTGTGGGGTCGGTCATGATGATACCACCCTCCGGGAAGTCGGCGAGGAAGTCGCTACACCACTCGTATGCCACACTTTTACCTCCTGCAATGCTGAAGATTTCATTCTGCTTGGCACCACTGGCAGCATATTCCCATTCAGCCTCGGTAGGCAGGCGAAGAGCACGGCCCGACTGCTTCGCAACCGCCGCAATCACCTTCTCCACATCGTCATAGCTCATGACCTGGGCAGGTTCATTTCCCTTGCCTTCCACATTCTTCGTACCCACGACTTCTGTCACAAACGAGGCAGGCAACGGCTGGGTGCTCATATAGAACGATGTGACTACCACCTCATGGACTGGCTCGCTACGCATTTTCGTACTGCCGGATCCATTGTAGCCCATCATCATCCTGCCACCGTTCACCAGCACCATCTCGATGGGTGTCTGTCCGATGTTGATGGTGATTCGTTCCGGCATCCCCGTTGCCTCAGTAACCTGCAATTTCCAGGTGCCCGTTTCTTCAGACAGTATCACTGTTGGTTCCGCCTCCGCACCAGATTTTACTGCAGCCGGCTGTCCTGCAGAGGTCGGGGCACCCTCGACCATCTCCACATTCTCCACGTCAGACATGGAAATCGTGGTTTCCTGGCCTGCGATCACAACAACTATCTCCTTCAGGGGATCGATGCGTTTCATCACACCCGTGATGGTTGCACCAGTCTTCAGCTTCACCTTCACCCTGTTGTCGTCGGCAGCCTGCATTGACAGGCAGAAGAATGCCAAGAGCAGTAATAACGCTATTCTTTTCATACCTCAATAATATTTTTAATACTTCTTCTTAATCGCGTAGGTGAATGAATATCCATCGCTTGCCTGTCCTTTCAGCACCATTGACGATGTCTTCTTGTTAGAAACCTTGGCAGTGAATTTCTTTCCCTTGTTTGATCTCAGGGTTAACTCATTAGCCGACACTGAATAATTACCATAATAGAAAGTTGAGGTATTGGACGAATACGTTCCATTATCAGTGAACGAAATGGCTTTTCCGACCAAAGCCCCTTCCTTCGTCCCACTATCCAGATAGTCGGTACTTTGCGTAAACTCCCAAGTACCAACGAAGTCAGAGTTTTCGATTGGGGTACTAATATTGTCGCTATCGCACGAAGCGAAACCAAAACTACTCAGCATTGCGACCATCATAAAGGTCAGCAAGTTCCAATAATACTTTTTGTTCATAATACTTATATGTTTATTGATTGTTAGTAAATACTTACTTCATGTCTTTTGCTTTAGTCGCTCATCTTTTCCCTGTTCCTTTGCATGCGTAGCATTTCCCCCTTTTGGGAGATGTGCCTTGTTCGTTATTACAGGTAGAACAGGGACTATATTTGTTTGTGTAATGGTTGATAACCCATCCTCTACCAGTGCATGTCTGACAGTTTCCCGTTCCGTAACATACTTTGCAGGATTGTAGTCCAGTGCTTTTTGCCCCAGCAGAGGAAGAACCGCCATAAGTGGTACCGCCGCCAGTGTTAGGGGTAGAGGGTGCAGAATAAGCTGCCCTCACGTCTCCAGGCATATAATAAGATATTGTGCTCGTCCTGATTCCCAGGATGGTTTGATACTCCAGTTTGCGAATTTTCTGGTCATCACCATAGATATAGAACAGATCGTTGTTACATTTGTAAGAACGGCAGTTGACACCTTCAAATTTCAGTGTTTCGCTGAGAGGATAAGCATTTCCTGTTTCATCAACAAGATAATTGGTATATACATCAAATTTTGTAAGATACGGATATCCTACTGCAGAAATATTGCCCATCACATTAATCACACCTGAACTCGTATAGGTGCCGCTCTTAATCAAGGAGCCATATCGAGACGTGGTCGATGATGCGGTGGAAGTGCTGGGCCTTGAACTTGTCGATGTAGTAGTGGAGCTGGGTCTTGAACTGGAAGTGGAAGAAGACGAAGCGTAGGAGGATGAACTGGAAGAGTTTGGGTTTATTTCCACAAAGTTGCCATTGGCATCTTTGTAATGGTATTTACCAGAATAATAAAGTATATCATCGTCGTAAATTGGAGTAACAACTTCCTTGCCTGTATAATCACATGCGCCACATTTCCCGTTTTTCTTAACTCCGTAATAATTATACTTTTTAAGAAAGATGACATGATCATAGCCCCTGGTTGGTGATATGATTTCCTTTCCTGTTAAATCACATGCGCCCTCTTTGCGATTTTTTCCGACAGAAATGTAATCCTTTTGAACCACAACATTATCATAGCCTCTTTTAGGGGAAATGAGTTCTTCTCCATTCTTATTACATACTCCCCTACCGCTACTATTACTTACAATAAAAAAACCGCTGGAAGAATAGAATATATAAGTATATCCTCTACTCAAAGGAATCAATGTGTTGCCGTCCTTGTCTTCAACTCCATCAACAATAGATTGTGGTTCATTAGTCATATACCACTCAAACCCATCTGCCTCTGTATGTTTCGTACGTTGGACTTGTGCATTAGTCGTTGTATATACAAAGATGCAAAGCATTAGGGGGAAAAAGCGTTTCATAGAACAAAAATGTATCATAACCTATATATTTTAATTTGTCATTTGTTGTTATTAATGAGCAAAGGGGCATAAGCAAATACGCTTGTAGACATCAGAGTGAGCAATGTCGTCAACACGAAAAAATGCTTATAATTGTTCATCTGTTTCATGTTATATAGTTTTTTTTATAACTATTCTGTCTGCATAGGACTAATCCATAGCTAAACGAAGACCGTTGTTACCTGAGTCGTCAGTTGGGAGAACAGCCGAACGATTCCATACGGGCGTAGGAGAATTAAGGTAGTCGCCGCCACGAATAATACGATGAGTACCCGTAGACGGACCTTTTGGATTAATCTGGGCATCAGCTGTATATTGACTGTTCCAATCGCCACACCATTCACGCACGTTGCCTGTCATGTCGAATAAGCCGATAATGTTAGGCCACCCCTTGCTCTTCACAGTGTGTATCCTGTCGTTGCTATTGGCAGAATACCATGCCACATCGTTAGCGTTATCCGAGCCGGAGTATTTGAAGTTACTTTTATTCTTTCCTCCTCGCGCAGCATACTCCCACTCGGCCTCTGTGGGTAAGCGGAATGTCTTTCCCGTGAGTTGGTTCAACTTATTGATAAACTCCTGACAATCATACCACGATACGTAGTTTGCAGGGTAATTGTCGCCCTGCCCGTCACGCCAATAGCTCCTCCATGTATAGCCATTGCCCATGACAGCAACCCATAGTTCTTGCGTCACCTCGGTCTCGCCAATGCTAAATGTACTAAGTGTCACACTATGAGCAGGACTGTCCCATGTATCCCAAGTACTAACATTATCGGTTCCCATAGTAAATGTTCCGCCCTCCACTCCAATCATTTTGAATGATACGCCTTTGACGGTGACGGTAGTGTTGACGGGAGCTGTTTCCGTGGCACCTTCCTGCGTCACTTCTATGTCCACCGTTTTCCTGTTTCCTTTGAGGGTGATGGTGGCAATTCGTTGTGTCCTTAAGCTAGTACGCTGTGCTGTCAGCGTCAGGGTATTGTCGTTAGTCTTGGTTGCCGTAAGCCAACTTTTGGCACTGTTGTAGTCTATACTCCAGCCATAGTTGGCATTGACGGTGATGTTCTTTTCCCCTCCCTCATAGCCAAAGTTAACGGTACTGTTACCTATGCTCAGCACCTCGGCGGATACGTTCTTTATCGTTGCCGTAGTAGAGGTGTAAACCTTCTTCGGATTGACCCCCACCCAGCGGCCGCCGCCATCCATCAGCAAATCATTGCCGCTGATGGTAAAGGTTCCTGGCAGCATATAAACAAAGATCTGATTATTAATCTTGTCATAATTATAATAGGCTAAATGGCTTGAATAGAATCCCAGTTTTCCCAGGAAGGAACCCATATCCATTGCATACAACAGATATTTCTTTAACTCGAAAGAAGAAGTATTGCCTAACTGAAAAGTACCACCATTGATGTATCCCTCCATAGTGTGGTCGTCTATAATGTGCAGGGCTACCACCTGACCATTCCCATAGGTGGACTCGAACCAGAACACCCTTCCTCCAGGATGATCTAATTTCCCCGTGGAGTCAAAGTATTCGGAACTTTCAGTATACCCATAGTCTATATCTTGGTTAACCCACTGGGCAATTTCAGAAATCTTGTCGGAGGGAGGCACACAGACGAACCACTTATCTTTCAAATCGTTGCCGCTACCACCCCATACATCATCATCACTATCGTCACCTCCGCCACAACCCAGCACGAACAGGGTGGCTGCCATCATCATCAAAAAATATAGTTTCTTCATAATTCTAGTTTTTGTTATTAATTGTGCCGAAATATCAGTTGAAGACCATTTCGACCGCAAATATAAGAAGAAAAAACGAAACCTCCAAACAATTTCATGGATAATTTTCAAAAAACTTTGATTTTCAGTATATTGGGTGTTATTACGCCACTTAATATACATGGTCGCAGTTACAGAGAATGATATAATTTCCAAATAAGGTTTGGAAAATCCGAAAGGAATTTGGATAATCAAAAAAATAATCCTTACCTTTGCGCTCAAATTAGAAGCGAAATATGAGAATTATTGCAAAAAGTACCCTGGTAGCATACTACACCAAGAATCCACAATCCAAAATAGCCTTGGAAGATTGGTACGAAAAGACCAAGGAAGCTGAATGGAAATGTTATGCAGACATCAAGCAGACTTTCAACAATGTGGACAGCGTGGGAAACAAATGGTATGTGTTCAACATCAAAGGCAATGATTATCGGTTAGTGGTACTGATAAAATTCACTGTGAGCCACGTGCTAATCAGGTTTGTGGGTACACATGCTGAATATGACAAGATTACGGACATTCAACACATATAAGTTATGGCACAGATAAAGAACGAGGCTGCATACAGGGCAGCATTGAAGAGGGTTGAGCAGTTGGAAGAGCTGGTCGATGACGATAACCCCATAATGGACGATAACGCGCTTGAACTGGATATGCTCGTAGATATGATAGAAGAATACGAGGATATTCACTATCCTATTGGTAAACCTTCGCTGGTTGATACAATCAAGCTTCGCCTATACGAAATGGGGATCACACAGAATAAGCTGGCAGAATTGTTAGGCATCAGCCCTGCCCGTGTCAGTGAGATTTTGTCTGGCAAATGCGAACCCACATTGAAGGTAGGACGAGCAATCAGTCAGAAACTCGGTATCAGCCCGGCGATTGTACTTGGCGTTTGATCCAAGTTTCACACTAAAGGCCGCCACCCGTGGGGATAGCGGCCTTTTTTCATGTGACTAATCACCGTCAGTGCCCGGGTTGTCGGGACCGTCGTCGGGAGGAGTGGTGCCACCACCACCGCCGTTCTCTGCCTTCCACTCTGCCACTGCGGTGGCAATGGGCTTCAGGATAGGCATCTTCTTGGTCTTGCCGTTGACGGTCACCTCCTGGGTGTCAACGATGTTGCGGAACTCCAGTGAGCAGAACTCCTGCTTGAACCGGCGTGAGGTGATGTTGTCGTTCTCCTGTCCGAAGGGATAGAAGCGGATGTGCACACCCTTCACCACATCGTTGGGGTCGGCACCCTCCATGGCGGGGATGTTGATGACCGGTTCGCCTACCGAGCAGGTGGGTACGAAGGTACCCAGTGGGTCGAGTCTTACGGGTACGCCCTGACTGACGAGTTCGGGCAGGCACTGGGTGATCTTCTTCAGTACGCCCTCAATGACGTCGTTGGTGTAGATACAGCCGTGCTTGGCCATGTGGTTGGCGAAGCCCCTCAGGGTAAGGGTCTCCTGCAGGTCCACTTCGGGATAGTACTTACCAAATCCCGTGTTTTTGGAATTCTTGTTCTTGCGCAAGTTGATTCCGAGTTTGATGTCGTTTGTAGCCATGTTGTTGTAATGTTTTTAATGATATCAGCTACTAAGTGCGGCCAACTGCATCGGGTGGCCGCTTCCCGCTATTTGGTTTACCGGTAGAATCCTATGCGTACGTCGTGACGGGCCGTGGCGAAGGGGTTCCATGATACGTGGAGCCAGTTGGTTCCGGTGAGCAGCTGGTCGGTCAACGGGTGGCGTCGGAGGAAGTCAACGAGCCTGAGGAACTGTGACGGGTTGCTGGGGCGGATGTCGGCCGCCTGTCCTAAGAGGTGCTGTGAGCGCACTACGCCGCCCACCTTGCGGTTCACCTGTTCGCAGCGGAAGCCTGAGTTGACAAGGATGGGGCCTACCACCTTGCGCGCCGGCTCGAGCAGGAGGTGACAGCCGAAGACCAGGTTGGCAATGACCTGTGGGGTGGGGACGTTCTCCGGGTACTTGGGCAGGTTGAGGAACTCGCCCAGGGTGAAGTTGGGAGACAGGCGGACGGCGGAAAGGGCGGCGGGAGAGGGGAGGGAGGGGAGAGAAGGGGAGGGGAGAGGATGCTGCTGCGACAGAGTCGCAGCCAACCCTGAAGGGGAGGATGGGTGGTCCACGGCGGGCTGTGACTTTGTCGCAGCGGGTGGGAGGGTGGTGTGGGGTGTTTTGTTCATGGTGCTGTTGTTGGTGATGGGTTGTTAATTGGCTTTTCTGATGATTCTGAGGTACTGGTCTAGTCCGAAGACCGAGCCAGCGAGAAGGAACGACTGTGCCACGTAGTAGAGCAGCCCCGCAGCCACGTCGTCGATGTGTATGACCTGGTAGGTTACCAGTGCGATACTGCTCGCGATGAGCAGCACCGCACATGCGTACTGAGAGATTTTGAAGCCTTTGTTGTTTTCCATGGTATCAGATGGATTGTCTCTTCGTTCTAATCTACTTGGATCTTCATTCAATGCGGTTCCGCCGTGCTGACTAATTCAACACGGTTCCACCGGCAGCACCGAGGATGAGGGTGATGACGTAACTGATGGCCTGGAGAATGATCTTAACTGTCTTGTTCATAACTGTTGTGTGTTTTAAATGGTGAATAAATAGGGTTGTTTTGTTGTGTTTTTCATGGTATTAGACTACCATTTATTTACGATGCAAAGTTACAAAAAAATCCTGTAACTAGCAAATATTCAGCAAGAAAAGTGCAGTTAAAGAACCTTAAATAACGAAGGCCGACGTGTTGTGTTTCTTTACCATTCCGGCGATCATGCTGGTATGGACAGGGCACAGTATTGAGGATGAAAAAAAAGTAAAAGTGAGCGTTAAAATATCTTATTTTCCTTTTTTTCTTCAAAAAAAGTCCGTACCTTTGCTCTGTTTTTCGCGTTTCAAATTGCGAATTAAATAGAACTTGCAAATGAACAATGAAATAATGTTTTCAAACAAACGTTTTGCCCAGTACAGCATGGTTGACAGGACTGCCCTGAACAGGTCTGTCAGCGATGTGGTGCTACAGCGCCTTGGCATCAAGGGAGGGGGAATTTCAGCGTTTGATGTCTTTCGGCCAGAGTCAGTTCCCATCATCTATGATAACGGAACAATTCATTTAAACAAAAACGAAAAATGTAAACAATCGACCCAAAATGGCACAGCAGGCACCAACAATCGCCCTTCCCAACGTGGAAAGCTCCTTCCTCGAGGTGCTTCGCTACAATGTGCTGTATCATCTGAAAGTCGATGGTGTTGAAAGCGTCAGGGAAGAGCTGAAGAGGCAGCGAGGCTGGTATTCCAATATTGATGGATGGTCTGCCTTGCAGCGTGAACTGGATGACATCATCCTTCAGTTCACTAATTCTCAAGGCTCAGCATTGCCGGCCCACTCAGTACCGATCTGGTCGAACCACATCATGAAGAAATACTACGACGGCATCCCCATCAACTTCAAATTGCTGCACGATATCATCGGGGACTGCTTTGTGATCAACCTGGAATATAAATACGACTGGCTGGCCCTGTGGCGCATACTCTACGACCTGACGCTGCTGGAGGACATCCGCCTGACCAGCTTTTCCAAGCAGATGAACGAGTGGTACCCCGGAGCAGCCGAGCCCTGCACCGACGATGCCATGAACAACTACTCCAGCCCCTATCTGGGCGTTACGCCTCATGACCGTTGGACTGTGGAGGCATTCAGGCTGCATCAGACCAAGAAGCAGAGCCTGAACGGATTCTGGCGACTGAAGAACCTCTGCGACATGCTTGAAAAAAAACTTGACTTCCGTGCGTTTTTACGGAAGTGATACCTATCTCATACGGTTTTCCGGAGGAATTGCATTCTTACGGCCAAGCCTGGCCCCAGGTCCCATGTTTTTCGTAACTTTGTGTTGACAATTATCAAAGAAACGAAGATATGACCATGAATTATTACAAGACATTCAACAGCAAGGAGTCTCAGGACGTCAGTCTTGAGCAGGTGGCCGGCATCATAGGCCACGACGAAGAACTGAAAAAGAGTACACTACTGCACCGTGAGCTGCTGGCCCAGGGCCACAACCAGGCAGCCAAGGACGTGAAGGAACAGACGCCCCAGGTGGCCGTGAGCTTCCGCATGGAGGGCGGCAAGGGCAAGGACAACTGCCGCGAGTGCCATTACCAGGTGCTCATTGACTTCGACGCGAAAGGTCCGAAGGAACGTCTGACGTCCGAGGAGCTGGAGCGGGTGAAGACCTTCATGCGCACGTCCTATCACGCTCGTCTGAGCTACGAGAGCCTGTCGGGTCTGGGCTATCATGTCGTCGTGCCTTTCCAGTTGCCCGAGGACATTGAGATCGACATGACAGCCGACCCGGAGCGTTCGGAGGAGCTCTACACCCGTGTCTACCGCCGCATAGCCAACATGTACAGCGTATGGTGCGGCCACCCTATGGACAAGGAGTGCAAGAACATCAACCGCATGATGGGGCTGAGCCACGACCCCCTGGTGGTCTACCGTCCCGATGCCCGTCCCATCCGCATGACCCGCGAGGAGCTGGGCATCGACAAGGACGGCAACCTCGTCAGGATGCGTACGCCCAAGCGTGCCGTCGACAAGGACGGCAAACCCGTCAGCGTGCCCCTGGGCGACCGTCTGGAACGTGCCGTGCAGATGGTGCAGCAGGAGGGTGGCATGACCTTCGAACCCGGCAACCGCCACAACTTCGTGATGCGCGTCTCGTTCATCCTCAACCGCATGGGTGTGGACAAGGACGAGGCCGCCAAGGCGCTCGACGACATGTACCTGGGCAAGATGGACGGCAAGCCCTCGGACGTACTCAGAAGCTGCTACAAGAGGGCTGCCGACGAGTTTGGCGTGTGGATGCCCAGGCAGTCGGCGCTGAAGACCGAGACCATTGCAGCCTTCCTCGCCAAGAAGAACCTGCAGTACGACCTGCTTACCCAGAAGACCCGCCAGCTGATGGGCGACGGCCAGTGGCACGAGCTGAAGGAACGCGACGAGAACGACCTCTACATAGAGTGCTGCGCCGAGTCGGAAATGAACATCACCGACAGGCTGTTCCAGAAGGTGCTCAACTCGAGCACCGTGCCCGAGGTGAACCCGCTCAAGGACTACGTGCAGTCGCGGGCACCGTGGAACCCCGGGATGCCCGACTACATAGGCCAGGCAGCCCGGATGGTCCACATGGCCACCGACGCCGAGCAGCAGCTGTGGCAGCGGTGCTTCCTCAAGTGGTTCGTGGCCATGGTGGCCGGATGGGTCGACAGCAACATCGTCAACCACCAGGTCATTGTGCTCATAGGCCGCCAGGGCATCTACAAGTCCACATGGATCAACCGTCTCTTGCCGCAAGAGCTGTCGGCCTACATCACCGACAACATCGACATCGACCGGCTGGACAAGGACGAAGAGCTCAGGGCGTCGGAATATGCAGTCATCAACATCGACGAGCTCGACAAACTGAACGACCGCCAGCTGAACAAGCTCAAGTCGATGATCACCAAGACCCACACCGACCTGCGTGTGCCCTATGGACGCCACAAGGAGAAGCGCGTGCGTGTGGCCAGCTACGCCGCCAGCGGCAACAAGGAGGAGTTCCTGACCGACCAGACCGGCAACCGCCGCTGGCTGCCCTTCCACGTCATCAGCATCGACTCGCCCTTCACCCACACCATGCCCTACGACGGCATGTATGCCCAGGCCTACCATCTGTTGAAGAACGGGTTCAACTACTGGTTCGACACTGCCGACACCGACGCCATGGAGCAGCACGTCACAGAGTTCATGATACCCACCAGCGAGGAACAGCTCATACCCCTCTACTACTCGCCCGCCAGCGACAGTGAACCGGGTGCCAAGTTCCTCACCCTGGCCGAAATCTCAGCCAAGATCACCGGTGCTGGCAACCTGAAGAAAAACCCCGACCCGCGCCGCTTGGGCGCCATCATGACCAAGCTGGGGTTCGTCAAGGAGCGCAAAGGACATGACAACCGGCGTGGTTACTGGGTACGCGAACATTTACAGATTGAAATAGAGCAGATGCGCAGTCCTGACATCTTCTGATGCGACCGTTGCGACCGACCATTCTATAGATTTATTAAAAAATGGATATGTATATAAACATACTACATTCCTTTTTTTAATAAATCTATGAAAACAACGGTCGCAACGGTCGCATGGTCGCATTTTGTGGAACGAGGAAACTCCCCACCCCGATAGTATCATACTAAAGTGCTGATAGTATGATACTAAAGGGCCGATAGTATCATACTAAACACCCTTTAGTATCATACTATCGTCACTTTACAAACACCTTTTGTCCGTTGACTATGTTCAAGTTGTTGCTCGTTGTATTCGCCATAAATCGATTGCATCGCCGATGCATCAGCGTCGCCTGCCCGTAGGGGATGTCAAGGGACAGGTCAGTGACATCTCGTTGAAAACAGATAAGCAGAATCAGGGGGACAGGTTTTTGAATCGTTAATTCTCAGATTCAAAAACCTGTCCCCGTGATTCCGTTACTTCCATGTCTTGTTAAGTTTTTGTGATTTGTGGGCAAAGGTACATCATGATTCCCAGATAAGCTCATTCTGAAAAAATCTTATTGTGAAATAACACTTCAGGGAAACAAAAGCCTGATATCTGTCGAGCTTGCTCATCAGAAAGCAGACAAGCATCTTTTTGTGGCATTTCACAGAAAAGTGCGTATTAGGCAACACCCTTCTATGGCATTGCAAGCAAAAATCTGTGCAGAATATTCCCATATCAAGAGAAAAGGCCACTCTTTTTCTTAATTTATGTTCACAAATTATCCTATTCTCGACATTTTTGATTATATTTGCGCACAGAACGCTCAATGTTGGGCAAGAATAACTAAAAGCAATATGGAGATACAACGCTATAACAGACTAAAGATAGTATTGGCCGAGAAAGAAAGAACTGGCACATGGCTCTCAGAGCAAATGGGTCACAGCATCAGTACTGTTTCACGCTGGATGACCAATAAGGTGCAACCATCAGTGGAACAGCTCTACGAGATTGCACGCCACCTTGACGTGGATGTCAAAGAACTATTGATTTCATCAAAATAAAGCTTCTTTTATGAACATCTAAATACATAAATGAAGATGATTATGGAAACGTCATTGAATACTAATATTTTGGAATATATTGTTCCGATTCGTTTTCGTTCAAAGCTGCTTGGCACAGGAATAATACACAAGTCTTTATTAATTACAGCAGCACATGTGGTTGAAGAACTTGAAAAAGAAAAAATAGAATTCTCTTTCGTGTATCATCACCAACATTTTGCCATGAACTGGAATTGCAAATTATTTTACGAGTATGATAAAGAAAAAAAGAGAATTTATAAGGATTTGGCAATATTCAAAACTAATATAATATCAGGAGGTTTGCCGATAGAACCTGAGAATAATTATGATGAAGCCAAGGCTTTATTGTGTGGTTATAACGATGAAAATAACGATATTACACTCAATATTAGTGAAGGTAATATCAGATTAAAGCCTTTCAATGATGGAAGGACTTGCATCGCTATGAACAAAAACACCCTATTGCTAATGAATGTTCAGCCTCTTTTTATTTGTAATAGTGGGGGACCATTAATAAGTGCTGACAATAGTGCTATAGGCATATTGTCAGCAGGAAATATAGATATTCATTTTGCTCGATTTATTTCATCAAGTCACATATTGGAAGTTTTTTCTAAAGATGATTGTTGCAGAGAAGCACTAATAGAATACGAGAAATCACGATTTTTGTAATAAGTTCATCATTATCAACATAATCAAATAATTATGTCCACGCTAAAAATTCTATCTGATACGCATTGTATGGTTAGATGCGACTTTCAAGAAGTTGGCAACATACAGGCTGGAGAGCTTTATAAACTCCAACTCAAAAGGGGATGCTATATATTAGAATTCCTTGTTGAAGATATTGTCATTTGTTCAATGGATTATACTATAGAAACAAATGATGAAGAGCCCCTTCTTCGATTGAATATAAAGGAGCAGGCAGAAAAGAAGATAATGGAGCGTAAGTTCGCTTCTGTTTTTTCAGAAGACGGACGCTCTATTTTGGGGTGTAACAAATGTTTTGAAGGTGTATTTATTGTGCCAGAAGGTATTGAACGCATTGAAAGGTACGCATTCAGCGAATGTGAATTTACTTCTGTAAATATTCCTAATAGTGTGAAGAGCATAGGAGATTATGCTTTTATACATTGCCACGGCCTGACTTTGCTAACAATCCCCAACAGCGTGACATCAATTGGAGAAGGTGCTTTTCTGCATTGCAGCGGCCTGACTTCACTGACAATTCCCAACAGCGTGAAATCAATTGGAGAAGATGTTTTCTCCCACTGCTCTGGCCTTACTTCCATTACTATACCCAACAGTGTTACGAGTATAGGCACTTGCGCTTTCGTTGGCTGCTCTGGCCTTACTTCCATTACTATACCCAACAGTGTGACGAGTATCGGCGCTTATGCTTTCAGTGGCTGCGACGGTCTGACTTCCGTTCACATTTCAGACATAGCAGTTTGGTGTAAAATTGATTTTTGTGAGTTGTATTCAAATCCTCTAGAAATTGCCCATCATCTTTTCCTAAATGGAGAAGAGATAAAGGATTTGGTGATTCCCAACAACGTGACATCAATTGAAGGAGAAGTTTTCTCCGGCTGCTCTGGCCTTACTTCCATTATTATACCCAACAGCGTGACATCAATTGGAGAGGGTACTTTCTCCCACTGTTCTGGTCTTACCTCCGTCACCATCCCCAACAGCGTTACATCAATAGGAGCATGTGCTTTCTATTATTGCTCTGGCCTTACTTCCATTACTATACCCAACAGTGTGACGAGTATCGGTCTTAGGGCTTTCGAAGGCTGTTCTGGTCTTACCTCCGTCACCATCCCCAACAGCCTGACATCAATAGGAGAAGAAGCTTTCTGCTGCTGCTCTGGCCTGACATCCATTGTTGTTGAAGAAGGGAATACCAAATACGATTCTCGCAATATCTGTAATGCTATTATTGAGTCATCATCCAACACATTAATAGCTGGATGTAAAAACACCACAATACCCAACAGCGTAACAGCCATCGGTAGTTATGCTTTCTTGCGTTGCAGCGGCCTGACTTCGGTGACAATCCCCAACAGCGTAACATCAATTGGAAAAGGTGCTTTTAAGTATTGCAGCGGCCTGACTTCGGTGACAATCCCCAATAGCGTGACATCAATTGAAGAATATGCTTTCTCCGGCTGCTCTGGCCTTACTTCCATTACTATACCCAACAGCGTGACATCAATAGGAGCATGGGCTTTCTCCGGCTGCTATGGCCTTACTTCCATTACTATACCCAACAGCTTGACATTAATAGGAGCATGGGCTTTCAACGGCTGCCACGGCCTGACTTCGGTGACAATCCCCAACAGCGTGACATCAATAGGAACATGTGCTTTCAGGGGTTGCAGTGGCCTGACTTCGGTGACAATCCCCAACAGCGTGAGAAGCATAGAAGTAGGCGCTTTCTCCCTCTGCTCTGGCCTTACTTCCATTACTATACCCAACAGCGTGACATCAATTGAAGGAGAAGCTTTCGATGGCTGTCCTGGCCTTACTTCCATTACTATACCCAACAGCGTGACATTAATAGGAAAAAGAGTTTTCTTGGAATGCGTCAATTTAAAGGAAATTATTATTCCCAAAGGAACAAGAAAGAAATTTGAAGATATGTTGCCAGACCAAAAAGACAAACTTGTGGAATATGAACAACTGACAATAAAAAGAACAAAAGATAATAAAACGTTTTTCTTTTTTGACACAGAAACAACAGGTGTTCCATTGAATTACAAAGCGCCAAGCTCAGACACAAATAATTGGCCAAGACTTGTTCAGCTGGCTTGGATTCTAACTGACCAGGAAGGTAATAGGATTCATACGGGCAACTTAATTGTAAAGCCAGAAGGTTTTATAATTCCTACTGATGCGACAAGAGTTCATGGTATCACCACGCAGAGGGCAAATGAAGAGGGTGTTCCATTAACCGAGGCAATAGAACAGTTCAAAGCAGACTTGGATTTGGCAACCTATATTGTTGGCCATAACGTAGACTTCGACAAGAAGATTGTGGGGGCTGAGATGATTCGCCTTGGCATGAAGGACGAACTAGAAAAGAAGAAAAGCTATTGCACAATGCTATCGTCCATAGATTTTTGTAAGATTCCTGGCAAGTATGGTTATAAGTATCCCAAACTACAAGAGTTGTATAAGAAACTTTTCGGCAATGAATTTGACGATGCCCATAATGCTATGAGTGATATCGAGGCAACAGAGCAATGCTTTTGGGAATTAAGAAAACGTAAACTGATCTAAAAATGTCAAAGACTATAGGCATCAAGGAATTATGGGGAAAGGTTATTGATTCCCTAAAGGTGCTATAGCGAAATAACGAAATAATTGATTAATTTTGCCGGCAATTAATATGGAACAGAAACAAATAACAGCGACGTATGATGAGGCAGTAAGCGCGATAAAAGAGGCGATATTGGAAAGTCGCTATCGTGCAGCACGGTTGGTGAATAAGGAAGTGCTGGCTCTTTACTATGCTATTGGTGGGTATATTTCCGTTCAAAGCAGAGCTGCAAGATGGGGTAGCAATGCTATTGGCACTATCTCAGAATTGCTGCAACAGGAATTGCCTGGGTTAAGAGGTTTTTCTGAGACAAGCATCAAACGTATGCGTATCTTCTACGAGGCATGGTGCAGCATGTTCGAGAATCGTCCATTGTCAGCGGACGATTTGCAAAACAGCATCATTCCAGTAGGCGACAAAGGACATATTGAAATTCGTCCATTGACAACGGACGAATTACCTCCAGAGACATTAGATGCCTTTCTTGCCGTTGGATTTACGAACCATTATGAGATACTGGCCCAAAAGAAGGATGTAGAGCAACGATTGTTCTATATCGTGAATTGTGCCACTGGATTTTGGAATGGCGACAAGTTGAAATATTATATGAAGGACGATTTGTTTGGAAAGCGTGGCAAGATGCCTAATAACTTTGCAACAACAATTGAAAATGTAGATTTGCGTAGTAAGGCATTACGCTCGTTCAAGGACGAATATCTGCTCGACTTTGTGAACATTGAAGATCCTGACGAGACAGATGAGCGTGTGATAGAGCAACAGATTGTTCACAATATCAAGAACTTCATCATGGCATTGGGTAGTGATTTCTCGTTTATGGGTAATCAGTATCGTCTTGTTGTATCCGAAAAAGAGTATTTCATAGATTTACTGTTCTTCAATCGCCGCCTTCAGGCACTAATCGCGATCGAATTAAAGCGGGGTGAGTTCAAGCCAGAGTATGCAGGGAAGTTGAATTTCTATCTTTCAGCACTTGACGAGTATGTGAAACTGCCTCATGAGAATCCTTCCATCGGAATTATTCTCTGCAAGGACAGAGATTCAAAAACGGTGGAGTTCGCATTCCGAGACATCAACAAGCCAATGGGTGTAGCAACCTATCGCACATCTTCAGAGTTACCCAAGGAATACCAAGGTATACTTCCTGAACCAGAGGAGTTGAGAAAACTCATGTGAGTGTACCCAATGTATGCGATACGGCACAGATATTGGGTAATAGGACATAGCCTAATACGCACCTTTCTGGCAAGTGCCACAAAAGGTGCCGCAGTTAGTTCAAGAGCGTTGAGCAAGCTCAGAACAAAAAGATGTGAATAGATTTGATTCATTCAAAAAGAATGATTACCTTTGAGACGATGTCTCGAAGTTACTCACGTTCGAAAATACTCAAATAAATTTGGTATTTTGCTCACTTATTCGTAACTTTGCACCCGATGATGAGTCATAAAACGGCTGATGGCTCATTATCGGGTGTTCTTTCTTGCGTCCCGTTGGTAGCAAGCGAGCATAGCTCGAGCGGATGCAGTTTATAGCAGAATGTGGAATTGAGAACGGTCTCCAATTCGTAACCCCATTTTCCTTCAATTCCCCAGACTGCCTTTATACAAAGAAAAGCTGAGAAATCTTCCAAAATTACGAAAAAAATCCTTTCCCCCAAATATTTCTCATTGTTAGCTGCATTTTATTTGGTTATTCAACTTTCTCAAGTGCGCCCTGAAGGGGCAGCAGCTGTAAGGGTAAGCTTTTAGTTGCTAAAGTTTCCCACCCTTATAACAGCTTTGTTCAAGACGCTTCCAGCGTCGGTGGATGAAATGCTTTCATTGGGGTGGGGGAACTTAAGTAGATAAAAATTAAAAAAAGTCTTTTTTTTATTTTGTATTGTTCTCACTTATTAGTACCTTTGCCGCGTCAAACGCCATGTAGCAGCTCGCACTTGGTCAATCGTGGGCTTGCGGCGTAATTGAGAAACATCTGAAGATGAACAGGTTTTTGATGGTCATTCTTGCAGCGTCGCTGCTGTTCTCGTGTGGCGGGAGCAGGCGGACGCCTATAGCCGACACTCCAGCCGACTCGGTGGACACCGTGCCCCAGGACACTACGGAAGTGGACTCGCTGGAGATGCTGGTAACCGACACACCGATGCCCAAGGCTGCCGACGAACTGTTCGACGACTTCATCTTCAACTTTGCCGCCAACCGTAATCTCCAGATGGAACGAATACTATTCCCGCTGCCCGTCACACGCAACGGACAGACGGACAGCCTCGACAAGAAGAGGTGGAAGACCGAGCGTTTCTTCCTGCACCAGGACTACTACACCGTGCTGTTCGACTCGGAGCGCCAGATGGCGCTGATGAACGACACGTCAGTAAACAAGGCCACGGTCGAGAAGATCTACTTCAACACCGGGGCCGTGATACAGTATGAGTTCCACCGCATCAGGGGAGCCTGGATGCTCACCAGCGTGCAGACTATTCCCATTGCACAGAACAGGAATGCATCGTTCCTGGACTTCTACCATCAGTTTGTGACCGATTCGGTGTACCAGGCAGAGAGCCTGCATGAGACAGTACAGTTCACTGGACCCGATCCCGACGATGACTTCGCACAGATGGAGGGGGTCATCACTGCCGACACGTGGCCAGCCTTTGCACCAGTGCTGCCTGAGAAGATGATCTACAACATTGTCTACGGTGAACCGTCGAAGTCTACCGGGGTCATTATCTTCATGATGAGGGGCATAGCCAACGGCTTTGAGATGATGATGACGTTCCAGCAGCAGAACGGGCGGTGGGTACTGACGAAGATGAATACTTGACATGTGAAGCGGCCTGCGGCCTAAATGATAAATGATAAATGATAAATGATAAATAAAAAAATTGCTGCCGCCATCCCCAATACGTTTGGCATAGACGCCAGATGCAGCCGTTACGTGGAGTATGCCGATGTGGCAGAGGCCCGCGAGGTGGCCGCCATGCTGCGCGGCAGCCACGAGCCCTTCCTGGTGATAGGCGGAGGCAGCAACCTGCTGCTGACCCGTGACTTCCAGGGCACGGTGGTGCGCTCGGCCATCATGGGTATCAGCTATGACGACGTACGCGTTACCTGCGGCAGCGGCATGGAGATGGACCTGGTGATAGCACAGTGCATAGAGCATGGGCTCTATGGTGCCGAGAACCTGTCGCTCATACCCGGCGACGTGGGAGCCTGCGCCGTGCAGAACATAGGAGCCTACGGTGTGGAGGCCAAGGACATCATAGAATGTGTGAGAGCCGTCGACATAGCCACGGGCGAGTTGCACGAGCTGGCCAACCGTGACTGTCAATACGGTTACCGCCAAAGCCGGTTCAAGCAGGAGTGGCAGGGCAGGTATCTCATCACCGAGGTGGTGTTCAGGCTGAGCAGGGAGTACCGGCCACATCTGGACTACGGCCACATACGTGCCGAGCTGCAGCGGCAGGGCATCGGCAATCCCGATGCACAGCAGCTGCGCAATGTGATCATTGGAATACGCCAGTCGAAACTGCCCGACTGGAAAGTAACAGGCAATGCCGGCAGCTTCTTCATGAACCCCGTGGTGGACCGTGAGAAGTACGAGGCACTGGCAGCACAGTACCCCGGCATGCCCCACTACTACATTGACGAGCAGCACGAGAAGATTCCCGCAGGGTGGATGATAGAGCAGTGCGGGTGGAAAGGACGCTCGCTGGGCCGGGCCGGTGTCTACGCGAAACAGGCACTGATACTGGTGAACCTGGGCGGTGCCACGGGCGCAGAGATAGTGACGCTGTGCGACACCATCCGTCAGGACGTGCAGCAGAAGTTCGGTATTGACATTCACCCCGAAGTGAACATCGTTTAGGCGGCCTGCGGCCTAAATGATAAATGATAAATGATAAATGAGAAGTGAGAAGTGATAAATGAGAAGTGAGAAGTGATAAGTGAGAAGTGAGAAATGATAAGTGAGAAGTGATAAGTGAGAAATGATAAATGAGAAGTGAGAAGTGAAGATGAAACTGACTTTTCTTGGAACCGGGACCTCTACAGGCGTACCTACGATAGGATGCCAGTGTGAGGTGTGCCGAAGCACGGACCCGCACGACAAGCGGCTGCGATGCTCGGTGCTGGTCGAGACAGAAAGCACACGGATACTGGTGGACTGCGGACCTGACTTCAGGCAGCAGATCATGCCGCAGCCGTTCCGTCGCATCGATGCCATCCTTGTCACACACTCCCACTACGACCATATAGGCGGTATGGACGACATACGCCCCTACTGCCAGTTCGGCGAGATCAACGTCTATGCCGACCCGCATTCGTGCAAGGAGATGCTGCAGATGCTGCCTTACTGCTTTGCCGAGCACCGCTACCCCGGCGTGCCGGCCATAGGGCTGCACCAGATACTGCCTCACCAGCCATTGCGCTTCGGCGACATCGACGTGATGCCCATCGAGGTGATGCACGGTAAGCTGCCCATACTGGGCTATCGGTTCGGACCATTAGCCTATATCACCGACATGAAGACCATCAAGGACAGCGAGCTGCCCTATCTGGAGGGCGTAGAGATACTGGTGGTGAACGCCCTCAGATTCACCGACCCGCACCACTCCCACCAGCTGGTGGACGATGCCGTCGGCTTCGCACGCAGGATTGGTCCCAGGCAGACGCTGCTCATACACTCCAGCCACCATATAGGACGTCATGAGGAGGTGAACCGGCTGTTGCCCGAAGGCATTGAAATGGCATACGACGGACAGGTAGTGGAATGTGGAAAGTGAAGAATCAATGATATGCAGACAAGAATGATACTGACAACAAGACTAAAATCCATAACAGGCAGGGTGGCCCTGGTGCTGTTCGGCCTTTTTGCCTTCATGCCTTCCCATGCGCAGGAGATCATCTCGCTGGAAGGTATCTGGGACTTCTATCAGGATGACGGAAGGTTCAAGAATCCCCAGTACAACCGTTTCAGCGACTACGTGAGCCTGCCGGGCTCCATGCTGACCAACGGCAAGGGCAACCCCGTCACGGTGAATACACAGTGGACAGGATCGCTCTACGACTCCAGCTTTTACTTCAACCCCTATATGGAGCGTTACCGGAAGGAAGGACAGATGAAGTTCCCCTTCTTCCTCACTCCCCAACGCCACTATGTGGGTGCTGCCTGGTATCGTCGCTTCGTCTATGTGCCCGACGAATGGAAGGGTCGCCGCATCATCCTGTTCCTGGAACGGCCTCACATTGAGACAACCGTATTCGTCAACGGTGACAGCGTGGGACACCAGATGAGCCTTTCGGTACCCCACCGCTACGACATTTCCAAGTATGTCAAGGCCGGAGTGAAGAACCAAATCTGCATACGCGTCTACAACGGCATAGAGAATGTGTGCGTAGGACAGGACTCACACTCGGTGACCGACCAGACACAAGGCAACTGGAACGGCATAGCCGGACGGATAGAGCTGCAGGCATCGTGGAAGAAACTCAGCGCGGGCAATATCAAGATACGCTCTGTCTTCAACGTGGTGAAATGGAAAAAAGGCAAGTACATGCGTAATGACTTAGGAAAAGTAGTGCCCAATACCCAGAAGAAGGACCAGTTGTTGCGGGCAGTCGATGTTACCGTCGAACTGAACAACCGCCTCAGGAACATATTGCCCGTATGGGACTACTACTGCACACTGTCTGTTGCTCCCCTGAAGAACGGCAAGCCCGGCATGGCCATCCGTACATACAATGCAAGGGTGAATTCAGACAATAGCGTGCATACCTCATTCTACCTCTATGACGACATAGGCATGTGGGATGAGTTCTCACCACAGCTCTACCGGCTGACAGTCAGCGTGGGCGATGAAAGCATAGAGAAAGACTTCGGTGTGCGCTATGTGGAAATCAAGGACCGCCAGTTCTACATCAACGGACGGCCCATGTTCCTGCGCGGAACGGTGGAGAACTGCTGCTTCCCCGAGACAGGCTATCCGCCCACCGACAAGGAGTCGTGGCTCAAGGTGATGAAGAAGTGCAAGGAATACGGACTGAACCATGTGCGCTTCCACAGCTACTGTCCGCCCGATGCCGCTTTCCAGGCTGCCGACGAGATGGGCATCTACCTGCAGCCCGAGGGACCCTCATGGCCCAATCATGGCGTCAAGCTGCGCCGTGGACAGAAGATCGACCAGTACCTGCTCGAGGAGTCGAAACGCATTGTCGATGAGTATGGCCACCACCCGTCGTTCATCATGATGGCAGCAGGCAATGAGCCCGCAGGCGACTGGGTGAGCTATTGCAACGACTGGGTCAGGCAGATGCATCAGTACGACTCCACACGCGTCTATTGCGGCGCCAGCGTGGGCGGCGGATGGGCTTGGGACGACGGCTCGCAGTATCACGTCAAGGGCGGTGCACGAGGACTCGACTGGGACAGGCATGCGCCGCATAGCGATGACGACTATTACGACCAGATAGAGTTCCCCCGCAACTACAAGGGGACCACGCCCAACCAGTCGCCCATCATTGCCCACGAGCAGGGACAGTGGTGTGCTTTCCCCGACTTCAAGGAGATATACCAATACACGGGTGCCTACAAGGCCGGGAACTTCGAAATATTCCGTGACCTGCTGCGTGACAACGGCATGGAGCAGATGAGCGAGAAGTTCCTGGAAGCCAGCGGAAAGCTGCAGACACTCTGTTACAAGTACGAGATAGAGCGCAACCTGCGTACCAAGGACTATGCCGGGTTCCAGCTGCTTAGTCTCAACGACTACAGCGGACAGGGAACAGCCCTCGTCGGACCACTCAATGTGCACTGGAAGGAGAAGGGCTACACCAATACCATTGACTGGCACGCCTTCTGCAGCCCACTGGTTGCGCTGGCCAGGTTCCCCAAGTTCGTCTATACCAACAACGAGACGCTGGAAGTGCCCGTCGAGGCATGCAATGCCACCTTTGCCGTACTGACGAACGTACACGTCACCTATTACATCAAGAACGACAGCAACAGGATATACACCCAGGCAGAGTTGTCCTATCACAAGAAGATGCCCATCGGCAAGAACTATTCACTGGGCACCATAAGGTTCCCACTCGACAGCATTCAGACACCACAGAAGCTCACACTCGCCGTACAGTTCTCAGGACGGTTCCAGAACCTGTGGGAGTTCTGGGTCTATCCACAGTCCCTGCCCGACGTTCCACAGTCCTCTATTACCGTCACCGATACCCTTGACCAGAAGGCTCTCGACGTGTTGGACAAGGGAGGCGATGTGCTGCTGACGGCGGCAGGCAAGGTCAGGTTAGGCAGCGATGTGGTGCAGCACTATCTGCCCGTGTTCTGGAACACATCATGGTTCAAGATGCGTCCGCCACACACCACTGGAGCCTACATCGACAAGGATCATCCCCTCTTCAGCCACGGCTTCCCCACCGACTCCTGGTCTAACCTCAACTGGTGGGAACTGCTGAACAGGGCACAGGTGATGAACCTCATGGAACTGCCGAAGGACTACCAGCCACCCATCCAGCCCATCGACACATGGCACGTGTCGCGCAAGCTGGGCATGCTCATTGAGGCACGTGTGCTGAATGGAAGGCTGCTCATGACGACAATGGACATAGGCACCGACCTTGGCCACCGCATTGTTGCACGGCAGATGCGCAGTGCCATCCTCAGCTATATGCAGAGCGCCGACTTCCAGCCCAAGCTCACGCTCAACCCCGAAGTGATCAACCATTTCTTCACCCGCCAGGCACCGCCCGTGAATATGTTCACCAATGATTCGCCCGACGAACTGAAGCCGAAACTGAAATAACACCAAACCACAGCAATCATGGAAATAGTCATTGGAATAGACGTGGGCATCTCCACCACGAAAATCGTTGGACTCAAAGACGGACGCGTCACTGCCCCTATCCGCATCACTGCTGCCGACCCCATCACCTCACTCTACGGAGCCTTCGGCAAGTATCTGCACGACAACAGCATTGAACTCTCGGCTGTAGACCAGGTCATGCTTACCGGCGTTGGCTCTGCCTACATCAAAGGTCCTGTCTACGGTCTTCCCACCACCAAGGTGGAGGAGTTCGTGGCCGACGGCCTGGGTGCACGCTATGAGTCTAAGCTCGACCATACCATCGTCGTCTCCATGGGCACGGGTACCAGCTTCGTGCTCTGCGACGGCAACGAGATGCGCCATATCGGCGGTATCGGTGTAGGCGGTGGAACACTTGCAGGCTTGTCACGCCTGTTGCTCAACACCAGCGACATCAAGCAGGTGGCATCGCTCGCCATGCAGGGGGAGATACAGAATGTCAACCTGCTGATTGGCGACATCTCGGCAGAGCCACTGCCCAACCTTCCTATGGACGCTACTGCCAGCATACTGGCCAAGGCACAGAACGGCGCACGCAAGGAAGACATCGCCGCAGGCATCATCTCAATGGTGCTGCAGACCATCGGTTCGGCAGCATGGCTGTCGTCACGTGGGTCCGATATACGCGACTTCGTACTCATTGGCAACCTGTCGCTGCTGCCACAGTGCAAGGAGGTGTTCCCGCCGCTGGAGAAACTGTACAACATACGGTACCACATACCCAAGTATTCACAGTACTGTACAGCCATCGGTGCCGCACTGAACTACAGGAAGTGATTTTTTTGTGTCAGCCATTAAACCTTTTGGCACTGAGTTTCGTCAAACAAGAAAACTAAACTATGAGGCGTTTGGTTCTGATGTGGCTGACCCTGATGTTGGGGGTGGTGGCACTGGCGCAGCGGACTGTGGTCAGTGGCACTGTTAGTGATGCAAAGACGGGCGACCGGCTGGCACAGGTCAGTGTGACTGCCAGCGGCAGCGGTGAGGCCGTAGTGACCAACGAGGACGGTGTGTTTACCCTGAAGACCGAGAAGGAGGTGGAGACACTCGTCATTTCGTATGTGGGCTACCGTACACGCCGTGTCAATGTGAAGGGAGAAGGTAACAAACCCCTGGACATACGTCTTACAGCCGCACCGGTACAGCTGGGCGAGGTGGTGGTGTGGACCAATGACCCGCGTCAGCTACTGCGCATTGCCATGAGCAAGATATCCGAGAACTACAGCCGCAAGCCGGAACTCATGGAGTGCTTCTACCGCGAGACGGCCATGAAGCGCCAGCATTACATCTATGTGGCTGAGGGGGTGATAGACATGTACAAGACCCCCTATACCAAAGGAGTGGGGCGCGACCGTGTGGCCATCCGAAAGGGACGCCGGTTGCTGAGTCCGCGCCAGAAGGACACCCTCAGCGTGAAGGTGCTGGGAGGACCGGTCCAGCCAGTACAGCTGGACGTGGTGAAGAATACGGAATTCCTGCTCAATCCATTGGATCTGGAGAACTATGATTTCCAGCTGCTGCCCTCGCAGATGATAGGCGACCGCGAGCAGTTTGTGGTGGCCATCTCACCGCTGATACCTCAGCATTATGCCCTTTATTACGGACGGTTCTACATTGACCGCGAGACACTGGCATTCACTCGTGTGGAGCTGGAACTCGACATGAGCGACCGCCAGAAGGCTACTAACTTCATGTTGGTCAAGAAACCCTTCGGCGTGCGGTTCCGTCCGAAGGAAATGTCGCTGCTCATTGACTATAAGACCGATGATGGCGTGACCCGCATCAGCTATGTGCGCAACACGTTCCGTTTCAATTGCGACTGGAAGCGGCGGCTGTTTGCCACTTCGTTTGCGGCCGTTTGCGAGATGGTGGTTACCGACCGTGCCGACGAGGCACACCCCATCAGCGGGCGGCAGACCTTTGACAGCCGCGACGCGTTCTATGATAAGGTGGATTATTTCCGCGATCCCGACTTCTGGCGCGACTATAACATCATAGAACCTTCTGAGTCGCTTGACCGTGCCATTGACAGGCTGGTGAAGCGACACCAGAAGTAAGTGACTTACTGCGTTACGATGTTATTTCCTTACTGTTAGTATAAGGTAATAATAATCAGTAATAAAACGTTATTCTGCCCCTTCGGCTAGTTGCATGAGATATTGGCCATAGCCATTCTTGAGCATCGGCTGGGCCAGACACTTCAACTGCTGGGCATTGATCCAGCCTTTCTTGTAGGCAATTTCCTCAAGACAGGCCACCTTGAGCCCCTGACGCTTCTCAATGACCTCGATGAACGTGGAGGCCTCGGCCAGCGAGTCGTGGGTGCCGGTGTCGAGCCATGCAAAGCCGCGCTGCAGGGTCTGCACCTTCAGCTTCTGCTGGGCAAGGTATTCCTGGTTGACGGTCGTAATCTCCAGCTCGCCACGGGCAGAAGGCTTGATGTGCTTAGCTATCTCTACCACGCTGTTGGGATAGAAGTAAAGTCCTACGACAGCATAGTTGGACTTGGGATTCTCGGGCTTCTCCTCAATGCTGAGACAGTTGCCGTCGGCATCGAACTCGGCCACACCGTAGCGCTCAGGGTCGTTCACATAGTAGCCGAAGACGGTGGCCAGTCCCAGCTTCTCGGCATTCTCCACACTCTGGCGCAGCAGCCCGGTAAAACCTGAGCCGTAGAAGATGTTGTCGCCCAGCACGAGGCAGGCACAGTCGTTGCCAATGAACTCCTCGCCGATGATGAAGGCCTGTGCCAGTCCGTCGGGGCTGGGCTGCTCGGCATATTCGAAGTGTACACCCAGCTCTTCGCCTGTGCCTAAGAGCCTGCGGAACCCCGGCAGGTCATAGGGGGTGGAGATGATGAGTATGTCACGTATGCCAGCCAGCATGAGTGCCGAAATGGGGTAGTAGATCATCGGCTTGTCGAAAATGGGGATGAGTTGCTTGGAGATTCCCTTGGTGATGGGGTAGAGGCGTGTACCGCTACCTCCGGCTAATACGATACCTTTCATAATTGATTCTTTGATTTGACGGTGCAAATATACGAATTTATTTCCGAACGGCCATTCTTTTTCCTGATACTTTTTTGATTGGCGTATTATTTTCACGTTTTGTTTGCCGTTTCAGTTTTTTATTCGTAATTTTGCCGAAAAATTCGGCGAACAGGTATTGATGACAGACAGGATGATGACCATACTCGGTCCGACAGCTACCGGCAAGACACAGCTGGCAGCGGCAGTGGCGGCCACGCTCTATCGTGAGGGCAGACAGGCGGAGATTATCTCGGCCGACTCACGACAGGTGTACCGGCGTATGGACATAGGAACAGGCAAGGACCTGGAGGACTATACGGTGGACGGACGCCAGGTGCCCTACCATCTGATAGACATCTGTGAGCCGGGTACGAAGTACAACCTCTTCCAGTATCAGCAGGATTTCTTCGATGTGTACCAGCAGATACGGAGCAGAGGATCGCTGCCCATACTTTGCGGTGGAACGGGGTTGTATATAGAGGCGGTGCTGAAGGGTTACAAACTGTCGCCTGTGCCGCAGAACCCTGAACTGAGGCAGCGGCTGGAGGGACGGACGCTGGAGGAACTGACACAGATACTTGTGGAACTGAAGCGGCAGAACGGCTCCGTGATGCACAATACCACCGACGTAGACTCCTGCCAGCGGGCCATCAGGGCCATTGAGATTGAGACATACAACCTGGAGAACCCTGTGCCACGCAGGGAATTGCCGCCGGTGGATTCGCTGATCATCGGGGTGAGCATAGACCGCGAGCTGAGGCGCGAGAAGATTACCCGGCGGCTGAAGGCCCGATTGGAAGAAGGTATGGTGGACGAGGTGCGGGCACTGATTGACAGCGGTATCCCGGCAGAAGACCTTATCTACTATGGACTGGAGTATAAATACCTGACGGAATATGTTTTGGGGCGGCTGAGCTACGATGAGATGTTCCGCCAGCTGGAGATAGCCATCCACCAGTTTGCCAAGCGGCAGATGACATGGTTCCGGGGCATGGAGCGCCGGGGCTTCCGGATACACTGGATAGAAGCAACGCTGCCCATGGAGCAGAAAGTGGAAATGATACTGAATATTGAAGAGTGAGATATGGACAATGAAACAAAGTGGGGAGTGCTGTACTGCCCCAAGACAGGAATCGGTAACAAGCAGAAACGCTGGAATAAGATAGAACAGGTGCTGCGTGCCCATCGCGTGAAGTACGATATGGTGCAGAGTGAGACTTCCGAAAGTGTGGAACGGTTGGTCAAGATGCTGATCAGCAACGGTTACAAGACCATCATTATTGTAGGTGGCGACTCGGCACTGAACGATGCCGTGAACTGTCTGATGATGGAGGAACGCAGCGTGCGCGAGAGTATTGCGCTGGGCGTGATTCCCAATGGCGTGATGAATGACTTCGCCCGTTTCTGGGAATTTGACGAGGACAATCTGGAACAGACAGTCAGTTGGCTGGTGAAGCACCGCGTCAGGAAGATAGACCTGGGCTGCGTGCGCTACAACAATGCCAAGGGAGAACGCTGCCACCGCTATTTCCTGAACTGCCTGAACATCGGAATGACTGCCGACATCATGAACCTGCGCCGGCAGACCCGCCGTCTCTTCGGCAGCCGCACCCTGTCGTTTGTATCGTCACTCTTCGTTATGCTGTTCCACCGTATGGAGTATAAGATGAAGCTGCGTATCAACAGCGACGTGATCGACCGTAAGGTCATGACTGTCTGCATCGGTTCGGGACCAGGCTACGGACAGACTCCCAATGCAGTGCCCTATAACGGGATGCTGGATGTCAGTGTGGTCTACCATCCCGAGGTGGTACAACTCATTGAAGGCTTATGGCTGCTTGTGTCTGGACGATTCCTGAACCACCGCAGTGTTCACCCCTTCCGCACACAGGAAATCCATGTGGACGAAGCCAAAAAGGCCATGGTGGGCATTGACGGACGACTGATGAAAACGCCCGTGGGTCCCTTCCGCGTGGATATAGAAGAGGAGGTCATCAGTTTCCTGATACCTGATTAGGTGAAGGGTAAACGCTGGTAACTACTTAATTCACAACGGGAACCCTCACACTCCCCAGCAATACGGGGAATGACAAGTCTGTAGCATAGGAGTCCTCACATGCTTTAAGTATTAGCCTAATTGTTGGTAATTGCTCAGCACGCTTAGGCATAAGTGGTTACTATACTGTTGGGGGAAATCATAAAAACGTGGTTACTATATTGTAGAGGGAAATCATAAAAAACGATAAAAAACGGGAGAGTAGTCTTGCTCTTCCGTTTTTTATTCGTATCTTTGCATCCTAATCAACGTATTATAGCGTGAAAATTAAGGAAGTGTTGAGCGCCCTTGAACGATTCGCGCCCCTGCCACTGCAGGAAAGCTGGGATAACGCTGGCCTGCAAGTTGGACTGACAGAGGCGGAGGTTTCAGGGGCATTATTGTGTCTGGACGTCACTGAGAAGATTGTCGATGAGGCAGTAGCCAAAGGCTGCAACCTCATTGTGAGTCATCACCCGCTGCTGTTCCGTGGGCTGAAGACCATCAGCGACCTTACCGATGTTCAGCGCACGGTGATGAAGGCCATCAAGGCCGGTGTCTGTGTGGTTTCCATGCACACCAATATGGACAATGCCAAGGGTGGCGTGAACTACCGTATCGCCCGGAAACTGGGATTGAAGGACGTAGTCTTCATGGGTCCCCGTCAGGTTGACGGGGTGGAGTGCGGCAGCGGTGTCGTGGGAGAGTTGGAAGAGCCGATGGTGGCCTGCGACTTTGTACTGAAGCTGAAGAAGACCTTCGACGTGGAGTGTGTCATGACCAACGAACTGCTGCAGCGCCCCATTCGTAAGGTTGCCCTCTGTGGCGGTGCCGGCGATTTCCTGCTCGACGATGCCATTGCCCTCGGGGCCGATGCCTTTCTGACGGGTGAGATGCATTATCACCAGTATTTCGGCCATGAGCAGCAGATACAGATCTGCGTCATCGGACACTATCAGAGCGAACAGTTCACCAGTGAGGTGTTCCAGGAGATTATCGGTGAGGAATGCCCGGGAGTACGTACAGAGATAGCAGAGACGAATACCAACCCGATCTGTTATTTTTAATCATGGATATACGTGAATGACAATATAACAAATAAAAGAAAGAATTATGGCAAAGAAAGATCCTACAGACCTGACAGTAGAAGAGAGACTGAAGACGCTCTATCAGCTGCAGACGGCGCTCTCGGGTATTGACGAGAAACGCACATTGAGAGGCGAACTGCCTCAGGAAGTGGACGACCTGGAAGACGAGCTTGAGGGACTCAGAACCCGTGTCCAGCGCATCCAGAACGAGATTGACGAGTTCCAGAAGGCCGTTACCCAGAAGCGTGGCGAGATTATCGACGCCGAGAACAGTGTGGCACGCTATAAGGCACAGCTCGACGAGGTGAGGAACAATCGTGAGTACGACACCCTGTCGAAGGAAATAGAGTTCCAGTCACTGGAGATTGAACTGTGCAACAAGAAGATCCGTGAAGCACAGGCCAAGATTGAAGAGAAGAATCAGGAACTGGCAGCTAACCAGTCGGTCATCAGTGAACGCGAGAACGACCTGGATATCAAGAAAGGCGAGCTCGACGAGATTATGGAAGAAACCCGTGCCGAGGAAGAGAAACTGAAGGAGAAGGTGAAGGAACTGGAGTCAAAGATCGACCCACGTCTGCTCTTGTCCTTCAAGCGCATCCGTAAGAATGCACGCAACGGCCTGGGCGTGGTCTATGTGCAGCGCGACGCCTGCGGTGGCTGCTTCAACAAGATTCCGCCCCAGCGCCAGCTCGACATCAAGATGCACAAGAAGGTCATTGTCTGCGAATATTGTGGACGTATCCTCATCGACCCCGAACTGGCTGGCGTGAAGATCGACAAGCCCGCTAACCCCACAGAGAAGAAGACCCGCAAACGCGCCATCCGTAAGACGTCGACTGCATCATCGAAGAAAGCTGCCGATGCCAATGATATGGAATAATTATCCTGTTAGATAGATGGGAGTAGAAAGGGGAGAGCAGTCTCCCGCTTTCGCTCCCATTTTAACTACCTATTATTAACTCCCTTTTTAAAATCAACATTTTACCCAACAAAAAACTATGAATATTACAAGAACTCTTATGAACGTCGCAGTAGCATCAGCAGCCCTGATGACATTGAGTGCCTGCCAGCAGACACAGCGTGAGAATCCCCTCTTGCAGGAAAGTTCACTCCCCTTCGGAGCACCCGACTTCAGCAAGATACAGTATGAGGACTATATGCCAGCCTTCGAAGCTGCCATACAGGAACAGCGTGACAACATCCAGAAGATTGTGGACTGTCCCGATTCTGCCACCTTCGAGAACACCATCCTGGCTTTTGAGGAGAGCGGAAGACTGCTTGACCGCGTCAGCCGTACGTTCTTCGCACTTGTCAGTGCCGACAAGACTCCGGAAATAGCCGAGATCGAGAAGAAAGTGCAGCCATTGCTTACCGACCTTGAAAACGAGATATCGTTCAACAAGAAGCTCTTCGAACGTATACGCAAGGTGTACGACGAGCAGCACGATTCCCTGCAGGGAGAAGACCAGAAACTCCTGGAGGAAACCTATAAGAGCTTTGTACGCATGGGTGCCCTTCTGCCCGACGACAAGATGGAACGGATGAAGGAAATCAACCTGCGTATCTCCGACCTCCAGCAGCAGTGGGGCGATATGCTTCCTAAGGCTACCAACGAAGCCGTTGTATGGGTAGACAGCAAGGAGAAACTGGCTGGTCTGAGTGATGCAGACGTTGACCAGTGTCAGAAAGATGCTGAGAGCCGTGGCGGCAAGGCTCCCTATGCCATTGTCATCATCAACACCACGCAGCAGCCCCTGCTGGCCTCGCTCGACAATCGCGACCTGCGCCGTCAGGTCTACGAGGCATCTATACACCGTGCCGATGGAACAGGACAGTTCAACACTTTCCCCATCGTGACCGAGATTGCCAAGCTGCGCGCTGAGAAGGCAGAGATCATGGGTTACCCCAACTATGCCTCCTATTCGCTGGAGAAGACCATGGCCAAGACGCCTGAGAACGTCTATGCCTTCCTGAAGAGTCTTATCAGCCAGTATACGCCAAAGGCCAATGCCGAGACTAAGGCCATTGAGGACTTTGCCCGCCAGGCCGAGGGCCCTGATTTCCAGCTCCAGCCATACGACCGGTTCTACTACTCAGCCAAGATGAAGAAGCAGCTGCTCAATGTCTCTGACGATGAGGTGAAGCCATACTTCACCGTTGACAGCGTGCTGCAGAACGGTGTGTTCTATGCTGCCAACCGCGTCTATGGCCTTACCTTCAAGGAGCGTACCGACATTCCTATGTACCATCCCGACATGAAGACCTTCGAGGTGATTGACAAGGACGGCAAGACCCTGGCCCTCTTCTGTTGCGACTATTTCCGTCGCCCCACCAAGCGCGGTGGTGCCTGGATGGACGGTTTCCAGAAGCAGAGCCGTCAGTGGGGACAGCAGCCCATCATCTTCAACGTGTGCAACAATGCCAAGGCTCCTGACGGAAAGCCTTCGCTGCTCACATGGGACGAGGTGTGCACCATGTTCCATGAATTCGGCCATGCTTTGCATGGCATGCTGTCCAACTGTCAGTACAACAGTCTCAGCGGCACCAGCGTAGCCCGTGACTTTGTCGAGATGCCATCGCAGTTCAACGAGTCGTTTGCCTCCATACCCGAAGTGTTCGACCACTTCGCACGCCATTGCGATACGGGCCAGCCTATGCCTGTCGACCTGAAGGAGCGTATGCTCAAGAGCATCAACTTCCAGACAGCCTATGCGCTGGGTGAGAACCTGGCTGCCACCTGTGTCGATATGGCTTGGCACATGCTGCCCTCCAAGGATATTCCCACTGCCGACAAGGCCATGGAGTTCGAGACCGAAGCCCTGCGTCAGGTAGGTCTGCTCAATGCACAGATACCTCCCCGCTATAGCACCAGCTACTTCAACCACGTGTGGGGCAGCGGCTATGCTGCAGGTTACTACAGCTATCTGTGGACCGAGGTGCTGGCAGTCAACATTGCCGATGTATTTGCCCAGCGCGGAGCCTTGAAGCCTGAAACAGGTCAGGACATGCGCGACAAGATCCTGAGCCGGGGCAACACGGGTGACCTGATGCAGATGTTCACCGACTTCACAGGTATGAAGCAGCCCGATGCCTCTAGTCTGCTTAAGGCCCGTGGCCTGTAATGCTGACACGATACGAAACCAACAGAAAAGCAAATAGAATGAAACAGAACGGAATCATGCGCGTCGGTATTGTCGGCGCAGGATGGATTGCCGAAAAAGCTGCCATCACCCTTAACGGTCTCCAGGAGTGCGAGTGCTATGCCATAGCCTCGCGCTCACTGGAGAAAGCTCAGGCATTTGCCCGCCAGTGGCATTTCACCAAGGCTTACGGCTCGTATGCCGAGTTGATAGCCGATGAAAACGTTGACCTGGTCTATGTGGCTACTCCCCATTCCCATCACTTTGATGTGACAAAAGAAGCCCTTCAGGCAGGAAAACCCTGCTTGGTGGAAAAAGCGTTTATGGCCAACCTCCGCCAGTCGAAGGAGATTGTCAGTCTGGCCCGTGAACGTCAGGTGTTCCTGGCAGAAGCTATCTGGACACGCTACCAGCCTGCTGTCGGTATGGTCAGGGAACTCATCAGCAGCGGACGTATAGGTACGCCGCGCCTCGTCACTGCAACGCTCGGTTATTCCATGGGTGACAAACCACGTATCATGCGGCCTGACCTCTGCGGCGGAGCTTTACTTGACCTTGGAGTCTATGCCTTGAATTTCGTCCGGATGTTCTTCCCTGCACCCATCGTCAGCATGGAGAGCCAGTGCGTGAAGTCTGCGACGGGCATGGACCTGACCAATGCCATCAGTCTGGTGTTGGAAGACGGCCTTCTCTGCAACCTTCAGTCGAGTGCCGCCTGTGTGGGTGATAATATCGGCGTCATTGCCGGTACCGATGGCAACCTGATTATCGACAACATCAACAATCCGCAGAAAATCACCGTCAACGGTCCCGACCGTACGTTCGTGGAAGATATTCACGTGCCTCGTCAGATTACCGGCTACGAGTATCAGTTCCTTGCCTGCCGTCAGGCACTCATAGACGGTATTCTGGAGCCGCATGAAATGCCTCATGCCGAAACCCTGTTCGTCATGGAACTGATGGACACACTTCGCCAGAAGTGGGGTGTACGCTATCCGATGGATAGTGAGTAGAAGACGGTTATTTCCTTACGATGACACTGCCGCTGGCCTGATGTGTGGCCAGGATCAACACCTCGGCTATCTGTACGTGTTCTGGTGCGTTGGCGGCAAAGACGGCCACGTCGGCAATGTCGTCGCCTGTCAGCGGCTTGATACCTTTATATACGTTGGCAGCGCGGTCTGTGTCGCCGTGGAAGCGTATGTTGCTGAAGTTGGTCTCTACCAGTCCCGGCTTCAGGTTGGTCACACGGACGGCAGTGTCGGCCACGTCAATGCGTAGCCCGTCAGAGAGGGCTTTCACTGCAGCCTTGGTGGCACAATAAACGTTTCCTCCTGCATAGGCAGCATCGCCGGCCACCGACCCAACATTGATGATGTGGCCGCTGTTGCGCTCTATCATCTGGGGCACAATGAGCCGCGTCATGGTGAGCAGTCCCTTGACGTTGGTGTCGATCATCGTCTCCCATTCATCAAGATTCCCTTCATATTCGGGTTCGAGTCCTAAAGCCAGTCCGGCATTGTTAACGAGAACGTCAATCTGCTGCCATTCCGTCGGCAGACTTGCTACAGCCTGGCTGGCTGCTTCACGGTCTCTCACATCGAAGGGTAGTGCATAGGTCTCTGTTCCTTGGGCAGCCAGTTCCTGGCAGATGGCCTGAAGCTTTTCAAGGTTTCTGCCGTTGAGGATGAGTCTGTCGCCGTTGGCAGCGAACTTACGTGCGCAGCCAAGGCCGATGCCACTGGTTGCACCTGTAATGAAAACGGTCTTTTTCATACGTTTCTGCTGTTTAGTTTTCTATGGGTGTATTCTTGAGTTTCTCGAGTGCACGGCACAGCTGGTCAGGGCAGGATGTGCCCTTGGTGCCGCATCTTATGCCGTCGAGCTTTCTGACGACGTCGTCAATCTTCTGGCCGCGCACCAGTTGGCTGATGCCCTGCAGGTTGCCGTTGCAGCCGCCTAAGAAGAATACCTGCTGTATGATGTCGTTCTCGTCGGCAGTGACGTCAATCATGACGGAGCAGGTGCCGCTGGTCTGATATTGTATATGTTTTGTCTTCATTATTCTTTTCTTTTTTTAAAATGAGGGCTGGCAATCGCCAGCCCTCAACCAACACAAAAACTAAACTAGACTTAACTAAAGCTTATTTGGGAATTTCACAATCCCCAGAATAGCGTTGCAAAGATAGTATTATATTTTGAAACACCCAAGTGTTTTGAGTTTTTTTTTCATGAAAAGGCTTTTTTTTTATAATTTTACGGATTTATTTAACAAATAATGGTCTAAAACCACCATTGCAGCCATTGCTTCTACCACGGGAACAGCCCTTGGCAAAACACACGGATCGTGACGTCCTCGTGGGGTCACTGTGGTCTTATTGCCTTCCATGTCTACTGTCTGTTGTGGACGCAGCAGTGTGGCTACGGGTTTGAACGCCACACGGAAATAGATGTCCTGACCATTGGAGATACCGCCCTGTATGCCGCCGCTGTGGTTGGTCTTTGTGGATAGTGAGGAATTTTCGCTGACGAACACATCGTTCTGTTCCGACCCTCTGGCAGTGACACCGCTGAACCCTTCGCCGTATTCAAAGCCCTTGACGGCGTTGATGCCAAGCATGGCGGCTCCCAGTTCGGCATGGAACTTGCTGAACTCCGGTTCTCCCAATCCAGTGGGACACCCCTTGATGACACAGGTGATGATGCCGCCTATGGTGTCGCCTTCGGCCTTCACCTGTTCTATCAGCTGTTCCATCTGCCTGGCCTTCTCCTGGTCGGGGCATCGTACGGCGTTCTGTTCCGTCAGGTCCAGATTGTAGAGGCGATAGTCGCGTTCCAGGGCAATGTCGCCCACCTGCGAGGTATAGGCCTGCACACTGATGCCCAACTGGCGCAGTGCCAGCTTGGCCAGTGCACCACCCACACATCGGCTGATGGTGATGCGGGCAGATGAGCGTCCGCCCCCACGGTGGTCGCGGAGCTCATACTTATTATAATAGGTATAGTCGGCGTGTGACGGACGGAACACCGTACGCAGGTTCTCATAGTCCTGCGAGTGCTGGTTCTGGTTGCGCACGATGAACCCGATGGGGCAGCCCGTGGAGCGCCCCTCGAACACGCCGCTGAGCAGTTCGACCTGGTCGGCTTCCTGCCGCGAGGTGGTGATTCTGCTCTGTCCGGGACGCCGGCGGTTCAGCTCCTGCTGAATGAAGGCGGTGTCTATCTCTATGCCGGCGGGCATACCGTCGACCACACCTCCTATGGCTTCACCGTGGCTCTCGCCAAAGGTTGTCAGTGTGAACAGATGACCAAACGTATTTCTCATATCTCACGTTCTACAGTCCACATATCAGTGGCAGTGTCCGCATCCGCATCCGTCACCGTGCTGATGGTTGCAGTCGCCCTCATGATGCTCATGGTGGCAATCGCTGCAGTTGCACCCGCAGCCTTCGCCGCTGAGCATGTTCAGCATGTTCTGAATCTCCTGAAGGGTGGCCTCGCGGTTCTCCAGGACAATTCCTGTGAAGTTCAGGGTCTTGCCAGCCAGGGGATGATTGGTGTCGATGGTCACACCGTCGGCATCAACGTTTACCACCTTGGCCATGAAATGGCGGTCGTCCTCGTCTTTCAGTGTAATAACAGCTCCGGGATATATGTTCTCATGGTCGAAGTGGCCGTTGATACTGAAAGTCTCACGTTTCAATGTATGAACGCCTTCGGGTTCATACTGACCGAAGCATTCCTCGGGCGACAGGATAAAGTCAAAAGGTGTGTCCTTCTCCACCTCCATCAGTCTGTTCTCGAAACTTTCCAGTGCAATACCAAAACCGCTGACAAACTGGAACGGGTGTTCCCTCGAGGTCTGTTCTTCCAGCGTCTTTTCTCCATTCTCGTTCACCGTATACAGCTGGTAGTGTACGGAGAGGAATTTGTTCTGTGGCTTATCCATTAAATGTTATGTTTATATGATTGTTGTTTTTGAGAGTGCAAAGGTACGAAAAATTCAATGAAGTGAAAACAAAATGAATGTATTTATTTCATCGGACGTGATAAATTCATCAATAGACGAGCTAAAAGCATCGTTTTTGGACGTGCCGACTGTGTAAGACATCCGTATGACACCTGACATCCTCTGGTATCATACTAAAGGTCCTCTTGTATCATACTAAAGGTCCTCTAGTATCATACTAAAGGTCCTCTAGTATCATACTAAAGGTCCTCTAGTATCATACTAAAATCTATCTTGTGTCTTATTATTAAGGTGAGTAGGTTGAACAATCCCCCAGTTTTTACCAATAATCACCACAGAAAATAGCGTTATTCTTTGGGGCTTATTGTACATAACCTAACTTGTTTGTCGTACCTAACTATTTTTTGGAGTTTCAGACATAACCATTGTGGTGTCTTCAACCTAACCTGATTTTTAATATTTGATTTCTTGAAAATGACAGAGACGGATGAGTTATGAATATCCGTCTCTGTGCTTAACACGTTATCTCACGACAACGAATTTAATAACTTTGTCATTTCTGTTGTGAAAGTTTAACATTTATCATAACTGACAGATTTATAGGTATTTGAAACACTAACCATACTGATTTTCTTGTCAAAATTCTGAAATCCTTACAAAATTCAGCAAACTACTTTTTCTTGCAGAGTTATTTATAGCAATAATCACGTTTAACAAGTTAAAAAGTAAGAGTTATGAACACAAAGTTTTTATTGGATTTCAAGTCCGAAAGAGAATTTCTAAAGCACTTCTCAACCGAAAGAAGATGCGTTAAGTATCTGGAGCAGAAAATCTACAATGGCAGGGTAAAGCCACTGGGATAAGAAAGTGAAGAATAGCCAAGGTAGGAGTTTTAAGGACAAGACACCCGTGCTTGGAATACTCCAGCGAGGCACTGGTGTGATTTGTAAAGTACTGAAAGATACAACCTCAAAATCTCTGAATGCGCCCATCCTTAGAGCAGTTAGCAAGCATGCTAAAGCCGTTTATTCTGACGAGTGGAGTGGCTACAAGACTATCCACAAAGTCTTCAATCATTATGTAGTTGACCACGGTCGCAAAATCTATGCTGTAGGTGATATTCACACAAATACTATTGAGGCATTTTTGTCAAACTATTGTAAGCGTGCCCTTATGGGAACTTATAGCAAGGTGGCTAAGAAACACTTGCAATTATACTTTGATGAATTCTCATTCCGTTACAACAACCGCAGGTACAACGGTGTGAATAGATTTGAGGTGGCTATGTGCCAATGTTTAGTCTAATTGAAATACAAACTGCAATTTTTTCTATGATTTCGCATAAAATCGCCTAACTTTTCGTACCTTTGCACAGACGATTGTGTCTCACCCTCGTTAGAATCGCCAAATTTCAAATAAGGGTCTATATGGAGGCACGGACGGCAGTTCATACCAGTGGACTGCCCATCTGTGCATATAGACGAGTGTTTGGCGATACTCTACGAGGTGTGACGGATGGAGCAGTCCACCTTTCGTTGTATAGTATTAACTCGTAAAAATATCGCCATTATGTACACTTTAGAAGAAATCAATCAAGCGGCATCAGCCAAAGCGTGGAAAATCTTTTGGGTCTGGTTACTGGTATTCGGTATTCCAGTAGGTTTCCTGAACTATAAAGCAATATCTTATGGTGACCCTCCATTGTTCATGCTCGACTTATTTCTAATCTTTGGCGCTGGGATAATGTCTTGGGTTGCGTATGCTAACGAAAGAAAGAAACTGAATAATGAGAACGCAGAAGAAGAACGACAGCAGCGTGAAGAACATTACCGCAAGATGGAAGAACTCTTAGAAAAGATGTCGAAAGACAAGGAAACCACATGATTACCACACTACAAGCAATGCTACGTGCTTAATACAATTCAGATAGTAACTTATACGCTCACTTATAAAACTCATCGTTATGCGCAATTATTCGATTACAAACTTAGAGCAAAGCAAAAGGCTCTTTTATGCAGGTCTGAAATTCCGAACCGCTGATTATATCGTTGATTCTACATTCTCCAAGGTCGAAAGCGTTATGAACGTTATCGAAAAACCGATTAGGATTGAAGCACCATCGGACTTGAAGAAAGCAGAAACAAGTAAATATATGTCCGTTGCATGGTCTCTTGGTAAACTCATTCACATGCTACCAGATAGTATTCCATCGGCTTATGATGAAAACAATAATGAGGTTGCCAATGGTGAACCCATAGACTTCAATCTTGTCATAGGTCGTAACTCTATTCGTTACGTTTCGGATAATGGCGTATGCCGTTTAAGTGCTTTGGGTGCTTGTCTGCTTGATGCTGCGGTAGATATGACAGAGAAAATACTAAAAGAAAGTTATTATCTGTACGATGACGATGGAGAAGATGAATGGTACGATGAATAATATAAGAACCAAAAGGAAATGAGGATTGCTAAAACTATCCTCATTTTTCTTTTTCTCTAATCGCCATTTGACAAAACATACTGACAAATTGGCAAGATATTCTGACATCAACACTTCGGCATAGAATTTGCGAAATCGCATTAGAGCCTAAAGGCTTTCACAAGCCTTTGAGTCCGATAGGATTGTGACGGGGAACACTAATCTTTGCCTGTTAACCAGAAGATAGCAGAGTACCTCTCTGTATAAAAGGAGGATAACACGTTTAATCATAAAATTTTGAGACAAAATGGCAGAACGAAATACAAGTAAGTATGAGTTGACCAGGGGTAACAAAGTTGTTTATGTCGGTATCACTGAAGACCCTGCTGGCAGAGAAGCACAGCACCGCCAAGATAAGGACTTCGACAAAATGAGGATTGTCGGTGCAAAGTCCACTCGAAGCGGTGCTGAGCAGTGGGAGACGGAAAGGATACATACCTATATGAAAAATCATGGAGGTAATACACCTGAATACAACAAGAACACTTCTGGCAAGTGATTTGTTATACCGTCCAGTCAAATAGTGTTGGGAGCACTATTCTGACTCTTTCCAAGCGACTGGCGTTTTAGGCTCTGCGGCAGTCGCTTTTTATTATAACGTTGTCATCTACTATTTATTGTCTTTAGTCAGCATAAGTTCACGGATATATTGCTGAAACTCTCTCTGCGTTGAAAACTTGCTTTCGTCAAACTTAACGTTTGCAAGCCGTTCAAACTGACGGATAGTATTCATTCCTACAATTTGGAATTTAATGTTTTGCTGAGAATCTAATGATAATAGTTTCCCCTCTTTCTTTTTACTCCTTATCAATATAGATAGCAGTTTACGGATGATACCTATTGAAAATCTCTTTTTATTGCTTTCCACTTCTTTATCGACAATGGGAAATAGATTGATAAAGTCATCTTTGTCCTCCAAATCAAAAAGTTCAGAAAATAGCGGATTACTATTTTGTTCACCTCTAATCTCCATTTGGCAACCATTATCGGTCTCTACTTGCTCTATAATAATCTGAGTTCTTCGCATAGTTCTTTTTTTCTATTGTAACAATGATATAAATATGTGATATTTTATAGTTGTGGCTTTTCATACCTAATTGTCAAAAATCGGTTTGATTTATATACCATGATTTCCCATAAAAATGTAGTCACGACTGTGGGTGTCATGACTACAAAATTTCTTGGTAAGTTTGGAGAAATAGTTTTTATATTGCGGAATGCCTTTATTTATCGTGGTTTGCGGAGATTTTTGGGTGATTGTTATACTTTGTCACCATTATTAATAAGGTATATAATATCATATAGAGAATGGCCATTGTCATGCAAAAAGGGACAATTTGTGTGTGTAAAATACCGAAGATGTATTAAAAATCCGTTTTCCCCGTCATTATTTGACCTTTGTCAACAAAAGGGCTGTTTGCGCACACAATACGATGGAAAATATTGCCAGTTTGAAAAATCGCCGTAACTTTGCACCCGAAAACGAGAGCGAAAGCACTCGAAAAAGGATAACATACACAAACTAACAAAGTAGGGGAGCAACGGACTGACACATCCGCCCCGAGTAAAGAAAAGAAAGGAAAATGAAAATGAAAAGATTGTTTTTGATGACGATTGCAATGCTTAGCATGACTATGGCATTTGCAGAGAATGAGGAAGTAAAGAACGTTAACAACGTTGAGGCCTACGACATGACAGTCAACATGCGCAAACTGGGTGAGGCACTCTCGCTGACTGCCGACCAGATGGAGGCTGTTCAGGACATTCACCACACCTTCAACGCTGAGATGCAGTTCGCTGCCCAGCTGAATAAGGATGAACGTGATGCCATGGTGAAGCAGGCCGTCAAGAAGGATGTGAAGTATATGCACTACATCCTCAACGACAAGCAGTACCGCAGGTATCTGTTGCTGCTGAACACCACGCTCAACAACCGTGGCCTGAACGTAGAGTAAGAGTAAAGAACGTTAGTAAAAAAGAATTTGAGAGAGGGATGCGCCAAGGACGCATCCCCTTTTTTGTACGCTGCTCCCCAGTTTCTCCCTACTAAACCTCTACCTAACCTCTACCCGTCATCTACCATTCGTCTGTACAGAAGGAGCCTCGGAGTTCGGTATATCCAGGCACATAGCGAACTGCGCGATGCGGTGAATGTCCGTCTCGGCACCCCCTTTTTGGGGGTGGACTAAGACTCTGCTCACGGTTGTGAACTAGTGTCTTGTGGATGGGAATTGAGTATGTCCATGTATCTGTCGTAAGTGATATGCCTGCCACCCATGGACTTGAAGAGTGGGGTCTCGAACTGGCAGTCTATGAAGTGACCGCCGATGGTTTCCATTGCCTTTGCCAGATGGATCAGCGCCAGTTTCGAGGCATTGGGAACCTGCGAGAACATGCTTTCGCCGAAAAAGGCCCTGCGCAGGGTGACTCCATAGAGACCTCCTACAAGCCTTCTTCCCTGGGCGTTCACTGATGGCGAGTCCGGACGAGGCTTGTCTGCATCCTGCCTTTCCCATACTTCTACGCTTGTGGCATAGCCAAGCCGGTGCAGGCGGGTGAATGCCTCGATGATATTCGGTCCGAGCCATGCACCGCTCTCCTCGTTGCGTCCCTGTGCAGTGGCGCATCCACGTATGACACCGTCAAAGTCCTGGTTGACAGTCACTTCATACTTGCGCTGCCTGATGAGTTGGCGCATGGAGTGGCTGACGTGGATTTCATGCGGGAAAATGACGTAGCGGTCGAGTGGACAATACCAATGAGGCTCACGCTCCATCTGGAAGGCATACCAGGGGAAGAATCCGTTGCTATAGGCCAGCAGCAGACGCTCAACGGACAAGTCGCCACCAATGGCCACCAGCCCGTCGTCCTCTCCCCATCGTGGATTGGGGAACCACAAGTCGTCGTCTAATTGCCAAACCATGGGTTAATTGATGATTGAAAGCCGGGAATTGCAGGTTCCTATGGTGACGGTGCCGCCCTGCTTCAGACTACCGAAAAGTATCTCGCGCATGAGCAGCGGTTTCAGCTGCTGCGATATCACCCTGTCCATCTCTCTGGCTCCGTACTCAGCCGTAAAGCCTTCTTTCAGCAGATGGTCGAAGGCTTCGGGGGTGAGTGTCATCTTCACCTGTCTGACTTCGAGCTTGGCATCCAGTTCGCGTAGTTTTTTCTTCAGGATCAGTGTAGCCATCTCCTTGTCCATGTCACGGAACACCACTGCTCCCGACAGCCTGTTGAGGAACTCGGGCTTGAAGGTTCTCTTTACCTGCTTCATCATGGCTTCGCCACGGCTCACACTGCTGTTGAAACCGATGCTGCCTTGTGATGCGAACTGAGCTCCGGCATTGGAGGTCATGATGAGGATCACATTGCGGAAATCGGCTTTGCGCCCTTTGTTGTCAGTCAGACGGGCATAGTCCATCACCTGCAACAGTATGTTGTAGATGTCCTGATGTGCCTTTTCTATCTCGTCGAGCAGCAACACACTGTTGGGGGTCTTGCGTATGGCATCGGTCAGCAGTCCGCCGTCCTCATAGCCCACATAGCCTGCAGGCGAGCCAATGAGCTTTGCAACAGTGTGTTTCTCAGTATATTCGCTCATGTCGAAGCGTATCAGCTCGATGCCCAGTTCCTTGGCCAGCACCCGTGCCACCTCGGTTTTGCCCACTCCCGTGGGACCGACGAACAGCAGCGAGGCCAAGGGCTTGTTGTCGTCAAGCAGGCCGGCACGTGACATCTGCACGGCCTCTACTACCTGCCTGATGGCTTCGTCCTGCCCATAGATCTGTGAGATCATGCGGCCCGACAGGGTCTCTAGCTGCTCATAGTCGTGTTCTTCGGCCATCGACAGCGCATCCACCTTGCAGGTCTTCGACAGGACATCGGCAATGTCGGCTTTGGTAACAGCAGCGGTGCATGCCGGCTTCTCTCTCGTTGTTCCCGATGCCTCACTTTCCTTGGCTGCTCCGGCTTCGTCTATCAGGTCAATGGCTTTGTCGGGCAGGTAACGGTCGTTGATGTATTTGGCACTGGCTTCCACGGCAAACGAAATGGCATCGTCGTCATATTTCACCATGTGGAACTCCTCATACCTCGGTTGCAGCTGCTTCAGGATGTGTTTGGCCTCGTCTACGGTCGGCTCGCCGATGTCTATCTGCTGGAACCTGCGGATCAGCCCTTTAGAACGTGAGAAGTGTCGGTTGTACTCCTCGTAGGTGGTGGAGCCGATGAAGCGTATGGTGCCTGATTCCAGGTAGGGCTTCAGCATGTTTGATGCATCCAGTGCACTGTCGCTCGTGGCGCCGGCTCCTACCAGCGTATGTATCTCGTCAATATACACAATGTTGTTGCCGCCCTCCGACTGAATACCCTCCATAATCTGCTTGATGCGGTTCTCGAAGTCGCCTCGGAACTGTGTTCCGGCCACGAGTGTACCCATGTCGAGCTGGTAGATCCTGCTTCCTTTCAGCCGCTGGGGTACCTTTTGCTCCTCGATGAGTCGTGCCAGCCCCCAGACAAGTGCTGTCTTGCCCACACCCGGTTCACCTACGTGCAGCGGATTGTTCTTGTCACGCCGGCACAGCACCTGAATGGTGCGTTTCAGTTCCTGTTCCCTGCCAATCAGGGGGTTCTGGTGCTGGTAGAGGTCGTTCATGCAGGTCACCAGCCGTTTCCATGAGGCCTTGTTGTCAGCCGGTTCCTCCTTTTCCTGCAGAGAGTCGTCGAAATCGTAGAAATTGATCATCTGGCTCAGGAAGTTCGCTTCCTTGCCGTAGAGACTGTCTTTCAGCAGGTAGGCAGCCCACGAGTCTTCGAGTGCAAGAATGCCTCTTGTCAGGTGTGGAATGTCCAAAGCCTCGGCACTGCTCGATACCACGGTCTGGACAGCCAGCTCTAACACTTTTGACAACTGTTCTGACACTTCTGGCTCATATTCTGTTCCTTCGGGAATGGTCTCAACGCTTTCCAGATACTCCTTGATGCGGACTTCCAGCTGGTAGGGACTATAGAAGATGTTCAACGCAGCATTGAAGTTGAATTCTCCTATCAGTTCCAGCAGCAGGTGCTCGGGCATGATGAACTCATGCCTATAGCTCTTGCAGCATTCTAGAGCCTTGTTCAGTATCTTCGAGGCACGTTCTGTTTGTTTTATCTCTGACATAATGTTTGCTTCTCTTGATGTTTCACATAGAGTCCCTGGCTTTTCGGTCAGTCGCTGACTTCCGGTTCTACGGTCAGTCTGAGCGGATATCCCTTCTCGCGTGCCATGTTGGTGGCCTTACGCGTCTTCGACATGGCAATGTCGTAGCTGTAGATACCCACCACTGCCTTGTCCGAGTGGTGTACCTGCAGCATCAGTGCATTGGCATCTTCCTCGCTCTTCAGGAATACTTGCATGAGTATCATCACTACAAACTCCATTGTTGTGAAGTCATCGTTGTGGATGATTACCTTGTATCGTCGCGGCTCTCTCAGGTTTGTGTGTTGCCGTTCTCTTATTTGTGACTGTTCCTTTGCCATATGTATAATGATAATTGGCGGCAAATTTAGCAAATTCTTTCCGATAATCAATCTAAAAACGATAAAAAATGCCGATAGCGCTTAAAAATGTCAATTGTCGGTTGTCAATTATCAATTAATTGTCGTACCTTTGTGCCATGATTTACCGGTTATTGGTGTGCTGTGTCTTAGCACTAAGCTCTTGCCCTGTCTTCTCCCAACAAGAGAAGATGTCAGCGTTTATCCGTCAGTTGGCCTCACGCCAGCACTCATCTCCTTCCTCCAAAGTCTTTCCTCCTACTTCCAGGGTCAATGCACCCCGAGGCTCGTCGGCTGCCGAGAGCGAGGTGTGTGCCTTCGTTCGTATCGAGGGTGGACAGCCGGAGCGTGTGCTGTCCGAGAACGGCTGTCGAAGCCTGGCCCATTGGGGCGACATTCATATTGCCATGATTCCGCTTTCCTCAATCGACAGGTTGGCAGCACAGCCAGCCGTGAGCCGCATTGAGGCACGTCGGTCCTGCCACCTGCTCATGGACACGACGGCCCTTTGTGTCAATGCACTGCCGGTCTACGAAGGCAACCATCTGCAGCAGGCCTATACTGGCCGGGGGGTGGTGATGGGGGTGATGGACATAGGCTTTGACCTCACCCATCCTAATTTCTATAGTGCCGACCTCAGCGACTATCGCATACGCCGGTTCTGGGACCAGCTGGACCTGGCACGCAACGATACGCTGCCTGTGGGCAGTGACTATGACGGTGCCGATGCCATTCTTGCCTATGCCCACTCTCGCGACGGCCTGGACCAGACTCACGGCACCCATACCTTGGGAATAGCTGCCGGCAGCGGCTATGATTCTCCCTATAGAGGCATGGCCTTCGAGAGCGACATCTGTCTGGTGGCCAATGCCACTACCGAGGATATAGCCCTCATCGACAGTACAGAGCTCTATAAGTACACTTCGGCTACCGATGCCCTGGGCTTCAAGTATATTTTCGACTATGCCCAGTCTGTTGGACAGCCCTGTGTCATCTCGTTCAGTGAGGGAGGACCTCAGGGATTCTCAGACGAAGAACGTCTGTTCTACGAGGTGCTCGACTCTCTCACCGGCCCGGGACGCATCCTCGTGGCTGCTGCTGGCAATTCCGGCGATGACGACTGCTACGTGCAGAAGCCTGTAGGCAAGGAGCTGGCCGGGACCTACATTTTCGATTTCGACAAGGACGCGTCCTTTGCTGCCCGTGGCGATTCACCTTACACCGTGCGTGTGGTGGCCTATATGGAAGACGAGGAGCCCGATACACTTCTCATCCACCCCTTCTCTGATGCATTGGCGCCCGACACCATTATCCATGTATTTCCCAGGGATGTCACCCTCAAAGCCCTTTGCTACCGTTCTTTCTACAACCCCCAGGATATGGCAGTGGAGGTGGGCCTGAGTGGACCTGACAGCTGGAAAGCATTGGACTGGATTGGAATGAAGCCTGAGTTCTCTATTGAGGTGATAGGCGAGGATGCCGAAGTCGAGCTGTTGCTCCAGGACGGTTACTTCTTGGGTGGTGTGAACTACGACGTTGTCCATGAGGATGCAGAGCCGTCACATAGCATCCACTCTCCCGGCGCAGCTCCATCGGTCATCTGTGTCGGAGCCTCCTCCCATCGTACGGCCATCCGCAACTATGAGGGGGCTTGGCGCATCTTTGATATGGGTACCAATGGCAGGCGTGCCGACTTCTCATCGGTAGGTCCCACATTTGACGGCCGCATCAAGCCCGATGTGATGGCTCCCGGTACTAACATCATCTCTTCCTACAGCAGTTTCTACTGTGAGACACATCCCAATGCATCGGACATAGCTTCCAACGTGAGCCTGTTCGACTTCAACGGACGCTCTTACGCATGGAACAGCAATGCCGGCACGTCCATGGCTACCCCCGTTGTGGCAGGTGCCATAGCCCTTTGGCTGCAGGCCAAGCCCGACCTCTCGCCCCAGCAGGCACTCGATGTCATCAGCCGTACTGCACGCCATTATACAGATTCTCTGGCCTATCCCAACAACTATTACGGCTACGGCGAGATTGATGTATACGAAGGTCTGCTAGCTGTGCTTGAATTGGATGTGGTTGACGGTATCAGCCACCATCATCCTGCCAGTGCGCGTATCTCGGTTGCGTCAGACCGCCAGCTGGTTGTCAGTCAGTGTAAGGAGCCAGTCACTGTACGTATCTTCAACCTCAAGGGTCAGTCGGTTCTCACCTTGCCTCTCAACATAGGCGAAGACGGACGGGGCAGTGTCTCGCTTCAGAGTCTTCCGGCAGGGGTCTATGTGGTCCAGCTCAACGGCTCGCCTGCAGTCACCGGTTCCACCCTTGTCCGTCTTTAGTCATTCCATATACCACAATTTATGCGCATAGATATCATCACCGTACTGCCCGAAATGATAGAGGGCTTTGTCCACGAGAGCATACTGGCCCGTGCCGAGAAGAAAGGGCTGGCAGAAATACATCTTCACAACCTGCGTGACTATACACTTGACAAATGGCGTCGCGTAGACGACTATCCCTATGGCGGTTCCGCCGGAATGGTGATGCAGTGTGAACCTATAGACCGTTGCATCACGGCGCTCAAGGCAGAACGCGACTACGATGAGGTAATCTTCACCTCGCCCGATGGGGAGCGGTTCGACCAGCATATGGCCAACGAACTGTCGCTGATGGGGAACCTCATTATCCTGGCAGGCCACTACAAGGGCATAGACCAGCGCATACGCGACCACCTCATCACCCGTGAAATCTCCATTGGCGACTTCGTGCTGACAGGAGGCGAACTGGTGGCGGCAATGATTGCCGATGCGGTAGTACGTGTCGTTCCCGGCGTTATAGGCGATGAGCAAAGTGCACTGAGCGACTGCTTCCAGGACGACCTCCTGGCTGCACCCATCTACACCCGTCCTGCCGACTACAAAGGATGGAAAGTGCCTGAGATACTGCTCAGCGGCAATGAAGCCAAGATCCGTAACTGGGAACTGGAACAGGCCTTGGAACGCACACGAAGGCTGCGTCCCGACCTGCTTGATTGAAGGTCGTATGGCCTGCTGCTTGCATGGCCGGACCATAGACAACAAAGACAATGATTATATGATTAACACAATAGCAATGGAAACCCAAACAGTATGAAAAAACAACTAATGATGATGATGCTCGCAGCAGCCCCTTTGGTGCTGCAAGCCGAGCAAGTGACTGTCCAGACCAAGAGCATGACTTTGGTGCTCAACGTAGAAGAGGGCAACCAGCCCCAGTATCAGTATTTTGGTGCCAAACTGTCGGAGACTGACCTGCAGCATCTGCAACAGCCCCGCAACGGACGCATGGATGCCTATCCAGCCTACGGCATGAACTGCCCGGCTGAGGCTGCCCTGGCCATGCGTCATGCCGACGGCAACCTGTCGACCCAGCTCGTGAGTACCGGTGTGAGCCGTGAGGACGGTGTGGTGCGTATTCACATGAAAGACCCCGTCTATCCTGTCACAGTGGATCTGTGCTACAAGGCTTACCAGGAAGTGGACATGATTGAGACATGGACGGAAATTACCAGTCAGGAGAAGCCGCAGGTCACCCTGACGCAGTTTGCCAGCTGCTGCCTGCCCATCCGCCGCGGCAATGTGTGGATGAGCCATTTCTACGGCTCATGGGCCAACGAGGCGAGACTGTGCGAGGAACCGGTGCTGCCGGGCGAGAAGGTGATCAAGAACAAGGACGGTTCCCGCAATTCCCATACTGACCATGCCGAGATGATGTTCTCACTCGACGGAAAGGCTCGGGAACTGTCGGGCGACGTAATCGGTGTGGCATTGTGCTATTCAGGCAACTATCAGCTGAAGGTGGAAACCGACGATACAGAGTATCACTACTTCCTGGCTGGCATCAACCCTGACAACTCGGAGTATCACCTGAAGCGCGGAGAGACATTCGTCACTCCTAAAGTGGCTTTCTCGTTCTCTAAAGAGGGGCTGAGCGGAGTGTCGCGTAACTTCCACAACTGGGGACGTACCTACATGCTGGCTCATGGCAACAGGATACGTAAGATCCTGCTGAACTCATGGGAGGGTGTATACTTTGACATCAACCAGCAGGGTATGGACCAGATGATGGCCGACATTGCCAAAATGGGGGGTGAACTGTTTGTGATGGACGACGGATGGTTTGGCGTGAAGTATCCCCGCAAGAACGACTCCTCATCGCTGGGCGACTGGGAGGTGGACCGCCAGAAGCTGCCCGATGGCATTGAGGGCCTGCTGCGCGATGCAAAGAAAAACCACGTGAAGTTCGGCATCTGGATAGAGCCTGAGATGACCAACAGCGTGAGTGAACTCTACGAGCAGCACCCCGACTGGATAGTGAAAGCACCCAAGCGCGATGCTGTGAAAGGGCGTGGCGGCACACAGCTGATACTCGACCTGAGCAATCCCAAGGTGCAGGACTTTGTTGTGGGTGTGGTGGATAATCTGATGAGCAAATATCCTGAGATAAACTACATCAAGTGGGATGCCAACATGCCCATCCTGAACCATGGCTCGCAGTACCTGACCATGAACGACCAGAGTCACCTCTATATAGCCTATCATCGTGGATTTGAGAAGGTGTGCCAGCGTGTACGTGAGAAATATCCTGACCTGACCATCCAGGCCTGTGCCAGCGGTGGCGGACGCGCCAATTGGGGCGTACTGCCTTGGTTCGACGAGTTCTGGGTATCAGACAATACCGATGCACTGCAGCGCATCTACATGCAGTGGGGCACCAGCTACTTCTTCCCCGCCATTGCCATGGCCAGCCACATCTCTGCCACTCCCAACCACACGGTGTTCCGCACCACGTCGCTGAAATATCGCATCGATGTGGCCATGAGCGGACGACTCGGTATGGAGATACAGCCCAAGAACATGACTGACGAGGAGAAGGCGCTCTGTCGCAAGGCCATCAAGGAGTACAAGGACATCAGACCTGTAGTGCAGTTTGGAAACCTCTACCGCCTGGTGTCGCCTTACGACAAGCTGGGACTGGCATCGCTGATGTATGTCAACGACGACAAGAGCCGTTCGGTGTTCTTCTGGTGGAAGACGGAATCATTCCAGAACGAGCACTTGCCACGAGTGAAGATGGCCGGACTCGATGCCAAGAAACTATATAAGGTACACGAGTTGAACCGCATTGACCTCCAACCTATGGACATTGAGGGCAAGGTCTTCACGGGTGCCTACTTGATGAACCACGGTCTGGAGATGCCTTATCGCAATGAGCCTGAGTGGAACAAGAAGACCGACTGGAGCAGCCGTGTGCTGCTGCTGGAAGAAAGCGGAATGTAAATAATATGATCCGCCCCAGTAGTAGTGTTCTACTGGGGCGGATCACATTTTTACTTCATTACAACCTTACGACCATTTACGCATTTAAGAAGTTCAAATTCTTATTGGCTATATATTGTTTGATCTTATCAATCAGCTGGCGGGTGGGATCAATTTTATCTTCTGCCTCTTTCTGCTGGATGTCAATGGAGCAATTGTAGTCACCATCTTCACGAAGGGTCTGCAGTTGAGAATAGAGACGACCTTCTTCACTGGTGAAAAGACCAGTCTTCACATAATAAAGACTGAATCTATTGATGGCTCCACGATGAGTTCCCACCTCATGCCCGTCATTGATGAGCAAAGCACTCACGGCGTGGAATAAGGCATAATAGAGTCGATTGGCCACCATTCCCCAGAGACCATTCTGCTGTTGGATGTCCATCTCTTTCAGAGTTTTGTCCACTCTCTCAAGTTCCAATGTGACGAGGATTCGTCTGTCTTCTTCTTTAAGACTCATATAGTATCTTCTTGTCTTCTTCGACGTTAAAATAGAACAGGGAATGAGGACCGTTATGCCACATATCTTTGGTAAACGTCCGCGCACTGATGTCTTCCTCAAGATCCCATCCTTTTTGTACAAAAGGAAATGCGTAGTTGTCCCAGTCATGGATGTCGCGTTCTGGTTTGTCAAGCAGTATGAGTAAGTCCCAGTCAGAGTCCTCGTGATAGTCGCCACGAGCCCTTGAGCCATACAGGTAGAGACTGCTTCCCTTGGGCAGCACTTGGCGCGCTACCTGTTTAATGCTGTCTATAACCTTGTTTGCTTCCATCTCTCTAACATCATTTCTACGCTTGCAAAGATAAGGATTATTTTCGAAATGACAAAGAAATTATTTAAAAAGATGCTCAATAGAGTTTCTTCCCTCCATAAAACTCTTAAACACTTAACTAGACAGGCCGCGAGGCCTCTCGCCATCGGAGTTAAAAAAAGAGGATGTGCCTATTTTGACACACCCTCAATTGTCTATGGATAGTCCGCTCAATGGGGACACTATCTATTGCTGAATGGCTTTGCTGATGAATTCGGCCATGTGGCGTGCTCCCTTGTCGTTGGGGTGGATCATGTCGGCTGTCATCTCCTTCTTGTCTGTGAGTACGGGGTGCAGGTCTATGACTTCCAGCTTGTTCTTCTTGGCTATCTGACGTATGGCTGGAATGACACCGTTGACAATCACCGAGTCGGTAATGCCCCACTTGTCCTCAAAGGCCTTGATAGGTGTGCAGAGATAGATGGTGGGCTTCGAGGGCAGTGCCTTCAGCGTGTCAACCATAGCCTGAAGGTCAGAGGCAAACTCGCTGCCGTGGGCATTCCAGTTGTAGTCCTTGGAATCGTTGGTTCCCAGTTTGATGACAACGATGTTGGGCAGGAAAGCCTGCGCGTCGCGCCAGGCCCGTTCGCGGACGTAGGGAATGTCGCCATTACGAAGCAGGGTACGCGCACTCACACCGAAGTTCTTCACCCAGTAACCGTCGCCTAACAGCCGTTGCAGCTGTGCCGGATAACCCAGCTGAGAGGACATTTCAATGCCCATTCCCTCAGTGATGCTGTTGCCGATGCAGGCCACACGTACGGCGTTCTGCCGAGGTGACTTGAGGTCTTGCAGCCAGGTGGCCAGGTCGCCTAGCATCTGCCAGTGGTACTTGTAGGTGGGACGGAATCCAAAGCCGTGTCCGCCGGTGGGGTAGACATGAAGTGCACATTCCGTGCCTTGGTTTCGCATGGCCGAATAGTAGGCTATGCCGTTGGTCACAGGCGGCACGGCACGGTCGTCGTTGGCCAGCAGGATAATGGCTGGCGGTGTCTCGTGACAGCGGACGGCGTTCTGGTTGGAATACTTCCTCACCAGCTCCTTGTTGGTCTTGTCCTTGCCTAAGAATCCGTTGACAGAGCCGCTATGGGTCTCGATTTCGTTCATGGAGATGACAGGATAGAACAGGATGCTGAAGTCTGGACGACAGTCAAACTCGCTGTGGGTGGACACGGTGCTGGCCAGGTGTCCGCCAGCCGAGAAGCCCATGATACCTACATCGTGGGGATTGATGGCCCAGGCCTGTGCCGAGTCGCGGACGGTGCGTATAGCCTGCTGGGCATCACTCATGGGTATAGTGCGGTCGCCTCCGGGCATGCGGTAAGTCAATACGAAGAATGCTATACCCTGACGGTTGAACCATTCCGCCCAGTCGTGGCCTTCGTTCTGCATGGAGAGATGGCTGTAGCCGCCGCCAGGACAGTCCACGATGGCACGGCCAGTAGGCTGCGAGGGCAGGTAGCCCTCTATCTTGGCCTTGCCGTCAGGGGTCACGTTCACGGTGAGTTTACGGGCTGTCTGTGCCTGTGCTGTGAGCACAAACACACTGAGGAGTGTCAATAATGCTGTCTTTTTCATTAGCTTTTACTTTCAATCAACATAAAAATCCCCCACCTATTCTGGCAGGGAATTTTTAGTATAGGGATGATTTATTGATTATTGTTCTGAGGTTTTGCAATGAACCATTCAACAGGAACCTTTACACGCTCGTTCTTCCAAAGGGTTAAGACAGGCACAGCAACAATCTTCGGGGCCTCACCTGCCTCCGGGAACGGGATAGTAAGCACACCTTCTTTGTTTTCACCTCTGTTCTCAACAGACACAGAAATGTTGTTCGCAACGGCATCATAACCTATAGGATTAAACTCGCCCAGGACGTAGTAGGGGTTGTAACCAGGCTGGGTGTTGATCATATCGGTAGTTTTGATTGTTTTGACATCACTCTTACTCCATACTTTCTTGCCTGCAATCATGATGTCGAAGTCGAGAGTACCACCTGCTGCGCGGACAACACCCAAGTTAGGCAGAGTCTCCTCTTTGGTATTATAGGGCTCGGTGTCATCTTCGTTATGATAGTAATAGGTGATTTTCTTTCTGTCATACATAATATCAAACACCACGTCGTTGAAGTCGAAGTCATCGGTCTCACCGAGGTCTTCCATGAGGTAGCGTTTTGTCTTCTGCTCTATAACCTCATCCACACGCTCTGTCGGAGGTACGGGATTTCCGTAAACCATGAACACCAGGTCCTCAAAGTCTTTGTCGCCTGTCTTAGCGTCCTCACAGCCGATGATAGTGGCCGTATAGCCCTCAGGCAATCCATCGGGCACTGGGACATTATCCTGCAAATCAATCATCCATTGGTCGACAGAGGAATTGATGATGGGATGATTAGCTTCATCGAGGGGATTGGCATAAAATTTCTGGCATTGGTCATAACCCTCAGTCCACACTCTCAGGGAGAAAGACATAGACTTGCCTACGGGCAGATTGGTGAAAGTGTAGGTGGGAGCCTTCACCTCGTATGGACCTTTTTTTGAATCCATACCATCCTGGCCAATACCTACACTTTGGTAATCATTCGTTCCGACCTTTCTGAATTTGAGGTCTTCACCCTTCGACCAGATCTTATGTTCGCCGACACCATCTACAGTCATCCACAACTCCCAGTAGTAACTGGCACAGCCCTGGTAGATGGGCACGATGGTGAAGTCGTTTCGAATAACCATCTTAAATTTTCTACCCTTATCAGAGTTGTTTTTTCCTTTCGGCAGTTTTTCAGCTATGTATTCGCTGATCTCCTTCTGGATATCCATGGTTCCTTTCGTAAAGGTGAAATCAGCTGTTTCTACAGATGTAGCGGTACGGGTAATGCTGCTTGAGGAAACCAGACTGTAAGTGGGCGTATTCGTTGAAAAGTCCCAAGTCTGATTCGGATCAATCTTGCCATACCTCTTTTCGAAGTTAGCTGCGTAGATTGCGTTCTGCTGTTTAATAGCAGCTTCTTCATCGAAGAGGTCTTCGTTAGAAGAGCAAGCTGTGAAAGCGATACCCATTATGGCTATGCTTCCCATCAATAATAACTTCTTAGTAATCATAATTTTTATTGTTAATTAATACATCTAGTTTTCGCTGCAAAGTTACAAAGAATTATTGTTCTATTAAATAGGCTTTTAGTTAAAAAAAGTTTAATTGCCTGTATCTTTGACTGCAGAAGTCTAAGAAAAGTTGTTTTAAACATTACAATACCGTTTAAAATAGAATATGGCGTTTTCTATGGGCTACCTTCCGATGCCACCCTATACGTACCAGCAGGTACGAAAGCAAAGTACGAGGCAACAGAGGGTTGGAATAGATTCAAGAATATCGTGGAGATGTAAGAATGTATTTCGTCGACAGATAGAATCGTAATCACGGTATGATTACTCACTAATGTTTTCCGCCTTTTGAAGCATCCCTGTTACAGATGGGATTTCAAAAGGCGGAAAACTATAGTTAATCATACAACTATCTCAAGTGGTCGCTTTCTAATCAAGAATTTGAGAGATTTTGTCGAAGACCCACTGACCGTAAGGGAGGTAATTTGATAATTTGAGAATTATGTCGAATTGGTATATATCCCAAAAAGGATCTTAAGCTAATTCGCTTAGGCACTGAACCTCGTTCACTCCCGTTCTCTCCTCGGTTCACAAGGGATGTAAACGGCAGAGAGAACGTAAGCGGATAACAGAGAGTGGCAAGGTGAACTGGCCTTTAGGTCGACCAATGCCTCTGCAGAGTCATTCAATTCCAAGATGAAAGGACTTAGAGCACAAGTACATGGAGTTAGCGACCTGCCGTTCTTCATGTTCCGCTGCATATTATATGGTGAATGAGCAGTAACTCTTCCGCGACATTTATTATCAGGCACGGATGACGCGAAATATTGCGGATATAAAACACGAAAGTACGAAAAAAAACCGTAAAATGATGGCTATTTGGAAAAAAAGTTGTACCTTTGCAGCCGATTTCGGAAAAACCGAGGCATTCGAAGACGTGAAACGCCCTGTGATTAAGGCTGATAAGCGTTGGAAGGATGTTAATGATCAAACAACATTTTAATCACATCAAAAAAATCATGTACTTAGACAAAGCTAAGAAAGAAGAGATTTTCGGCCAGTATGGCAAGTCTACCAACGACACAGGTTCACCCGAGGCACAGATTGCCCTGTTCACCTATCGCATCAAGCACCTGACGGAGCACCTGAAGCAGAACCACAAGGACAATGTTACTGCCCGTTCGCTGACCATGATGGTAGGTAAGCGTCGTAAGCTGCTGAAGTATCTCTATGTAAACGACATCAACCGCTACCGTGCAATCATCAAGGCTCTCGGCCTGCGTAAGTAATCGGTTAATAAGTCAAAAAAAGAATAAAGGCTGCGCATTGGTAATCAGTGCGCAGCCTTTTTCAGATGCTGATGGCTAAGGGCCGGAACAGGGGCAAGCTTTTACTTACCGATGTGCCTTACGGGCTTTTCGGTCGCTGCGGTGCTGTCGTCATCGTTGGCTGTACGGGTGCGTGCCCAGTAGCGGTCGTCGTACCAGCTGTCGTAGCCCCAGTGGTCGTAGTAGCTCCAGTTAGGTGAGGAAATGTGGATGAGGTCGAACTTCACATCGTTCTCGCCGTCCTGAAGCCATCCACGGAAGTGGTCGTTGTTCAGCCGGTAGTCGCGGATGCGTACCGTTGTACCCTCTTCGCGGAACCAGATGACAATGTCGCCGAAGTCCACGCGCCAGGTGATATGGTTGGCCACGTAGTCCCAGGGTGCACCGGAATAGAAGTCTACCCAGTAACCGTCGCCTGAGCTGTAGGTGTAAGGATCGCGCAGGAAGGTGATCTCCGTGCGTGTGGCATCATAGATGCGTCCGTTCCAGCTGGAGTACACTTCCATGTCGCCTCTCCAGGTTCCCTCAAGGGTGTATGCGATTTCATCATCATCATCCCAATCACAGGAAACGAACAATGCGGGAACGACTGCTGCGAGGAGCAGTACCATCAGGGTGGTGTATAACTTCTTCATAACTGTATCTTTTTTAATAGTTAATAATCAAGTTTTCTGGTGCAAAGATACACTTTTTTTTTCATCCCTACAAGAGGGAAACGCATAAATCGTCATAGGGAAACCCCTAAAGTGCCGACGGGGAATGGTGCAACGCACAATTCCCCGTCGGTAAAATCTGTTTTTTAGGCTTTTTCTTAGAATCTTCCCGGTCCTCCGAAGCCGCCGCCACCGAAGCCGCCACCTCCGAAGCCACCTCCGAAGCCGCCACCGCGATTGCCGCCACGATTGTTACCGCCGCGATTGTTACCGCCGCCAGGCATCGGGCCACCGAAACCGCCCTGTCCGCGTCCGCCGCGTCCGCCACCGAAGCCTCCGAAGCCGAACATTCCGCCGCCGCCGAAGACGTTCAGACGATAGCTTGCACGGAACATCACGTAGCTGTTGATGGCATTGTACTCATTGTCGGTACGTGACATGTCGTTGATCATAGTCGTGAAGTTGGACTGCTGGCCTAAGATGTCGTAGAACTGGAGTGAGAGTGTGAGCGGCTTGCCTCGCAGCAGGCTGTGGGAGATCTGTGCATTCCACAGGAGTTCGTTGGTATTCATGGTCTCATCGCTATAGCCTCTGCGGCTGTTCATGCTCAGATCTGTGGTCACCTGAGTGCCCCAAGGCAACTGCAGGGTAGAGTTGAAACCGTAGGCGTAGGTCCAAGTGTCGAGGTTCGACTGCGGCTGCTTCTCATTGCGGGTGGAATTGTAGTTCACCGAACCGTTGACCTCTACTTCCAGCCAGTCGTTGCGGAAGCCGAGTCCTGCACGACCACCGATGATGTTGGATTTGGTGACATTCTTCACGGCTTGCCTGTTCTGGTCTACATAACCCACGCGGTGGTTGTAGTTGTCGTTCACCGAGACGTTGTAATTGAAGTATCCCATAGAGTCGATGGCCGAGCTGAACATGATGTTGGCACCTGCATTCCAGTTGCCGTTGATGTTTTCGGGCTTGGTCTCTCTTCCACCATTGTCGAAGTAGGTAACCTTGTTAGAGATGCTGTTAGCCGTTGTCGAGAAGTTGGCGTTGGCATTGATGAAGCGCTGGCGATTCATGATGTAGTTGTTGAAGCGCAGGTTGAAGCGCTGGGTGAACGAAGGCTTCAAGTTAGGATTACCTCTGGTTTTGCTCATGGGGTTGGTATCGTCGTTGATATCGAGCAGCTGCTCAATGGAAGGCTGGCTGGTGGTGCCGCGATAGTCGAAGCGCAGCTGGCCCTGCTGTGAGAAACGCCAGTTGATTCTGGCCGTCGGGCTCCAGTTGGTCACCGAACGGTTCACTACGGTGTCAACGCCTAAGTAGCGCTGCGTGTATTCCGAAGTCTGGGGGACGATCTGCACACCTACATTGAAATCGTAGGTGTTGCGAATGAAGCGCAGCATAATCTCACCAGTGTGAATGTAGTTGGAGTAGGCAGAGTAGCGGCTCTGGTCCTTGCTGTAATACTCATCGTCGTGAGTTGGAGTATAGCCTTCGCTTATCAGGTTGAAGTAGTTGCTCCACTTACGGTAAGTATTCGGAACGCCGTTGAAATCATAACCCTTGGTAGGATCGGACAGAAGGGGACTTGAGTAGTCGAAGGTAGAACGGTCGCTCTCGTTGTAGCGATACTGGAAAGTATAGCTGAACTGCAGGAAGGTGGCGTAGGCTATAGGCTCGCTGTAAGTGGCGCGGGCACTGTAGTCATACGACGTGGTGGGCGACAGGTTGTAACGGTTAGCCTGGTACTCTGTCAGATTTTTCACGCCATTGTATTCTCCGGTCTTGCCTTGGAAGAACTTTGTCTGGTTGCTTGTCAACTGCTTGCTCTCGTTGTCGCTGTAGTTACCTGTCAGCTGTATGGTGATGTTACGTCCCTTGCCGTTCAGCAGTCGGTTTACCTGCAGCGTACCGCCCAGACGTTTGTTGTCACTATAGGTGAGCGATTTGTTGTTGCTGCTGTTGGTGATGATTTCGCTCAGGTCGCCACCGTTCTTCACAATCTCGGACATGATGGCTGCGTTGAGCTGATAGTTGACGATGTCATACGGGTCGGCGTTGAATGTTGCCGACGTATTGTCGCTGCGTCCGTCGTTACTGCCGAAGCTCCAGTTGGGGCGGAAGGCAATGTTCCACAGCGTGTCGGGTGTCCACTCCACACGTCCCTGTACGCTCCAGTTGTTGGAACGCGAGAAACTCTGGTTGATAGAGCTTGAGAACTGCTTCTTTGTGGGGTCAGCCGTGTAATTCTCGACAAAGCGGCGTGACCAGGAGTCACCGTCACGATGGTTGTAGTTCACACTGGCCTGTGCAATGATGAGGTTGGGCTTCTCGTAGTTGAAGTTCACCATTCCGGTCTTGGCAGCATTCAGGCCGCCACCGCCCATGCCTCCCATGCCGCCTCCGCCACCGAAGCCGCCCATGCCACCGAACCGACGGCCGCCGCCGCCGCCCATGCCCATGTCGTTGGTATTGTTGGCATTGAGCATACCCATGATGCGGTAGTCGTCACGCATATACATACCAAAGAGACGACCGGAATAGCGGTCTTTTGTACCGGCACCCAGGTCGGCGTTCATGATGGTACCACGGTTCATTCCGGCGCGGACACCGAAGTCGAGCACCGTCTGCTCGTTGCCGTCGTCTATACCTGTGATACGGGCCAGGTCGCTCTTCTCGTCATATGCGCGTACCTTTTCTATAATATAAGTGGGCAGGTTCTTCAGCGCTGTCTTCGCATCGCCGAATTCCTTGCCGTCCACTTTGATCTTTGATACCTGCTTACCATTGATGGTGATGTTGCCGTCATCGTCGAGCTCTGCGCCTGGCATACGCTTCACCAGTTCCTCTACGACGGAGCCCTCTGGAGTGCGATAGGCGTCAGCATTGAAAATCAGAGTGTCGCCTTTCGACTGCACCTTTGCTACATGGGCTGTGGCAGTCACGCCTTTCAGCATGATGGCATCGGGCTTGAGGGTAATGGTACCTACCTGTTGGGGCTTGCCGCTAACGGTGATGCGCTGGGTGTGGGGTTTGTAGCCGACAAATGTCACTTTCATGATGTAGGTTCCGTCCTTCGGTGCTGTCATTTGGAATTGGCCGTTCATGTTGGTCAAGGCATTCGTCACTACCGAAGAGTCAGTGTTTAAAAGGGCTACTGTGGCCTGAATGACGGCTTCGTTCAAATCTCCGTCCATTACTTTTCCTGAAATTGTGCGTTGTGCAAGAACTGAGAGGGTCGCCATCATTGCGACCGTCATGAATAGTAATCTTTTCATTTTGATTGATTTTTTATTTCCATTCTGGGTTTTTGACGCATCGCAGCCCAAAACGTTTAATCCATTGCCCGATTTTTTTTCACAATTATCTGTTTATTTTCTCCTCTTGACTGAAGAACGCACTCGATGATCATCCTTTTACTGTTCTATCTTGCTTGAGTTCCGGGAATTGTTTGCAAAGTATCCGCAACGTGTGACTTCTACCGACCCTTCTTTGCAAAGTATGACACTATCGGTGCTTTAGTATGACACTATCGGCCCTTTAGTATGACACTATCGGTGCTTTAGTATGATACTATCGGCCCTTTAGTATGATACCAACGCGCCTTTAGTATCATACTATCGACCTTTTCGTATTACGATCCCAATTCACGTTTGCAGCAAAAAGCAAACTCAGGCGCTTCGCGGAGGCCTTGCAAAGATCTTTCGAAACTTCTACTATCTTATATGATCCGGCAGGGGTGTTGCTGGCAGAATAAAATATTTTTTGAAAAAAACGGAGAAAAGTTTGGTGGTATGAAAAAATAGTCGTACCTTTGCACCGCGTTTGAGAGATAACCCCACGGTGAAGGCTTACGAAGCATCTTTTGGAAGGATGGGTGAGTGGCTGAAACCAGCAGTTTGCTAAACTGCCGTACGGGTTCCCGTACCGGGGGTTCGAATCCCCCTCCTTCCGCAGGGGTGACTCTTGAAGACGCTTCCTGGTCGGTTCATCTAACGGTTAGGATACAAGATTCTCAATCTTGGCATAAGGGTTCGATTCCCTTACCGACTACCATCCAAGTTACGTCAACGCCCCTTTTCAGGGCGTTTTTTTGTTTTGGTTAGCCAGATTTCATGAAGAAGCATTCTGTGAAGTGAACAGACAAGATAAAAACGATGAGCAATATGTATTGGGTTCTTGTTTATTTCTTATTCGTCATTGTCTATGTGGTTATTTCTACATATAGGAAAAAAGCAGAGATAGAATCTCACAATTGGAATACTGACGAAAAAAATGTTGATGAAAAACTCAAAAGCATGATGCAAGAACTGGCTTGCTGTCACACTACCTTTTATGATTCGACCGATCCTGTCAAGATAGAAAAAGCCTATAAAGAGGCATGCGAACGAGGAGAAAAAGAGGGATTCTTTCCTGTGCTTCTTGTATTGGAAGACATTTTCATGGTCAACATTTTAAACCAGCTTGGAGTTAGGAATGGCAAGGAAGAGGTAGACTTGGGAAAAGTACGAGCGCATCGTCAAGAACTGATGCATTCGACGGAAAATGGCAGAGTTTGGTTGGGTTTACGACTTCGTGAGTTGAAGAATGGCTTAAAGAAAGAACACCCCGATTTCTATAAAACTGATGTGCTGGGTGAGTATGTGGCAAATGGTATTGGCAACACGTCTTTCAATGGTATCGTCAATGGCGAGACTGGGCGAACACTTCCGCTGCTTCTGGCCGAAGTACCGGTAAAACAACCTTGGCAGATATTGGCGTGGTTTCCTATTGGAGGATGGGGTAATTGTCCTAAAGCAGAACACCTCGTCAGTGTTGCCAAGCATTGGTATGAAGCATTTGGAGCCGTCCCTGCTGTCATAAGCGAAGACATCATTGAGTTTGCAGTCCCCAAGCCCGTCAGTGATGAGGAAAGCCTTTCTTTGGCCAAAGAGCATTATGCTTTCTGCCCAGATATTGTTGACCAAAATCTCGGGACGATCAATGCATTGGCCGATGTATTGAGAAAGTCCACGGTTTGGTTCTTTTGGTGGGAATGACCATTGGGGACAACTAAGAAGGGGGGGATAGCCTGATGAAAACAGCTAAAATAGCCCCGCAAGTCATTGACCTGCGGGGCTTTGTCTGCTATCTGCCCATATGTCAGTGTTGGCAGAGCTATTGTTTCCTATTGGAGTGTGGTCTGTTACCGTGATTCCAGTTGCCTGGGTTTCCGAAGCCCATACCAGGTCCCTGGAAGCGTCTCATTCCTTCGCCCCAATTCCTCAGTTTCTGCCGGTGGAACCGGTCTTCGGCCTTGATGGCATCATAGAGCTTGGAGGCGGGTACAATGCTGAGCAGGCGGTTGTGATAGGTCTGCTGTATGCGTTTCAGCTCGAGCTCTATCTCGTCGCGTTGCCGGATGGCTTTTTCGCAGCCTTTTTCATCGGAAGGCTTCTGTCGCCCTAATTGCTGCTGTCGTCCGAAGAGTGCGCGTTGTTTCTTCTGCATCTCATGGTAGACGGGGAAGAACTTGGCTGCTTCCTGTGGTGTAAGACCAGCTTCCTTGGTGATGAACTGCTGCAGTTCTTTCTCAAACTGTTCGGGTGAGAACTGTTGTGCCTGTTGTGGCTGCTGCGGCCAGTTTCTCTTCTGTGCCTGAACCGAAACAAAGCTCAGCTGTGTGAAGAGGATGGTCAATAGAACTACGCGTCTCATAGTGGTATTATTCTTTTTCTTTCTGTTTTATTCACTGTATAACGCTGCATAGATGTCATGATTGTCCATCATGGCGTAGTTCATTGCCTCATCAATGTAACTATCAGAGTAGACAGCTGCAGGGGTTGCTTCCGAGAACTGCTGCGGCTGCGGCGCTTCCTGCTCCTGGAAGAGGAAGTAGGCAGATACTGTGAACACGGCGATGACTGCCGAGGCGGCAGCGTACATCCACATTCTTACTACTGGCTTTCGTTGAAGCCTGATGGCAGTGCTTTGCTCTGGCAACTTCGCCATGAGATCCTGCGTGAAGTTGTCGAAGTATCCGTCGGGTACCTTAAAGGCGTTGCGGGGACTGCCTAACCGTTGATTGAGATATTCTTCGTTTGTCATACTATATGGACGTTATTCGTTTCAAAAGGTTTAATCGCGTGCCTTAAAAAATTCAGTAATCTTTTTCACTGCTATGTGGTAGGAGGCTTTGAGTGCTCCTTCGCTGGTGCCGAGCAGCTGGCTGATGTCGCTGTATTTCATGTCTTCGAAGTATCGCAACTCGAATACTGTGCGCTGTACGTCGGGCAGCCGTGAGATGGCTTCGTGAAGCATGGCCTCGGTCTCGTCTCCGTCGAAGTATTCGTCGGCCATGAGCTGGTTGGCTATGCCGGTGTCTACATCGTCGGTGCTGAGTGCGTTCTTCTGCCGGCGCAGGAAGTCGAGGCTCTCGTTGATGGCTATGCGTGATAGCCAAGTGATGAGCTTGGAGTCGCCCTTGAACGTGTCGAGTGCCTGCCAGGCTTTGATGAGTGAGTTCTGGAGCACGTCGTTGGCATCCTCATGGGCGAGTACGATGCGGCGTACCTGCCAATAGAGCTGTTCACTGTAAAGGCGTACCACCTGTTCGAAGGCCCTGCGCTGGGTCTTCGGATTCATCAGTTGTTCTATGAGCAGCTTGTCGTCGGTAATCATTGCCTTGTCTTTATTGCATATATGTCTTCAGTGCCCGTTCCAGTGCCTTGTCGTAACCATATACGTCGGGGTAGGTCTGCAGGTGTCCGTTGGCAGGGTCGGGGTAGACTGTATAATAAGTAATATAAATAGGTACGCGAGGCTTGATGCCTATCCAGTCGATGAGGCGTGGATGGCTGGGACGGTCTTCGCGTTCCATGTATTCTTTTCCACGATCTGTCTCGGGGGGCAGCCCCATTGAGATGCGCAGCTTGTCCATCTGCCACTCGTCAGGATTGTTCGTCAGGAACTTAGCCAGTTCGAAGGGGTGCTGTACGCGTACGCATCCATGACTTACTCCTCGGTTGTCGTGTCCGAAGAATGCACGTGTGGACGTGTCGTGGAGGAACACCGAGAAATTGTTTGGGAAACGGAAGATGATGCGTCCCAGCGAGTTTCCGGGGCCTCCCTGCTGTGCCACCCTGTAGGCTCCAGAGAGCAGTTGGTCGCGGGTGACTTCAGCAGCTGACAGTCGGTTTCCCGACTTTTTGTCGGATATGTAGTAGCCGTGCCGGCTGAAGTAGGATGGGTCTCCGGCGTGTCGGGCTATGTCGTTCTGTATAATGCTCATGGGTATCACCCAGTCTGGGTTGACGTTCATGTGGGTGAAATAGCTGTTGAGCAGTGGTGTCTTGGTCTTCAAGGCTCCGCAGCCCACACGCATGTCGATGACGGTGTCAGGACTGACGCCCCACAGGTGGAATGCAGCCACGTTGACTATCACGTATTTCTCCTTGGATCCGGGCTTTTGCTGCCGCCAGCGTCTGCGCTCCATGTTGCAGAGCAGCCTGTTGCGGCTGGTGGCATCGGCTGTGGGCAGCATGCTCTTCAGACGCTGGTAGAGTGTGTCGCGGGGCTGTATCTCGCGCAGGAAAGCTCCCAGGCTGTCTTTTCTCACCTTCCACAGCAGTTGCTGGTAGGTGTCTCTTGCTGCATGATCCATATCAACGTCGAAGAGCCGCTGGTAGTCGAGCACGTTACCCAGGGTGTCGGTGCGGCTGGGCTCCAGATGATTGAAGAGGTAGGTGGGGTTGACGAATCCGTAGCGTTGTCCTAAGGCGTAGCGCAGGTAGGCTTTTGTCAGGTTGTACTCCAGCCGTGCTGCCACCTGACTGATACTGTTGTCTGTATCGAAATCCAGGTTTTGCAGTCGGCGCAGGTCTGCGTCTATCTGCTCCATCCTGAAGGAGCGTGGCGTGAATCCCATATCGGGCACGGTGGCATTGAGTACGCTGAGCAGGGTATCGGCCCAATGGCTGGCTCCCTGACGGTTCACCCACACCTTAGCACCGCCGTGTCTGTAGTAGTCGCGTGTACGGAAGTCGGCAGTAGCAGAGTCTTTGTCCTGTTTACAAAGATGCTCTAAACTCTCGTCTATCAACTGAGAATTCAGAGCATATTCATCAGCCTTCCACTTGGCGAAGGCATCTATAGAAAGGTTTTTGTTCGGATTGGCTGATTTCTCATCGCATGAACCGAGCAAAAGCAAAAGGACAATCGCTGCTGCTGATGCTAACGGATGGAAACCTTTCTGACCACCTTTCCTACTTTCAGTATGTAGCAACCTTTCGGAATATTAAGTTCTATGCGCTGTGCGGGGCTGTCGATGGCAATGGTCTTGACGACCTTGCCTGTGAGCGACACAACCTCTAAGGTTTGTCCCTGGGCGCCGGTAATGCTGACCGTCTGCTGATCTATCTGGATGGTAATCTGCTCCTCCCCCTGCTCTGCGGCCGGTGCTTCCAGACTGGAGGCAAATGCCACGACAGGGGCCATTGTCATCAGCGGGAGGGTCAGTGCAAATATGAGTAGTCTTTTCTGCATAAGCTATTGGAACTATATAATTCGTGGCAAATTTACTAATTTCTCTTGAAACTACCAAACTTTTTCCGAAGAAATTGCATTTTTGGGGTATTTTCACACGTCAAACACGCTCAGTTCGTTGGCCAAAACGGTGTTGGGGAACACTTCTTTGGCTTCGTCCAGGAGTATATTCTCGTCATTGTAGCGTGAGGAATAGTGCCCCAGGATGAGCTGGCGTACACCTGCGTCACGTGCCACGAGAGCAGCCTGACGGGCAGTGGAGTGATAGTATTTCTCGGCCTTCTGGAGATTGTCTTCCCCATAGGTGCTCTCATGATAGAGAGTGGTTACTCCGCTGAGCTGCTTGTATAGTTGTGGCAGGTATCGGGTGTCGCTGCAGTAGGCATAGCTGCGTGGCGGCTCGGCTGCTGTCACCAGACGGCTGTTTTCTACCACTGTTCCGTCTTCTGTGGTCCAGTCTGCTCCGTTCTTGATGTTCTGTATCTGTGAGGTGGGAATCTGGTAGAAGTCGATCATCTCGCGCCTGATGTGGGGCAAACCAGGTTTTTCGCGGAAGAGGAACCCGCATGTGGGCAGCCTGTGGCTCAGGGGTATGGTCTCCACTGTCAGCGAACGGTCTTCGAATACCACCTGCTGCTGTGTGGCGTCCAGTGGATGGAACACCACTTCATAGTCCAGGTCGCGGCAGAAGGCGTTCTGCTGCTGCAGGAGCAAGGGCTCGAGTGCCGGGTCTGCATGTACGTGTAGGGTGGCAGTACGTCCCAGGAGTCCGAAGGTGGATATCATGCCGATGAGTCCGAAGCAGTGGTCGCCGTGAAGGTGGGAAATGAACACATGCCCCACCTTGTTGAAGTGTACGTGGCAGCGTCGTAGCTGCATCTGGGTACCTTCGCCGCAGTCCACCATAAACAGCTTGCCCCTTACCTCCACCAGTTGGGCGGAGGCATAGTGGCGTAGTGTGGGCAGTGCGCTGCCGCATCCAAGAATGTGTACTCTGAACGGCTCCACTTAGATCTTGAAGTCATCGAACGACGACTCCTCCAGCTTGATGTTATTGTTGATTTTGCGTTCCTGCTGTCGGCTGTATTCAAACACCTCTTCACCGTCCAGGAAGTCACGCTTGCCGTCACTGTTGGCGTTGGGCAGTACGTAGGTGAGCGAGTCGGCTGTCAGTTTGGTGATGTCGTAGAGGTATATTTCCTCTTCGTCGCCGCCACCGTCACGCTGTGAGAAAATCTCCAGTTTGCCGTTGAAGATGCGCCAGGTCTTGTAAATGACGCTGCTTTGCTCGATGCTTTCGGCTATGCCGCCTTCCTTGATGGCGATACCCATTTCCGACGAGCCGTCGATGGGGTTGGGCATAACCCAGTTGCCCAGCAGTGTTGACAGGTTGATGACGAGTTTGGCAGCGTGGTTGTTCTTCAGCATCACAGCCATCCGATCGCCCACTGCATATCCGCCGAACACCTGTTTGTTGTTCTTAGCTTCGGCCAAACTGAGCATCAGTGTGTCGCCCATGTCGGTCAGCAGTTCAAGGGAGTTCATAGCTGATCCATCGCCACAGATGCCGTAGACAGTGCTGTCACGATTGATGTTCGACACGTAGGTAGTGTCCTGCTCATAGTTCTGCTGCTGTTGCTGCTTGCCGCCGCAACTGGTAATGGTCAGTGCTACTGCGGCTACCATTCCGATAATTTCCAGTCTTTTCATCATTATCTTCAGTTTAAGTTTTTTCCAATTCTTTAGCTTCGTTCCACAGTGCGTCCATCTCTTCGAGGGTCATGTCCTTCAGAGGGCGTCCGGCACGGATGCTGTGTTCCTCGATGTAGTTGAAACGTCTGATGAACTTCTGGTTGGTCATTTCCAAAGCGTTGTCGGGATTCAGCTTGTAGAGCCGTGCTGCATTGACCACAGCGAAAAGCAGGTCTCCCAGCTCCTGGGTAGAGCGCTGCTGGTCACCGCGTTCCAGCTCAGCCTCCAGTTCATCCATTTCCTCGCGTACCTTTTTCCACACGTCGCGCCGGTCTTCCCAATCGAAACCCACATTACGGGCCTTGTCCTGAATGCGGTAGGCCTTGATGAGCGAGGGTAGGGCAGCGGGCACGCCCGACAGCACCGTTTTGTTGCCGTCTTTCTCGCGCAGCTTGATCTGCTCCCAGTTCTCCAGCACCTGTTCCTGTGTCTTCGCATCAGCAAACTCGCGCTGCTCCGTCTGCTCTTCACCGTAGGGCAGGGGTTTGGGCTCTGGCGCTCCTACCTGCGAGGGATGGTAGATGTGAGGGTGACGGAATATCAGTTTGTCGGTCAGTTTGTTGCACACGTCGGAAATGTCGAACTGATTTTTCTCCTGTCCTATTTTGGCATAGAAGCACACGTGCAGCAGCACGTCGCCCAGCTCCTTGCAGATTTCATGCACGTCGTCCTTCACCAGGGCGTCGCACAGTTCGTAGGTCTCCTCAATGGTATTGGGGCGCAACGAATCGTTGGTCTGCTTCTTGTCCCACGGACATTTCTCGCGGAGCTGATCGAGCACGTCGAGCATTCGCCCGAAGGCTTTCATTTGTTCTTCTCTTGTATGCATCTTTTCAATAATTCGGGGCAAAGGTACGAAAAATAATGTAAACTGCCAAAAGCTATCGGCTGTTTTAATGAATATGTTTTTTCCCGTTCCTAATGTAAAGCCCCTTGGTGTGGCCGTTATACTGTCGCCCGCTCAGGCTGTAGGTTGTCTGCTGGGCATTCCCGGCAGGCTTTATGTCAGCATCTGTGGCCTTCACGCCGACAGGGTCGTAGGGACGGACATAGAGCACCCCCTTTGACAGCAGTTCGCTGGTGTCCCATGCCTGGGTGGATGACGGCTGTGCAGGCTCTATCTGCGAAAAGCCCTGACCGCTGACCTTTCCGTTGAACACCTGTATGGCAGTATTGTCGGCAAAGGTGGTGCCCATCATGGCATCGTTGAGCCGCAGGATGGCCCCCTCCTCCAGTTTCAGCCCACCGCTGAAGGTGAGTCCTTTGTCGGTAGCGAGAGTGTCACCTACCCAGAGCATTGCGCCGCTCTTGATGGTTACGGCACCGGCTATGGTACCCTTGCCGCCCAGTGCTGCTCCGGCATTGACGGTGACGGCACCCGTTCCCGTGTGCTTGCCGTTGACGATGAGGAGTCCGTCGTTGACGGTGGTGGTTCCTTTATAGTCGTTGGTGCCAGTAAGACGCCAGAGGCCTGTTCCCGTCTTGGTGATGCTGACGGTGCCCGCGTGTCCGCTGCCGCTGCACGACCAGTTGTTGATGCTCCCCCGGAAAGTCTCGTCGGTATTGGCAGAACCTACTGTCCACTTGCATGTAAAACCGTCGGTCTGTTTGCTGGAGCCGTTGATGTAGGTGCCGGAAGAGCCTGAGATACCTCCGATGGTCTGGGTACCGTTGGTGCTCCAGTAGCACAAGTTGGCATTGCCCTTGAGTTCAATGACGGCTTTGTCGAGCTTGGGCTGCTTGTCGAGCAGCAGCAGCGAGCCGCGCTTGTCGGAAGAGACGCCGTTGGCAATGAGCCTTCCCGTGAAGCCGCTCCAGTCGCCTTGCACGTATTCGCGCAGATAGGGGATGTTGAGCTGCAGGGTGCCTGCACCGGTCACCTTGCTGTTGATATAGCAGTTGCGGTTAGGCGACAGCTGCGATGTAGTACCCTCCACCACTTCAATGGGGAAGGCGTAGGTCTCGTAGCCGCTGGATTCGCCCTTGGTCTGCAGGTGTCCGCCGCTCATGACAAGCTTTGACGAGGAGCCGATGCCTGCCTTTGAGATGTCTGTGGTGCTGAGGTAGAGCTTTCCCCCTTTGAGCACGGTGGCCCCTTTGTAGCCGAAGAACTTGCTGGTGCCTATGGTGAGCTGTCCGCTGCCGTTGAGGGTGAGGCTGCAGGCAGCATCAGAACCTTCTACGGTACCGTTCATAGTGACGGTGGCCTTCGTGATGTCGAGTACGGAGGAGGCTGAGAGTTTGGCAGAGCGGTTGGTGGTGGTTGTGGCACCTGTGTACCGGCACGTGCCGCCGTCGAGAATCCAGTTCTGTGCAAATTCCACGCTGGCACCGATACTGCTGGGCTCGCCACCGTTCTTCAGGGTTGAGAACTCCAGCACGCCGTCGTGTACAACGGTGGCTCCTGTATAGGTGTTGGTGGTCTGCAGACAGAGGGTGCCCTCGCCTGCCTTGTTGACAGAAGCTGCACCTCCGATGGCACCGGTGCCGCTGACGGTAAGCAGTACGGGTTCCTTGTAGACTACGGCTGCTGGTTCTATGCTTTCATTGATTGTTAGTGTAGCTTCTTCAGCAGGAGCCAGCAGTACGTTCCTGCCGTCGGCACTGGTCTTGCTGAAGTCGCCTACAGTCCACGTATAGTCGGGTAGATAGGAGTCGGTATCGATGATACCAACCTCCAACGGGCGGGTAGACATCTCCAAAGGCCCCGCATAGTCAGACTCCTTGTCGGCGGCGAAGGCTTTCACGCGTACATTATATTTAATGCCAGGCTCGAGCCCAGTAATGGTATAGCTGGTGACATTGGCGGCAGTACGTCCTGTCTCCACATAGTTGTCACCTTGCTTCACCTCGATGGCAAAGCCTTCTTCCTCGTAGGTATAGTCACGCCACGAAATCTTCAGCGTGGTGGTGGTGGCTGTGGTCAGTTCCAAAGCCACAGGGGTGCGGAGGAAGAAATCGCGGTCTTCGGAGGTGATGCCGTTGATGTAGTTCTCGATGTTGGCGTAGCCGTTAGCTGCCAGTTTCATGGCATCGTCCTTGGCAGGGTCGGTGCCGTTGGCCTTTTCCCATTCGTCAGGCATACCGTCACCGTCAGTGTCCGTACGTTTCACGCCGGGAAAGACATTCCACGTGGTAGGGGCGCCGTAGGCCAGTGTCTCCTCGTTGGAGATGAGCGCTCCCTTCTTGCCATAGCTCATCACTTCGTCCACCATATAGCAGTCCACAGGGTCGCGATAGGGCAGCGAGGCTCCTACTGTGGGAAGGTTCGTCTCCAGGAGCGTGCGTCCGGGGTTCAGCTGCAATGCGGGATAGTCGTAGGGTTTCGATTCGCGGGTGGCAGCGTTGTAGTCTGTAATCTCGAAGGGGTTGAACACACCGTTCATGTCGTTGTCCTGCCAGTTGTCCACACCGTAGCAGTGGAAGTCGGCATTGCCGCCTGTGAAGGCGGCGCCTCCCTTTGCAGGACCGTTGATGAAGAGGTTCGACTGTATGTTCACGTAGGACTTTCCCTCGGAGTCGCCGCCCATGATATAGGCACCGTTACTCCAGTTGTAGACCATGTTGTTGGCATACTGGTTGATGCCTTTCACCTTGAAGTTACGCGTGTTGTTGTCGCAGAGGAAGTTGCCGATGAGCGACACGTAGTTGGTCTGCATCAGTCCTCCTGCTGAGTGTGTCATCAGTCCTTGTCCCACAATACTGTTCTGCAGGGTGATATGTTCGGGCGATGCTCCCTTGCCGTCAGGGTTGATGGAGAAAGTCTCGTCGAGTCCCCATGCAAACGAGCAGTGGTCGAAAATCATGTTCTGTCCGTTGGCAATACCTGCACAGTCCTTGCCGCTGGAGCCGTTGTGCCCCATGCGGAATCGCATGTAGCGGACGATGATGTTCTCGGCGCCCGAGAAGCTGACGCCGTCGCCATAGACGGTAATTCCCTCTCCAGGTGCCGTCTGACCTGCCACATAGAGGTTCTTAGAGAACACGATGCGGCTATTGATGTGGATGACTCCAGCCACGTCGAATACCACAATGCGGTTAGGCTGGCTCACGGCGTTGCGCAGGGAGCCTGCGCCCGTGTCGTTGAGGTTGGTGACGTGATAGACCGTTCCCGTGCGTCCACCAGTGGCAAAGCGCCCCCAGCCTTGTGCACCCGGAAAGGCCAGCTGCTGGGCAGAGGCAGTGAAAACTGATAACAGACAGGTGACAGACAGTAAAGACAGGATTCTTCTTTTCATGATTATTCCTCCAATGCTCCGATGATTTCATAGACAGACTTGCAGCCGTGACTGTCGAGCCACGCGTTGATGCCGTCGCGCACCTTGATGCTCACGGCGGGATCAAGGAAGTTGGCTGTGCCAATCTCAATGGCAGTGGCACCAGCCATCAGGAACTCTATGGCATCCTTCGCCGAAGAGATACCACCCAGGCCAACGACGGGAATGCTCACCGCCTTTGCTACCTGCCAAACCATTCTCAGTGCTACGGGCTTCACGGCAGGACCCGACAGTCCGCCAGTCTTGATGCTCAGCACAGGGCGGCGTCGTTCAATGTCGATGGCCATACCCATGAGGGTGTTGATGAGCGACACGGCGTCGGCGCCCTCATCCTCCATGCAGCGTGCTATGGCGGCTATGTCGGTAACGTTGGGCGACAGCTTCACAATCAGCGTCTTGTGGTAGGCCTGTCGTACGGCCTTGACCACGCTGGCAGCACCGGCACACGTCACACCGAAGGCCATACCTCCGTCCTTGACGTTGGGACATGAGATGTTCAGCTCTATGGCGGGTATTTCTTCCAGTGCATCGATGCGGGCAGCACATTCGGCATAGTCCTCAGGCGACGAGCCGCTGACGTTGACTATCATGTTCGTATCAATATCCTTGATCTGCGGATAAATATGTTGGCAGAAGTAGTCCACGCCCTTGTTCTGCAGCCCCACACAGTTGAGCATACCCTGCGCCGTCTCCGCCATCCGGGGATAGTCATTACCCTCTCGAGGCTTCAGCGTGGTGCCCTTCACAATGATGCCGCCAATGCCGTCAAGCGGCATGAAGTCCTGGAATTCCAGACCGTAACCGAACGTACCCGAGGCGGTCATCACGGGGTTCTTCAACGCCAGTTTCCCTATCTTTACACTTAAATCAGCCATGTTAAGTCCTCCTTGTCAAAAACGGGTCCATCCTTGCACACACACACATTTCTCAAAGCCACTGTGCCGTCGTCCTCGCGTTGCCTGATCTTCTCGACACAGCACAGGCAGGCACCCAGGCCGCAGGCCATCATGTTCTCCAGCGACACCTGGCACTGCTGCTCCGTCTGTGTGGCATAGGCCACAACAGCCCGCATCATCGGCGTGGGACCGCAGCACTGTATCATGTCGAAACGCTCCTCGCGCAGCAACGAGTGGTTGGTCACAAAGCCCTTCTCGCCCAAAGAGCCGTCTTCTGTGGTTACGCACACGCGCCCGTACTTATGAAATTCATCCATCATCAGCAGGTCCTTCGCCGTGCGGGCACCTAACAGGAACGTCACGTTGGCACCACAGGCCTCTTTCAGCACAGCGCCTTGATAGAGCAACGGTGCCACACCCACACCGCCGCCGACAAGCAGGTATTTCCCCGCTGCTGCGACGGAATCTTGCTCGCCAGCCTGCTGCTGGGGGAGATAAAAACCGTTGCCCAAGGGCAGCATGCAGTTCAGAATCTCACCTTCCTGCAGCTGTGCCAGACGTCGCGTTCCGTCGCCTACGACGGCCACCAGGAGCCACAGCTCGTTGCGGGCTCTGTCAACGAAATGGACGGATATAGGGCGACGCAGGAACGTGGCGGGACTTCCGTCCACACGCACCTCCACAAACTGGCCTGGCAGCGTCTGTGGCAACGGATGCTCATTGGTGAGCTTCAGCAGCACATAACGCTCGTGAATCCGCTTTACCGACTTCACTTGCAAGTCTAAAACATATTTCTTCATGTCATTCAATTAGTTTTTGCCTACAAAGGTACGAAAAAATCGATGAAGCGAGCACAGAGAAAGTATAATTTTCTGCTGTGCACTGGAAATTTATGCAATATGTGGGTGAAAACCAGCGTCAGAAGCAGCTGCAGCGGTGAAAGCCGTGCTGCCGCGTCAGAGACTGTCGTAGCTGGGAAAGTCCTTCAGGAACGTGTAGCACTGGCGTTCATAGTCCATCTTGCAGCAATAATGCTGCACGCCGTTGCTCACAACCAGGTAGTCGACATGGAGCAGCAGGTTGTAGACGGAAATCTGGTCGAATGTCTTCTGCTGCAACTGGACGGTGGGAGCCTTGTATTCCACAATCATCTGGGGACGCAGCTCGCGTGTATATAATAAGGTATCGCAGCGCAGCCGCTTGCTGCCTACTTTCAGCTCCACCTCGTTGGCGAGCAGCCCCTTGGGGTAGCCCTTCTGCGTAATCATGAAGTGGACGAAGTTCTGACGGACCCATTCCTCGGGGGTCAGAGCCACGTATTTCTGACGCAGGATGTCGAAAATGGTACGCTTCCCGTCCTTTTCTGCTGTTTTTATTTGGTATTTCACTCGATTTGCATTAATTTTATGGCACACTCCAAGTTAGGCTGCATCTCGGAAATACAAAGAAAAACGAGTTTTCCTTTGGTATTTCACTCGATTTGCACTAACTTTGCGGCAAAAATACGAAATAAAATCGAGAAAACGAAATGGCAGAGGCAAAAAATGCTACTTACGAGGGTATAATGCGCGATTTGCAGGCAGGAAAGTACCTGCCTCTGTACTACCTCATGGGTGACGAGCCGTATTATATCGACAAAATCACGGACTATATAGCCGAGCACGCTCTGCAGCCCGAGGAGCGCGACTTCAACCAGACGGTGATGTTCGGTTCCGACGTGAATGCCTCTCAGGTGGTGGATGCTGCGCGACGCTATCCCATGATGGCCGAGCGGCAGGTGTTGATTGTGAAAGAGGCACAGAACATCAAGCAGACCGATGCACTGGAGAAGTATTTCCAGAACCCTATGGCTTCCACCGTGCTGGTGATGTGCCACAAGAACGGGACGGTGGACGGCCGCAAGCAGAAATATGTGAAGGCCATCCGTGAGGCGGGTGTGCTCTTTGAGAGCAAGAAACTGAAAGACGCCCAGTTGCCGTCGTTCATCGAGAACTATCTGCAGCAGCGTAACGTGAGTATTGATGACAAGTCGACACAGCTCATTGCCGAGTCCATCGGAGCAGACCTGAGCCGCCTCTCCGGCGAGCTCGAGAAGATGATCATCTCGCTGCCTAAGGACAACCTGAAGGTGACCCCCGAAGTGGTGGAAGAACAGATTGGGGTGAGCAAGGATTTCAACGGATTCGAACTGCGCGATGCCATTGTCAGACGAGATGTTTTCAAGGCAAATCAGATTGTGAAATATTTTGACAATAATCCGAAGGCTGGTAGCATCTACTCATTTCTCCCGTTGCTCTTCAATTACTTCCAAAACCTGATGATCGCATTTTATTCGCCAAATAGGCAAAGCCAGGAGGCGGTAGCCCAGTGGCTGGAAATGAAAAGTCCGTGGCTGGCCAAAGACTATATGGTAGGCATGAGAAACTACTCTGCCATGAAAGTGATGCAGATCATAGACAAGATGCGCGAGATAGATGCCAAAAGTAAGGGTCTGGACAACCCCAACACCCCTTCAGGGGAGCTGATGAAAGAGCTTATTTTTTACATTTTACACTGAAAAAGCGCTTTTCCCAACTCTAGAATTCATCAAATCGGCGTTCCTGAGGAACGCTTTTTTTGTGCCGGAATGCCTATAAACAAAAGGGTTTTGCCCAAATTCTGACCCTCCAAAACTCGCGTATTTCAAGTTTTCCGTCCGTCTGTTCAGAATTCGTGAGAAATGGAATATTTCCCGTTTTTCACTCAACCAGAATTCAGAGTTAGCATAATTTAAGATTTAGGTTTCGTAAATTTTTAAAACAAAACTTGAACATCCTTTGGAAATATGAAGTTTTGAAATGTAAAATTGGAAAGAAAGATGGAAAGATTTAGGGATTTGAATGACTAAAATTAAAACCCAAATTTAGATATTTACATCTTTAAACACATAAATATACAGCTTTATTGATTACCTTTTAAATTATTGAAACCCAATAAATTATATTAAATTTGAATAATTTTACATGATGTAATACCGTTATTTAGCATCTAAAACCTGCATATTTGCTAATTTTCCCTTTATTCTCTTTATAATAGCGTATTTAAACCCATGTTTTTTATTCAGATACCTCTAGAAAAGCTTCATATTAGTTTTGAAATCAAAATATTGAATTGTAAATTCTAAATGCTGGATCTGGACATTTACATTTTGCAATTTACAAATTCATCAATTAAAATCTATAATCAACAAAGAAAAATTTTCTTCAGATTTGTTGCGTATTTCATTTTTTTTATTTACCTTTGTAAAGTCAAAGGGAAATGGCTTTTTAGCCCCTTTTTTCCTGTTAGCAACAGTTTAATATAAGATATGAAAGACAGAATCAGACAGATTATGGAGTCACAACACATGACCCAGCAAGTGTTCGCTCAGTACATCGGGATGTCGCCAGCCACCTTGAGCAGCATCTTCAATGGACGCACCAACCCTACCATGAATATCGTTGGAGCCATCAAGAAGAAAATTCCCAACATCAGTACCGACTGGCTCATGTTCGGCACGGAGCCTATGTATCTCGATGCCGATCAGCCCTCAGCTACAGCCGGAAACGACGTTCAGAAGGCTGTTACACAGACAGCCGAAATGACATCTGAACCCATTCTAGATTTTGCACCCTTCTCGACCCCTGCTCCATCGAGACCTTCAGCGACACATTATTCTAATGGTGTAAAAAGTACACGCCCGGAAATCGTTCATGAAGAACTGAAAATTATTGACAAACCACCACGTCGCGTCATCGAAATCAGAGTGTTCTATGATGACCAGACCTGGGACACTTTCGTGCCTGCCAAGAAGTGATTTTACCTCTGCTAATGCACCCCGGTTATTGCAATTTTCAGTCATTGCTACACACCTCCGATTATCGCAAAACTTCAATCATAACTACACACATTGCGGCAGCTACCATTGAGGATTCTCCCCCTCCAGGTAGCTGCCTTTACTTTGCCGTTTTGGGTGGTGTAAATATGTAACTTTGTACCACCAAAATTTCGCAAGTTAAAACCACTAGGTGGTTGTCATACCCCCCTTATCGTCCCTGCCGACGACAAAGATTGCGGGAATAAAAAAAATGCAAGTGCTCTTAGTTGGGGTTGATTCTATTGCCGTTACGGGGCGTGATGACTGCTTACTCTTATCCCCCCAGGGCGTGCCCTGGGCTGGCGGCTTATGTCCCTTCGGGGCGTTAACTCTCTCCAGCGGCGTTCTTTACAGGGCTGTACAAGGGTTGCGTATTACGAGGGTGTTCACTTACTCCAACCGAGGACTGGCAGTGTGCGCATCATCTGCCAGTCCTCTTGTCGGTGGTTCCGGCTCTCTACAACACGAGGGGTCCGTGACCCATGCACGAGGTGGTGCCGGGGGGGGACAGTCAGGATAGCCGATGCAATCGATGCAATCAGCAGCACGATAAACTAAGGGGTTCTTTATACATAAGCTCTCCTTTTTGTTATTGTGATCAGATAATCTCCCTGCCTTACAGTTGAGGGCATCTAGGGTGGACTGCCAAGAGAGAACTATCCCCAAAAATCAGCTTTGCGACAATTGCGACATGCGACAATTGCGACAAATGGACATTTCAAAATGACATATTTGATAAAATGAACTTCATAACTAGGTAAGACAGGATAGAAACAATAATAATTGTAAATGAATATTATATTTATTATATTATATATATTATAATATATATAATATAATAAATAAATCATAGTGTTGTGTTGTCGCAAAATAAAAAAGCAAATGTCGCAATTGTCGTTTGTCGCAATGTGGTCTTGAGTTGCGTCTTCAGCACTATCGCCGTGCGGATTACATAGAGAGAGGGGGTGAAGGTGATAATGTATCCCCCACGCGCCACCGCTGTCGCTACACTCCCTGTTCCTGGTAATCATTAAACGTCACTTATCTGTTATTAAGCGCCATTTATCGGTTATTAAGTGCCACTTATCAAAAATCGTACCTTTTTTGAGATAATTTAGCCCCAAGGGCTAAAAATTTGGTGGAACAAAAAAAAAATTGTAATTTTGTATCGTCAATGAGGGAGATCCGGAGCTTCCGAAGTGACCAACACAAAAACCAAATTAACCAATCAAAACCAACCATTAAACACACAACACCATGATTGAACTAAACGTAACCCAGAACAAGAACACCGCAAGCGCAGGCTACGGTAAGTGGTACCCCCGCGTGGATTACAAGGAGACCATCAACATCGACAAGCTCTCCGAGCACATGGCCGAGCACAACACCCCCTTCTCCAACGGCACCATCGCTGGCGTGCTGCGCGACGCCGTGGGCTGCATCCGCGAGCTGACGCTGATGGGCAACACCGTGAAGATCGACAACCTCGCCATCTTCAAGTGCAGCGTCGAGGGCAACGGCATGCCGAAGCTCTACCAGGAGGGTGCCGACGGCTACGGCGCCGTGAAGGCTGCCATCGGCGTTGCCAACAAGGGCACCAAGCAGGACCCCCAGTACACCGGCTTTGCCGTGAAGGCGGTGAAGCTCCTGGCCCAGGCTACCGGCGAGTACACCCGCGACGAGCTGAAGAAGGACTCCACCCTCGGATGGACGAAGGCTGCCCAGGAGAAGATCGCCGCTGCCAAGGAAGCCGCTGAGGGCGGCACCGGCGGTGGCAACACGCCTCCCGACGACGGTCCCGCCAATGCAGGCACCGATGGCGATTAAGGAAACACCACCTCCCTACGACCCCTCCCACAAAAGGGAGGGGAAGCAAGGGCGGCGGGAGGATCACTGAGGACAGGTTGTTTGAAGTGAATTCACTGAATTCATTCAAAAACCTCCATGATCCCCGAAGTATGCACCATTGACTATGCACTGAAGCCATGAAGCACCAACGACTGATCGAGATTGCGGTGAAGATGGTAGTAGCCGCACTCACAGCTTTCCTTACTGCACTCACCACCACGAGTTGCATGGGATTAGGACCGTTCTAACAGATCACTGGGGACAGGTTTTTGAAGTGGATCACTGGGGACAGGTTGTTTGAATGAATTCACCGAATTCATTCAAAAAGCACTGTATATATGGATGATGGCGGGTTTCGGTGCAATTGCAAAAGAATACGAGGCGGACTACGAAAATTTTCGTACAGGAGACGGTTTGATCGCTTTCAGGAAAGTGCCACTGCTTAGAATAGAGATGTCTAAAGAAAACATTAACAAAATGAGGAAGACTTTCCTTTTGGCAGGAATGCCTACCAAATTTAATTGTTGGACGGCTAATCGTTTCGATTCCATCTTCGAATATTTAGAATATGCATGGGACTTCTCCTTGGAGTTTAGACCAAAAGATGATGTTAGCGCAGCATTTAACATGTATTACAAACGCAGCGAAAGTAATCATCTCTGGCCAATGATTGCCTTCTAAACGGAGGATGATGAAGGGCATCCCGATGTCGCCATTCTACCGCACAACTTGCGCGTCCCGGTACGAAAGACCGGGACGCGCAAATGCGTTGGTAAGCAGCAGGTAACCACGGATAGCAGACTCTGTTGCCCTCGCTCCTGCACATCGGCAAAAAAAAAGCAGCATAACGTTTGGAAATGTCGTGAAATTGTATTACCTTTGCACTAAATACAGAGCCCTCAGCCCGTACCGGGCGCTCTGAAATCAGGATACCGTAACCATCAGACCTTTTTTTTAACCATCTAAAAAGCAATAACTAAATTAATGATGAAAAAACAATTCTTAACCCTTATGCTTGTTCTGGCTACTACAGCCAGCGCACAGCGTACGCCCACCATGGGGTGGAGTTCATGGAACACTTTCGCACTGAACATCAACGAACAGCTGATCCGACAGCAGGCCGATGCTATGCACAACACCGGGCTGCAGAAGGCCGGATACCGCTATGTGAACATCGACGACGGCTACTGGGACGGTCGCGGCGAAGACGGACAGCTGCGCCTCAACACGAAGCTCTTCCCCAACGGCATGAGACCCTTGGTGGACTATATCCACTCGCTGGGACTGAAGGCAGGTATCTACAGCGATGCCGGCGACAACACCTGCGGATCGGCAGGAAAGCATGCATGGGGCCTCGGAGTGGGATTCGCCGGACACGAGGAGCAGGACTGTCAGCTGTACTTCCGCGACTGGGATTTCGACTTTATCAAGGTGGACTACTGCGGCGGCATGCACATGCGCCTAGATGAGCAGCAGCAGTATACCAAGATATCCAATGCCATCAGGAACTGCGGGAAAAAGGACATTGTCTACAACATGTGCCGATGGGCGTTCCCGGGAACATGGGGAGCCGATGTGGCTGACTCCTGGCGCACCACAGGCGACATCTTCGACGCATGGAGATCGGTGAAGGGCATACTTGCTGAGAACCTCTATCTCTCGGCCTACTGTCACGACGGCCACTACAACGATATGGACATGCTGGAGGTGGGACGGTCTATGAGCCAGACGGAAGACCAGACACATTTCGGCATGTGGTGCATCATGGCCTCGCCCCTGCTCATCGGATGCGATATGGCCAACATCAAGCCCGAGTCGCTGAAACTGCTCTGCAACAGCGACCTCATCGCACTGAACCAGGACAAGCTGCACCTGCAGGCCTACGTTGCCGACAAGCTGGGCGAGTGCTTCCTGATGGTGAAGGACATCAAGAAACTGGGCGGCAAGGAGCGTGCCATCGCCGTCTACAATCCCAGCGACGAAGAGCAGACTGTCAGGCTGGACCCGAAATCGTTTGACCTGGGCGGTGCAGTACAGTACTATGACTGCATCCAGCAAGCTCCCTATCTCTACGACCAGAACACCATCACCCTGCACGTTCCTGCCCACGGAACGAAAATATACCGTGTGAAAGGCCAGCAGCGCCTGGAACGCACTCGCTATGAGGCTGAGACGGCCTGGCTCAGCTGCTATCAGGAACTGAAGAACAACGAGGCAGCCGTAACAGCCAACTACGACCGAAGGGACGGTGCCGAGGGTGGCTACATAGTACGCTTCCTGGGCAACCGCGAGCAAAACGACCTGCAGTGGCAGCATGTGAACGTGAAGAAGGCCGGGACGTTTAAGATGACCATTGGATGCTTCTCGGGCGAGGAACGCGAGATGGATGTCTACGTCAACGGGACGCTCGTAACGACGTTGAAGGTGCCTGCACGCGACTGGAGCGAACGTCAGACCACAACGGTGGACATCACCCTCAGGAAAGGCGACAACACCGTCCGCATTGCCAATCCGCGAGGCTGGTGTCCTGACATCGATGGCATGACGCTGGACAGACTGTAATACTTCCTGCACACCGTCTCCCGGAGTTGACAGAGGAAAATGTTAATCTTCTTTAACTTTCCTCGCCGCTGTTTAACTTTCGGAGGAAAGGAACGTCAAATATGCCAGTAAGTATTATTCAACTATTTATTATTTTAACCAAATGCATAACTTATGAAAAAAGTGTTTCTTTCCATGTTGGCGCTCACAAGCTTGACGGCGTCAGCTCAGTTCGGTGCGCCCAGAGAGAACCCCAAAGTTCCTTCGGTAACACAAAACGTTGTTGAGGATTTCAAGCCTGCAACCACCAACCAGGAGAACAAGCAGTACCCGATGGTGAATTCACAGCGTATGGTACGGGCACAGATTACGGCCCCGACGGCTACGTTCGTTGGTCTTGACATTGCCGGCAAGATCTACGAGATGACCAAGGACGAGAACGGTGTATGGACTGGTACCTCTGAGCCTCAGGACGAGGGCTTCCACTACTATCAGCTCAACATTGACGGTGCCTCTGTGCCCGATCCCGGCAGCAGATACTACTATGGTGCCAGCCGATGGGGCAGCGGTATCGACATTCCCGCCAAAGACGAGGAGTTCTACACCGTGAAGAACGTACCGCAGGGCTCTGTTAACGAGGTGTACTACTGGTCTGAGGTGCAAGGGAAGATGCGTCACGGATACATATACCTGCCCAACGAGTACTTTAAGAACCCCAACAAGAAATTCCCCGTTCTCTACCTGCAGCACGGTATGGGCGAGAACGAGACAGGATGGAGCGCTCAGGGAAAGACAGGCATCATTATGGACAACCTGATTGCTGACGGAAAGGCCGTTCCGTTCATCATTTTCATGGACAACGGACTCGATACGCGCCGTCCCGGCGATCCTGATCCCGCACAGATGCGCAGACAGGGCTTCGGCCAGGGTGGTCAGCGTCCTCAGGGTGCTCCCGGACAAGGAGGTTTCGGCCAAGGTCAGCGTCCGCAGGGTGCTGGCGGACAGGGCGGTTTTGGCCAGGGTGGCCAGCGTCCCGGTGGTCAGGGAGGTCGTCCCGGAGGCTTCGGACGTGGCGGTGGCTTTGGCAACTTCTTCAACGCATTCCAGGAGATACTGCTGAAGGACATCATCCCGATGGTGGAGAAGAACTATCGCGTCATTGCCGACACCGAGCATCGCGCTATGGCAGGTCTGTCGATGGGCGGTATGCAGACACACGGCATCACGCTGGCCAATCCCACTACGTTTGCCTATGTGGGTATGTTCAGCGGCGGCACATTCAACACCGACGAGCTGAAAGACGCTGCCGATTTCAAGAAGACCAACAAGGTGCTCTTCATGAGTGCCGGCGGCAGGGAGACACGTATGGCTGAAGGTGAGAACAGCGTAGGCAAGGCTGCTGAGGACCTAAAAGCTATCGGCATCAACGCCCACAGCTATGTATCGCCCGAGACTGCCCACGAGTGGCAGACCTGGCGCCGCAGCCTCTATCAGTTTGCACAGCTGATTTTCAAGTAAATTCATCGGACGTTTCTCTTGCTTGGATCGTATCGCTCACTTACTAGCAGAGCGCCGTTCGCTTACTAGCAGAGCGCCGTTCACTTACTAGCAGAGCGCCGTTCACTTACTAGCAGAGTGCCGTTCACTTACTAGGAGAGCGCCGTTCACTTACTAGAGGAGCGAATGAGGGCTTCAATCCGAAACTTGAATCAATGTATAAAAAGCATCGCTCCGCAGGTTTTTCCTGTGGAGCGATCTTTTCATTGTTCCGCTGTCAGAACAATCCGTGAAGGGATGCTTTTCGCTGTTCCGCTGTCACTTAGATGAATCCCTCGTAATAGTCAGCACGCCGGCAGAGAGGGCAGGAACAGAGAGGATGACATCGCAGCCATCGGTCTTTGGAGCTGAGAGGTGCTCGGAGGCATCGGCTAAGGAAACTTTCCGGAGGGCTATGGCTTGTTTGTTCTCCATACTGTTGGCTACGGTGAGCGAGCCAGGGGCGTAGTACTCGTACAGAGCGTCCTTCACACCAGCCCAATCGCCTTTAATGCGCAGCCTAACAGCTTCTTCTGTAGGGTTCACCACCTTCACTATCACGTCGGCGCCGTTCTCTGATAGCGTGGTGCTCACGCTGAGGTCGCCCGTATCACCACTATAAGCGAGACGGTATTTTGAAAAATGGTCATACCAGAGCTCAGTCACTTGACAGTTGGGGGCTTTGAACAGATCCTTATAGTCGAAGTTGATGAAAGCATTGTTCCAATCGGGCGCATCGGTACGGCGTATGAACAGCGCTGCCGCACCCATCGCCACCACGTCGCGGGCTTCGCACATGTTGAGGAATCCGCCGGCAAACAAGCCCGTACGCCAGTCTATGCTGTTCAGGTTCCACTCCGAAATGAACAGCTTGATATTCGGATTGGGACTGTCGGCAATCATCTGCGCATAGCGGTCGTACTGCTGTGCTAGACGTACGGGACCTGTGGCATAGCCACCCTGCTGCTCATAGTGGTGCAGGCTGAGGTAGTCGAAATAACTGCCGCTACGGTTGATGAACTGCTCGTCCTCTCGGAATCCGCCACAGGCGATGATTTTGATGGACGGGTCAATCTTGCGCATTGCGGTACTGAAGTCGCGGACACACTTCTCGTAGCGTTCAATGCCCATCTCCCACATCTCGTTGTCAATCTCCCAGTATTTCACGTTGTAGGGTTCTGGATGCCCGTTGGCAGCACGTTTCGCGCCCCATTCGTCGGTAGCGGGGGCATTGCAGTAGCGCAGCCAGTGGAGCGCATCCTGAAGTATGCTGTCGTACTCTTCGGCAGGACGTTCGAACTTCACGCTCACCACGATGATCGGTTCGGAGTTGACCTCACGGCAGAAGCGTATGAACTCGTCGGTGCCGAAGCAGTTCTGGTCGTAGTCCATCCACATCCAGTGTGCCCAGCGCTCACGGTTCTCCTGAGGACCGATGCCCCATTTCCAGTCATATTGTGCCACGTAGCCGCCACCAGGCCAGCGCAGACAGGTGGGATGCAGCTCTTTCACCGCCTGCAGGATGTCGGGACGGAAACCGCCGAGACTGAGACCTGTCTGAGTGGTCATCGTGGCCATATCCACCTGCACAGTCCCGTTTTTCACCATGATGACAAAGTCGCCGTCACAGCTGATCCTTGTGATCTGCTTGGGTGTCTGGGTGCTATCTATGGTGAGATGCAGATTACCTTCAATTGTCTGCGGTTCAAGCGTGAATTCATATTTCTTCCAGTCCTTGCTCACATTGCCCAACGACTGGCGGGCAATGATATTGCCTTTCGAGCTGCGCAATCCAACGATGAGTTCTCCCTTTCCTTTTGCGTAGATGGAGCCAACATACTTTTCACCATCTATGATGTTCTGCGGCCCCTGGAAGATACCGGCTTCGGTCTTTCCAGCCGTCATCTCCTGCGAATAGCGCATGTTCACGGCATCGTCCTTGATGAGCCGATATTTACCGCCATCGCCGAAGGCCGTCCACTGCTGCGCCACAGTTGGAATCCTGACGTCGCCGGGAGTACCCTCAAACAGTATCTTACCGTCTGCTGCAGTCAGTTTGATGTTGCGGTAAGTGGCTTCCGTGTAATTCACCCAGAACGTGATGAAATTGCGGTCAGCCTTCTCCAGGCCGTCATAGCTCACTACCTCTTTCCCGTCCCAGTAGACCGTTACCCGATTGCTGCGGCTCTCAATGCGCATTTTGTGCCACAGCTGGTTCTCGTTCACCTGTTCTTTGCTAGCCGGAGCCGATATCAGCGGTGAAAGCGTATTCATACGGCGTCCTGGCCGTCCACCGAAGCCAGGCATCTCACGTTCTTCCATCAAGCAGATGGAGAAATCGGCTGTAGTGCTCTGCTGCTGTAGCTTTGCGCGTGCAGCAGCCTCGTTGGCAGCATCGATCTGCGCCTGGGTCTGTGCCGGCGTGAAGGTGCGGCTCTCATAATAAGGGTCGTGGATACGGACAAAATAGGGAGTGCCGTCGGCCTTATTTCGAACAGCGAAGCGAATGTCCATGAGACCGCCGCTCCAGGCACGTCGCGCCAGCTTGTATGCACGCCAATTGATGTCCATCGTAAGGTCAAAGTCACAGGTGTTGATACTGTCAATCCTGAGCGGCTGCTCGTAGCGGGTAGGTGTGTGCAGCACCAGGTCGTCGTCCATGAACCACCCGTCGAAATAACCGTCACGCGGAGGAATGCCCGGATAATGTTCGGGTTCGAATGAACGCTCCTGGATGAGTTCCTGCCATACACCGTTGTTGGCACTGAAATAGATGTGCTCGAAGAGCTGTCCGTAGAGCATCTCGTTGATGATGCCCGATGGCTGTCGGCTATCGACGTTGACTACATACTCACTTTGCGCTCTGGCTACGGCTCCGGTCACCAGGAAAGCTATTAATAGGATTTTTTTCATGCTGATCTGTTCTTAGTTATTGTGGGGCAGGGTAGTGGGCTGGTGTGAATGCATTCAGAACATCTGTTCTAACAGCTGCAGATGGTGCCCAGGCAGAATGATGTGGTGATTGCCTATGGGTTGTGTCAGGAAATAGCTGGTGAGGCTCTTGTCGTTCAGTCTGATGACTTGCTGTGTACGGCAAAGATCGGCTTTTTGCTGGTTGCGTATCAGCATGCCTTCGGCAATGAAATGGCGTTGCAAGTCGCCCGATACTTTGAAGATGGTAACAGGTCCTTCCTGCATGTATCCGCGAATGCCTACGCCAATGCCCGATTCGAAATGGGTGTCCAGCTCGTAGCTGTTTACCATATCCAAAGGTATGGTGCAGTGGGCAAAGACCATCTCGCCCGTCTCGGGGTCGATGGACGATGGGTTGGCCTGGAAACCTGAGATTCCGAACAGAGAACGGACAATCATCATTGTGAGCATAGCGGGAACATCGCCCTCGCAGCCAGCCACATAGCCCTCGCTGTTGAGTTTGGCAAGTGCCATACATCCAGTGTTTCTGACAGTTGTCAGCAGGTCGAAGCAGCGAAGGGTAAAGCCCTGCAGGTTGTTACGGGTAATGACGGTCTTCAGGGCCTCATAGATGCTGAGCGCACCTGGCAAAGCCTGCTGACAGTCTGCGGGGGGAGCAGGCTCTGTATCGTTCGTGGGGTTCGTCATCCTTTCGTCTTGGGATGCTAACGTGTCGAGCAGTTCCTGCATGGGTACATCAACCAGCTCTATGCCTAATAGCTTGCTCACCTGACTGTAGTCGGCGTGACTGGAAATGAGCCAGTCGGAAGGTTTCCCGATAACGCCCAAACGGATGCCGCGAAGCTTCCTGTGAGCCTGTTCCGTCTTTTCCAGCAGGCAGATGCGGCGGGATATGTATTCCGCAGAGCCGTGAATAATCTCGCCTTTCAAGTTGTGCTGACGGAGGTACGACAGAATTTCCATTGAGGCGGCCAGTGAGTTGCTTTTCCCCGAGGTCAGCAGGTAGAACGGCCTTTCGGACTGTTTCTGTAGCTGAGGGAGCAATCGGCAAAAGATGCCTTCAGTGCCTCCTGTGCGAACATAAATGAGACTGAGCGCGGCGCTGCCGTAGTCGGAAAAGTCGCTGCCCTTGAATTCATAGTCTATCCCCAGACTTCCCAGAAATTCCTGCGTCACAGCTCCGACGGCTGTCTCGTCGTGAAGTCCTGACGTCAGCGTGTAGATAGCTATCCCTTGTGGGGAAGTATTGAAACGGACGCCATCAAGGCGTCCGTTTCGTGTAGATGTGTCAGAGGTGCTCATAGAAATCAGAACAGGGGGATTTTGTAACCTATGGTAAGCATCATCACGCTGTTCTTGGCATCAGGAGACGGGTCCTTGTCGAAGATCTTGTTGATTCCGAGGTTGTAACGGAACTCCAGCACGGCAACGTCGGTGACCTCGTATGACAGGCCTATGGGTATAGAGAGGTCCATCTTATTGTAGCCGTCGGTGCCTTTCGTCTTGTATTCGAGCCATCCTTCACCTCGGCGCTGCTTGTCTTCAGATTTTGCAGAGAGCAGGAATCCTGGCTGTATGCCGGCCTTGACACAGAGTTCGGGTAAGATGTAAAAGTTCGCCAGAATGGGCACGTTCAGATAATTGAGCGTGGTCTTGCGGTCCTTGTGATTGTCTATTTCCTCCAGATAAGTGCCCTGTACGGAGTAAAGGGCGCCGGCTGTGATAGCCAAAGGATTGATAATGTGGAACCCTAACTCGGCACCTGCAACGAAGCCCAGCTTCAGTTTGCTGTCTTCAGTGTCGGTGAGCGTTGCCAGCGTTCCGCCTGCCATTGGTTTGAGGAACAACTTCTGTGCCTGCAGACTCATGGCGGCTACCATCATGGCGGCCATTAACATCAGTTTCTTCATAACTTTTTCTTATGCGTTTTGATATTGTTTAGATCAATACTGTCTGTTGTTGTTGAATGACTTAGAGCGGAATCTTGTAACCTACGGTCAGCATGATGACGCTGTTCTTAGACTTTGCGTGTTCAGAATCAATAATTTTGGTTAAACCAAGGTTGTAGCGAGCGTCAATGACAAAGTCGCCAATCTCATAGGATGCGCCGAGGGGGATTGAGATGTCGAGTTTCTCGTAGGCATCGGTGCCGGAGTGATCGTATTTTTCCCATTTTCCATCAAAGTACTCCTTGCCCTTAGTCTTCGCAGAAAGCATGTAACCAGGCTGGATACCAGCTTTAACAGCTAAACCTGGAATAATATAATAGTTAGCCAAAAGAGGTATGTTCAAATAAGTAAGCGTAGAAGAGACATCTTTATAGTAGTCAGTATCTTTATTACTTGTACCCTGCATGGAAACCAGTGCGCCTGCAGTTACAGCGAAGTTGTCGGCAATAAAGTAGCCGAACTCGCCACCAGCTACTATGCCTGGCTTGAACTTGCCTTCGTCGTTGTCAGTAACTGTTGCTAACGTTCCACCGACCATAGGCTTTACGAACATTTGTGCGTTTGCACATACTGAGGCTACCATCATGGCAGCAATTAACATTAATTTCTTCATAGTTTTTCTATTTAGTTAGACAATCAGTGAATTAATTGGGGCAAAGATACTGAAAAGATATGTAAATTGCAAGTTTTTTGAAAAGAATTTTTCTTTTCGCATTTCTTTTCGTACCTTTGCACTCAAAAATAGAGTAAAAGACAACAAAGTTAATAGAGCTATATTTATGGAAGAGAAGACAACCGCATTGAACGAAGAGAAAAAGGCTGCGAGCTTCATTGAGCAGAAAGTGATAGACGACCTGGCTGCCGGCAAGAACGGCGGGCGTTTGCAGACGCGTTTTCCGCCAGAACCCAACGGCTATCTGCACATTGGTCACGCAAAGGCCATTGCCCTGGACTTCGGCCTGGCCAAGAAATACGGTGGAGAGTGCAACCTGCGTTTCGATGATACCAATCCCGTGAAAGAGGATACGGAGTATATAGAGAGCATTGAGCACGACATCAAGTGGCTGGGATTCCAGTGGGCTAACGTTTACTACGCCTCCGACTATTTCCAGGAACTGTGGGATTTTGCCGTTTGGCTCATCCAGCAGGGACGTGCTTATGTGGACGAGCAGAGTGCCGAGGTGATAGCTCAGCAGAAGGGTACCACCACCAGTCCCGGCACCAATTCGCCGTTCCGCGACCGTCCTGTGGAGGAGAACCTCCGTCTGTTTGAATTTATGAACAGCGGAAAGTGTGAGCCCGGCACTCTGGTGCTTCGTGCCAAGATAGATATGGCCCATCCGAATATGTTGTTCCGCGACCCCTTGATCTATCGCGTGCTGAATATTCCCCACGTGAAAACCGGCTCGAAGTGGAATGCTTATCCCATGTATGACTTCACCCACGGGCAGAGCGACTACCTGGAGGGAGTGACCCACTCGTGGTGCACATTGGAGTTTGTGGAACACCGTCCTCTCTACGACCTGTTTGTGACGTGGATGAAAGAGTGGAAGGGCGAGACCGACAACATAGAGGACAACCGCCCGCGTCAGACGGAGTTCAACAAGCTGAACCTGAACTACACGCTCATGTCGAAGCGTAACCTGCTGGCTTTGGTCAACGAGAAACTGGTAAACGGATGGGATGACCCCCGTATGCCCACTATTTGCGGTTTCCGCCGTCGCGGCTACAGTCCTGAAAGCATTGTGAACTTCATCGACAAGATTGGCTACACCAAGCTGGACGCCCTGAACGATATGGCTTTGCTGGAGAGTGTCGTACGCGATGACCTGAACCAGCGTGCCCAGCGCGTGAGTGCTGTGCTGAACCCCGTGAAGGTGGTTATAACCAACTATCCTGAAGATAAGGTGGAGATGCTCAAGGCTGTGAATAATCCCGAGTGTGAGGCTGACGGTACCCATGAGGTGGAATTCAGCCGCGAACTGTGGATTGAACGTGACGACTTCATGGAGGTGGCCGAGAAGAAGTTCATGAGGCTGGCTCCAGGCAAGGAAGTAAGATTAAAGAACGCGTACATCATAAAATGTGACGAAGAGCATCCCTGCGACAAAGACAGTGAAGGTCGCGTCACAACCATCTACTGTACTTATGACCCTGAGACACGTAGCGGAATGCCTGGTGCCGACCGCAAGATCAAAGGTAAGACCCTGCATTGGGTGAGTTGCCATAATGCTGTGAAGGCAGAAGTAAGGCTGTATGACCGGCTGTGGAAAGTGGAGAACCCACGCGATGAACTGGCTCGCATACGTGAGGAACAGCAGTGTGACGCGGTGACCGCTATGAAGCAGATGATCAACCCCGATTCGCTGAGCATCATGAGCGACTGCTTTGTGGAGCCTTTCGCTGCCACGAAGCCCGCACTGAGCTACCTGCAGTTCCAGCGCATCGGCTACTTCAACATTGACCCGGACTCAACACCCGAGAAACCCGTATTCAACAAGACCGTAGGACTGAAGGATACGTGGAGAGTGAAGAATTAAGATAGTTTGTTTTTGAGAGATGTTCGACGAGGAGTATTTCAAGTCTGAGGAGTTCAAAGAAATCCTGGCGAAGTACGAGGCTGCAGAAGCCTCGGGCTTAGGATTCTATATGGACGTTGACGACTTGTGCGATGTAGCCGACTACTACCAAGCGAACAATCAGTACGAAGCAGCTCTCCAGGCTATTGAGTCGGCTCTCGACATTGCCCCCACAGCCACCCTGCCTTTGGTGTTCAAGGCCCGCGATGCCATTAATAATGGCGATTTCCAGGCAGCACAGGATTATCTGGACTGCATAGAGGACAAGACCGATGTGGAGTATAAGTATGCTGTTGGCGAATTGCTTATAGCGCTGGGTAAGACAGACGAGGCCGACAATTGGTTCCTGGAAATATACAACACTTTGGACGCCGACGACCAGCGGGACTTCCTCATGGATGTGGCCACCATCTATACTGACTACGAGTTGCCCTTGTTCGCTGTGAACTGGATGATGCGCGGACGAGGCGACACTTCGGAGGAATTCCAGGAACTGATGGCCCGTACCCTTTTCGGGCTGGGGAAATATGACGACTCTGAGCGGATATTCAAGGAACTCATTGACCGTAATCCCTTCCAGAAACGCTATTGGAACGCGTTGGCCAATACCCAGTTCATGAAAGAGGACTACAGTGCGTCAGTCACCAGTTCTGAGTATGCTATTGCTATTGACCCGGAAGATGCAGAAGGTATACTTTCGAAGGCCAACGCCCTCTATAGGCTGGACAACTTTGAAGAGGCTCTCACCTATTATGAGCGGTATAACGCAAAGGTTGCCGACGATGCGTTTGGACTGTTGCACGAGGCCACCTGTCTCATCAGCCTCACCCGTTATGAGTATGCCGTAGAACTGCTGAAGAATGCCGAGCAGTGTGCAGAGCCTGATTCGCCCTATATGGTGGACATCTATCAGGAACTGGCTTTCGCCCTGAGCGAGCTGCATGAGGCAGATGCCGCTCTCGACTACCTGAACAAGACCGACATGCTGGATTGTGACCATGCTGATATGTATGTGATCAAGGGTCACGTGCTGCTGAGCAACGGGCGCTATAAGGATGCAGAGACGATGTTCAAGAAAGCCATCAAGGAGTCGGGTCACTCGCCGCAGGTGATGCTTAGAATCTTCGTGTCGCTCTACGACAACGATTATGTCCATGTGTCCTACCTCTTTTTCAAACGGTTCTTTGATATGGTGGACAAGGATTTCAACGAAGGCTACTCTTATATGGCTCTGTGCTGTTGGTTCCTGAAATTCTACGACGAGTTCATGTACTACCTGCGTGAGGCCGTGCAGCGTAATAAGAAGGAGGCTCGTACAGTGTTGTCGGATTTGTTCCCTACGGGTATGGCACCAGAGGACTATTACCCATATATGTCTGCGAAACTAGGAATTAAGGATAAAGAATAAAAAGAAACAGAATAGGAATAAGAAGAACATGATATCATCATTACTCAGTAATTTGAACTATACGACCATTTTCCTGCTCATGCTGCTGGAGAGCACTGTGGTACCCGTTCCTTCAGAACTGGTGGTGGCACCTGCTGCCTATCATGCTGCCGGCGGCAGCTTGAATGTGCTGTTGGTAGTGTTGTTTGCTACCATTGGTGCCGACGTGGGAGCCTCCATCAACTATTTCGTGGCACTTTATGTAGGCCGCCCGGTGGTCTACCGCTTTGCCAACAGCAAGTGGGGTAAGATGTGCCTGCTGAATCAGGAAAAGGTGGAGAAGTCGGAGCGCTATTTCGACGATCATGGTGTGGTGGCCACCCTTACGGGCCGCCTCATACCCGGTATCCGTCATCTTATCAGCCTGCCCGCTGGACTGGCGCGCATGAACTATTGGAAGTTCCTGCTCTATACCACCATCGGAGCAGGAGCGTGGCACAGTATACTGGCTGCTATGGGCTGGTATCTGCACGCTATTGTGCCTGAGGAGGAACTGGAAGCCACCATCGAGCGATACAACCACTACATTGTGGGAGCCATCCTGGCTATAGTACTGTTAGTCGTAGCATGGGTCGTGGTGAAGAGAAAGAGGAAGTGAAACGATTGTGAAATTGAAAAACCAGAAAGGAAAGAATATGTCAGTAATCAGCAATCACCTAGTCATTATGGCGGGCGGCGTGGGAAGCCGCTTCTGGCCAATGAGTACCGCAGAGTGTCCCAAACAGTTCATTGACGTGCTGGGTGTCGGGAAGACCCTTCTGCAGCTCACAGTAGAGAGGTTTGGTTCGCTTATAAAACCCGAAAATGTATGGGTCGTCACTAACCAGAAATACGCCGATACAGTGGCTGAACAGCTGCCGGATATGCCTCGCAATCATATTCTCTGTGAACCCTGCCGCCGCAATACCGCTCCCTGCATAGCCTATGTGTCGTGGCGCATTAAGGCGATGGATCCCAAAGCCAACATTGTGGTGACACCTTCCGACCATGTGGTCATGAACGTACAGGAGTTCCAGCGTGTCATCAAAGACTGTATGAAGTTTACAATCGACACAGACGCTATCGTTACCTTAGGCATGAAACCTAACCGCCCGGAGACTGGCTACGGTTACATACAGGCAAACCTTGCCCGCCAGTCGCTGAGGAACAAGGAGATATTCCGTGTGGACACCTTCCGCGAGAAACCCGACCTGGAGACGGCCCGACAATATATTCAGAAACCCAATTTCTTTTGGAATGCCGGTATATTCATATGGAACGTCCACACCATCGTCAATGCTTTCCGTATGTATCAACCATCACTGGCCCGGATTTTCGAGTCAATGCTTCCTGTTTATGGAACAGACAAGGAACAGGATGCAATCAACGAGCGCTTCCCTGAGTGCGAGAATATCTCAGTGGACTACGCCATCATGGAAAAGGCCGACGAGATTTTCGTCTGTCCTGCCGACTTCGGATGGAGCGACCTCGGCACATGGGGATCCCTGCATCAGCAGACCCACAAGGATCTCTATGGCAATGCGCTTATAGGTCCTAGTATTACGATGTACGAAAGCCACAACTGCATTGTTCACACCACCCAGGAAAAACAAGTCGTCGTACAGGGTCTTGACGGCTATATCGTGGCGGAGAACAATGACACCCTGCTGATTTGTAAACTGTCGGAGGAACAGCGTATCAAACAGTTTAGCGGTGAGAATTAGAAAGAAGAATGAATGACCTTCAGTTATTCATTTCCCAATAAAAAGATTTATGGAAAAAGTTGCTCTTATTACAGGTATTACAGGTCAGGACGGAAGCTACCTGGCTGAGTTTTTAATTGAAAAAGGCTACGAGGTTCATGGCCTTATGCGCCGTTCCTCATCCTTCAATACGGCCCGCATCGAACACCTCTATTTGGACGAATGGGTGCGTGATATGAAGAAAAAACGCCTAGTCAATCTCCATTGGGCTGATATGACCGACTCTTCGTCGCTCATCCGCGTCATCTCGAAGGTGCGTCCCAATGAGATTTACAATCTTGCTGCACAGAGTCACGTGAAAGTGTCGTTCGATGTGCCCGAGTATACGGCTGACACCGATGCCAACGGTGTGTTGCGGTTACTGGAGGCAGTGCGTATCTGCGGGCTGGCCGACAGTTGTCGCATCTATCAGGCTTCCACATCGGAACTTTACGGAAAGGTGCAGGAGGTACCCCAAAGCGAGACTACTCCCTTCTACCCCCGCTCTCCCTATGCTGTGGCAAAGCTTTACGGATTCTGGATTATGAAGAACTATCGCGAGTCGTACAACATGTTCTGCTGCAACGGCATCCTCTTCAACCACGAGAGTGAGCGTCGCGGCGAGACTTTCGTCACCCGCAAGATAACGCTGGCAGCAGCACGTATAGCCCAAGGCTATCAGGATAAGCTTTACTTGGGTAATCTTAACTCGCTGCGCGACTGGGGCTATGCAAAAGATTATATAGAGTGTATGTGGCTGATCCTGCAGCAGCCAGAGCCTGATGACTTTGTCATTGCAACAGGTGAGTATCATACTGTCCGCGAGTTCTGCACACTGGCCTTCAAGGAAGTGGGCATAGAGTTGGAATGGCGCGGCGACGGTGTTGACGAGAAAGGATTTGACAAGGCTACAGGCAGGTCGTTGGTCGAGGTGGATCCCAAGTACTTCCGTCCGGCAGAAGTAGACCAACTGCTTGGTAATCCCGCAAAGGCAAAAGCCAAGCTGGGGTGGAACCCGCAGAAGACATCGTTCGAGGAGCTTGTGAAGATTATGGTAAAACACGACATGAAGTTTGTCAGGAAACTGTTCCTCAAAGCTCACATGGATGACTGATTACGACAACGGATTACACATATTATACAAATGTTAGACAAGGCAAGCAAAATATATGTAGCGGGACACCACGGGTTAGTGGGTTCCGCTATTTGGAATAACCTGCAGCAGCGGGGATATACCAATCTGACTGGGCGCAGTCATCAGGAATTGGACTTGACCGATCAGGTGGCCGTGAAACGGTTCTTCGATGAGGAGCGCCCGGAGGCAGTGGTGTTGGCGGCTGCCTTTGTGGGGGGCATCATGGCGAACAGTCTCTATCGTGCCGACTTCATCATGATGAATATGAAGATTCAGTGCAACGTTATTTCCGAGGCATATGCCCACGGAGTGGAAAAACTGCTTTTCCTCGGCTCTACGTGCATTTACCCGAAGAACGCACCGCAGCCCATGAAGGAAGACTGCCTGCTCACCTCGCCGTTGGAATACACCAACGAAGAGTATGCCATAGCGAAGATAGCGGGTCTGAAGATGTGTGAGAGTTACAACTTGCAATATGGTACTAACTACCTGGCAGTGATGCCAACTAATCTCTATGGTCCTAATGACAATTTCCACCTGGAGAACTCTCATGTGATGCCTGCTATGATGCGCAAGATCTATCTTGCGAAGCTGATTCACGAAGGGAAGTGGGAGATGATAGCCGTTGACCTGAATAAGAGACCTGTGGAAGGAGTGGATGGGTCGTCACAGAGTGACGACATACGTGAAATATTAGCCAAGTATGGGATTTATGACAACAAGGTGGTGTTGTGGGGAACGGGTACACCGCTTCGAGAGTTCCTGTGGAGCGAGGATATGGCTGATGCCTCTGTCCACGTGCTGCTGAACGTGAATTTCTCGGATATTATCGGTATTGAGAAGTATTCGAGTGTTCACTATGGGGCTTCCACCTCGGGTGCTGTAGACCGTAACCACTCTGCAGGGCGGGGAGGAGCCATTCCCAAACTGGGTGAAATCCGCAACTGTCACATTAACGTGGGAACAGGCAAGGAACTCACCATCCGCGAACTATCTGAACTTGTGGCTAAGGCCGTAGGTTTCGAAGGCACTATAGAATTCGATGCTTCTAAACCCGACGGAACCATGCGCAAACTCATCGATGTGTCTAAACTGCATTCCTTGGGCTGGACGCACAAAGTAGAGATAGAGGAGGGTGTTAAACGCTTGTTCGACTGGTATCGGAGTACACTATGAGAAACCAGAGTCTCTGTTTGAAGGACAGAGACTCTGGTTGAGGGACATTTTCTCGGGTTAAGTGATAGCGTGTCGGACAGAGTCTCAGTTGGAAGGACAATTCCTTAGGTTAAGTGATAGCGTCTCGGTTTGATGGACGATGTCTCAGTTTTTGACGTAGTCCGTACGGTCCGGGCCAATGTAGTAACCTGCTTCAGGGGGTTGGTTGTAGGCCACATTCTCGGCTGCTACGCTGAGGCGGTAGGGAATGTCCTCCATGAGGCAGTTGATGCGGTAGGAGGTAGGTATGGTAGTGGTGTAGAGCCTCAATTCTCTGCTGTCAGGTGTGCGCACTAGCACCTCTTCGCGCCAGTCACCCAGTATATCGGCCTGCAGGCAGGGATTGCTCTTAGTACCGTTGTTGAACTGCGCACCTTCAAATTTCATGATATCGATGACGCTCCGGCTCTCCCAGTCATATTTGCTGACAGTCTCGCGGTCTAGCAGTTCACGCAGCAGGTCACCGTCCCACCAGATACCGAAGTTTACCGATAGCCTCCTGCCGTTTAGCTGTAGGGTGTTGTCGTGTTGTGGGTTATCGGCATCTTTTGCCGACGAAAGCACATCACCATTCATGGTCCTGATGCCGTGACTGTCGGATGACCACATTTCCACTCCTGGATTTGTGGGGTCTATGTCGGCAGCCATGCAGCGTCCTACATCGCTTTTACTGGGTATTTGGAACACCACTCCGCCCGTTCTGGCGTTGCGCAGGTCTGAGCCGTCGCGTTTGTTCTCGTGACAGTCCCAAATGTAGAGTTGTCCGTCCTTGGGATCTGCAATGAGATGCATGGCATCGCCGTGACCGAAACCGGTGTTGTAGAGTCCTTGACCGTTGTGGTCGACACACATGGATCCGTAGGTTATCTCGTCACAGCCGTCTCCGTCCACATCGGCTACACGCAGGTTATGGTTGCCCTGCCCGGCGTATGACCTCCATTCCGGCTGGTTGGTGTCGAAGGTCCAGTGCTGTTTCAGCTCTTTCCCGTCCCAGTCCCATGCGGCAATCACAGTGCGGGTGTAGTATCCCCGGCAGAAGACTCCGCTGGCATGTATTCCATCAAGATAGGCTACAGCAGCCAGGAAACGGTCGGAACGGTTGGCATAGGCGTCGCCCCATCCGTTAAGGTTACCTCTTTCGGGCACGTAGGGCTTGGTGTCCATCACCTCTCCAGTTAATCCGTTGAATACCGACAGATACTCTGGTCCCGTCAGGATGCGTCCCATCTTGGTGCGCTGCCCTCGGTTGTATCGTGACCACTCCTGCTGTCCGTTCCATGCTGTTTCAGCCTGTTGGACATCGGGCCTGTGACGGTAGTCGGCTGTGGAGTCTCCAACGACGTTGCCTCGTCCGTCAATAGTGCCGTCTCCGGTCTTCACCATCAGTTCTGCCCGTCCGTCGCCGTCAAAGTCGTAGACCATGAACTGCGTATAGTGTGCACCAGCACGTATGTTCCTGCCCAGATTGATGCGCCAGAGGTGTTCTCCGTTGAGCCGGTAGCAATCGATGAGCACCGGCCCAGTAAACCCGTCGTGTGCATTGTCTCGGGCGTTTGAGGGATCCCACTTCAGGAATATTTCGTATTGTCCGTCCCCATCGACATCACCCACCGAGCAGTCATTGGCAGAATATTGGTAGCTGCGTCCGTCGGGAGTAGTTCCTCCTTCGGGCTTCTGGATGGGTATGGGCAGGTAGTCGGCAGGTGCATCGACCTTGAGGGTAAAGCTGCCATTTTGATTGCCTCCGCGTACCTCATATATAATATCACTCGTCTTGGGAGCCTGCTCGTCTATGAAAAATGTGCCTCCCGAAGTCAGTGGCTGGGTGTTCAGCTTGACGCCGTCACGATAGATGTCGAACAGTTCCCCTTTTTTGTCGCTGCCCAGTGTGCGCCAGCTCAGGGTTACCCGTCCGTCCTGTGTCCTAACAGCCACAAGGCCTCGGTTCAGTTTCTCACGTGAGATTTTTGTTAAGTCGTACTTCGGTTGTGCCCACGTTGCTGTGGTCACGATGAGCATGGACAGAAGTTTTAGCAGTTGTTTCTTCATTGTAGTTGGTAGTTCGTTTGTGGTTATTTTTGACTTAGTTCCGATACTCGTCACATATTGCGGAATACTTGCCGCTTATTGCTTATTAAGTGTCTTGTAGCAATGACTTTGCAAAGTTACAAAAAAAAGAAATGACTACCAAATAATAGGATGAAAAAGCAGGAAAAAAGACCTGACTTCGTCATTGCGCCTCCCAAAATTCTTTTTCGAATAGTTTTGCTATTGGCTTGTGCCTCTTCATGGGCATTGTTTTGATAAAATGAGTTTTGTTTTGTGGCATGTACACACTGATAGTGGTTATTGTCTTGGCCATGTCAAGTACCTTGTCCACACTCATCTTTATATCGGACAGCTTTAGCAGACGCTCCAGTTCCTTATAGACTTTCAGAGCGACAAAACAAATACAGATGTGTGCCTCAATGCGGCGGCGGGTGAAATGAAACATGGGGCGTATTTCTATCTTCGACTTTG